>Ga0210040_10001903_pt1 | contig 30447 bp, 22 predicted proteins | sample CryGeyCG12114_NA_FD_185462 | JGI IMG/M metagenome (GOLD analysis project Ga0210040, IMG submission 185462) | Groundwater microbial communities from aquifer - Crystal Geyser CG19_WC_8/21/14_NA (SPAdes) (version 2) | ecosystem: Environmental > Aquatic > Deep subsurface > Groundwater | place: USA...
CTGTAGCTGTATCAGCTGCGCAATCAGTTCAACTGAAAGTGTTTTATTGTAACGCTGTTTTTTGTTACAGGAGAAACGAAGACTGTCGGAAAAATTTCCTGGTACTGTAGGCCTGGCCAGTGATGACGAACAATGCAGAAGACTTCTCGAAACCTACAATCATCTTTTGATATCCCGAGCCGTTTGTGAAGGACGATGTTCATCTCCCAGAGTGTGTCCCGCTGGGACATGTCCGTCCCTAAGCCTGGGCTCGAGGTGAATTCCCAAACTTTCAGCTCTATTTGTGCCGCATTCCTGGATACATTCCCACAAGTACACTGTTTAGGTTCATTTGGTTTCAAACCAAGACTCTTAATACTTTCACAGCATTAGAATTGAGCCACAGTCTAAGAGCACATGAAATAATATGTGTAGTTAATTACAGATAATACAGAAAACATACGCAGTGGAAGTCTTGTACCATTACTAATAAAACATAACCATGTTAATCAACTCATGTATTAATTTCACTTACCTAACTAACTAAACTAACCAACTAACTACTAAGCATGCAATGCTACTAAAGCATATGCTTGTAGTTGCTGCTGTTTCATATTCTCATTTGGTTGCCTACTTCACAAACACCCTCCTTTCTATTTTCAGATTGTCACGACAATTATCTGTAGAGACGCCTTCAAATCGAATTACGGCTTCTAAGATATCAGGGAAAACGTCCTCTACGAGTGGTTCCACAAAATCTCTCAACACGGTAGAAAGTTGTTCGCCCACAGTGACCCCTCAAGGCTCACCAAGGAGCTGGGAACGACACTACGGTTGCTGGAAAGCTCGCATGCGTCATCCGTCATCTTCATCACCAGGCACCTCACAGTTTGGAAGTGGTCCAAGTTCTGCTCCAGGAAGTCCTATTTTGTATCGCGCTACTAAATGTCAAAGAAGTGAGTCTGTACTTTCACTCCCTGGTGGACAAGACTCTGATTACGCAACTGCTAGTAGTAGTAGTAGCACTGCTAGCCGGTATGGTGGTAACAACGAGGATAAACTGGTTCTTGTTGCTAGCACCTCACAATCTTGTCCCAACTCTCCACGAAGAATGCCAAAAAAGTTTACACCAGGAATGCAACTTTCTTCTGGTAGGGCGGCTACACCTATTAACATAGTGACGTCTGGTAGGGGTGGTATTAGTGGCAGTAATAGTAGATTAGACATTCATGGCTCGCCTCACCGTCGTTTGGATCAGTCGAGGCTACAGGGAACCAGTTCCATTCGAGAGAGCCCACAGGGTCCTTCTGATTGGGGATCATCATCACCACAGAGTAGTCCAAGTCGTCGGTATTTGTCGTCCAATGCTCAGCAGAGTTCTTCTATGAGAACTGCAGCCTCAATAGTTACTGGAACTACTAGATGGGTTATGAAGCGGAGTGCCTATAGATATGATGCTGATGATAATCGCTGAAACCTTATATTATGATCGATGTAGGTTATTTTTCAAGAATTTAGTAGACTATTCATTATGATGACTAATGATTAATATGAATGTTGTTCCCTGGTTTGAGATTTGAATTATTGCAATGCAATACTCAAGATTTGAAGAATATTCACTTTGCAGTATGTACCTTTTCACATTACTTCCAAATGGATGCCTCATCAGAATTAAATTTAAGTAAGCCACAAGGACCGTTAGAGGGCGAGTTTCCTTCGATTGGTTAATCTATTTAAGTTACTTAAAAACTCCCATACCTACAAATACTATATTCTATACCTGGATATGACCTCGGTAAATGAAAATGATATTAAGGCTATGCTTTATCTTCTAAAATTGTAGCAGTGTCCTCCTACCACAATTTTATATTAAACTAACTTAAGATAAAGTTAACGAATAAATTTTATATAATTCCTTGAAATACAGTATGCAATAGACATGCAGAAAATCACTTCGCATAGATAGAGATACAGGTGATGTAAGGGTACAGAACAATCACCACAACTAACTGGTTTAAATTGCTACTAATTAAAAAGGGTTAAATAGCGATACAATGCTTGTAATGCAAATAAAATGCTTAACAGAGGTTTCAAAAGACTATAACTACATTCATCCGATTTAAATCGCTTATCTAAAGATAGATATGCATGCTATTATGCCTAATGTAATCAGCGAATCAAAATTCCCACATCTAAATTGAGGAAATTTGAAGCTCACACGAATCACAATGCAATGACTGAATGAATAATTTTAATTGAAACTGTATAGTGATAACTCTGTAAAAACGTATTGACTATAAATTGTAATGCATTACACATCGTGCACTAACTAATGTACACTTCGCTCAAAGACATAAAATGCGCTTAAGTAGATGTGGTAGATGTTAACAAGATTAATCAAAAGTCAGTGTTTCGCTGTTAATACTTGACATAATACCCACAGTTAGTGTATTAAAAGGCTTATAGGTTTTGTCTACCATTCAATAATGTTGAAATAAACAAAATGGAATAGAAGAAAACTGAAATTGGAGATTTTTAAAATTCATTGCGGGGCATTGTGGCATAAATTACCGAAAACAATGTAAGTTGTAGCCAAAAGCAACTTGGACGCGTGTGAGAAAAAAGATATAGAGTGAATCAAGCCGGGAATTGAAATTGAGAAATATTACATGTGTGTAGTGTAAGTGTAGGCGTAGTGTTGTTGCTTTTGTACAAGAAAAGAAAATCGGTTGGAAAGGTTTCATAATCATCTTTTCAGTTTTAAGGTTTAGATGCGTTTTATTTACGTTTATCAAGTTTATTAGTTTGTTTTAATTACCATTACCTTTAAAATTAAAAAATGGTTATCGCTATCGGACTAGAGGGGAGCGCAAATAAGATTGGAATTGGGATTATCAAAGATGACGTTGTTCTTTCCAATCCACGGAAAACTTACATTACTCCTCCTGGAGAAGGTATAACAACGAAATTATGTGATTATGTGATGGAAAGATTACTAAAAAGATAATGGTGTTGAAAAACAGTTTGAATTCTTTTCTTTTTTTACTTTAGGGTTTCTGCCCGGCGAGACTGCCAGACATCATCAAAGTGTTGTTGTTGAACTTTTGGAAAAAGCCATTAAGGAAGCTAAGGTCAGAGCCTCATAGCTTTTCGTAACTAAATGGATATAGCCATTAGCTATTGAAGTATGGAAAACAAAAATTAAAATACCTTAATGCTCGCAGATCGAGGCTAAAGATATTGATGTTGTTTGCTTTACCAAAGGACCTGGAATGGGAGCTCCTTTGGTTTCTGTAGCTCTAGTTGCTAGAACTATTTCTCAATTATGGAATAAACCAATCATAGGAGTAAACCATTGTATAGGACGTTAGTAACTCATGCGTCATGCTCACCATTCATTTTTCATTGAGATGTAAATGATTTTTAGTTTTTAGTTTGATGACTTTTGTATTTAGATATCGAAATGGGTAGATCTATCACCGGTGCTAAGAATCCTACCGTTTTATATGTCAGTGGAGGGAATACGCAGATAATTGCTTACGCTGAGAAACGTTACCGAATTTTTGGGGAAACTATTGATATTGCTGTTGGAAATTGCCTCGATCGTTTTGCCAGGGTTTTGAAATTATCAAATGACCCTAGTCCAGGATATAATATTGAGCAAATGGCGAAAAAGTGAGTTCTTTTATTTGGCTTTGTTAGTCACTGAATTCTAAACCTTTTTTACAGTTTATTTGATGGAAACTACAATTTACTTTTCTTGATGCAGAGGAAAGAAATTATTGCAACTTCCGTATGTGGTTAAAGGAATGGACGTATCTTTTTCTGGCTTACTATCATTCATTGAAGAGAGAGGAGCTAAATTAAAGAAAGAGTTCACACCTGAAGATCTATGTTTTAGTTTACAAGAAACTGTTTTTGCAATGCTTGTAGAAACCACTGGTAAGTAAAACTTACTTTCGCAGTAACAAAATTATCATCAACACACAGTGTCTCAACACAATAAGCTCTAACTTTGTCTATTGTTTTAGAGAGAGCTATGGCACATACAGGGTCCCAAGAAGTTTTAATCGTTGGTGGAGTTGGCTGCAATATGCGCCTGCAAGAAATGATGGGACAAATGTGCGAAGAGCGACAAGCTCTATTGTATGCCACAGATGAACGATTTTGTATTGACAATGGAGCTATGATTGCCCAAGCTGGACTAGAAATGTTCAAAGCTGGTGTTACCACTCCCTGGGAGGAAACATTTTGCACACAGAGGTATTTATTTACCTTAATAATATGTATGCAAACCAGCTATGAGGTTATTTGCTTTACACAACTGAATATTTACTACCTGACAGATATAGAACTGATGAAGTTGAAGCAGTATGGAGAGATGATTAGCATATTTTTAATAGTATTTATCATTTATCATATTTTTTAAACATTTGTACCAAGTCTGGAATAAATATAAGTTATACTACTTACAAGGCAATTTGCCGTCAGAACCAATCAGTTAATCATATCATAATACTTAATTAACTTACTTTGGCTTCGACTCTAATTCGAAATTTATCAAATATCACTACTTGACATTACATTTTGATTCATGGCCCTCAAAGCATGGACAGACGCTTTCTCATTCTTTAACTTGGCCACAAATATTCGGTCAGTATTTATTGTCTGCCATTTGAGATTATCCTAATGCCAAAGAACGAGTTTACTGAGGCATGAAATATTAATTGTAAATTTCATACAATTGTCTCCCAACCCTTAAAATTTTGCGCCTGCTGATGCATCAATTTATGGACACTGGTTCCCAACATTTTATCATTTTGGTTACTAAATTTGTCATACTCGTCAGATAGCATGATTTCACCTGTCATTCATCAATTAAGTGTTTTTTCCCTGGCAATCATAAATGAATGGGCAGGGCGCACTTCATATGCAAACATTATGTTCGTGTATTAGCTGAAACACTCCGGGATCGTGCATGTAGCACTACTGTGTTACGAACTACCTACCGTTAGCCTTATACATATGCTGGAGCTGCAGAGAATCGATACCCGCTAGTTTCCCTGGGTGCCCCGATGTCAACACAAAAACTATTCTCCCATAACTTTATTCCACACTATGTGCTACTTTGAGTTAATTACTTAGCTATAGTTGGTTTTGTGGTAAATCAAATTCACAACCTCCTTCAAAAGTTTAAAATGTCATTGTTTACCATAAAAGAGGTTTGGACTGTTAATTGTGGGGAAACATCAAACTATTTCTGTGACAGTTCTGTACAAGTTGGGAATGTTGACAGCGCTTTGGATGGAAGTGTCAAAGTAGTTGTGGGAGCATTCTCAGGCCTACTTCGTATAATTGGTAGTAAAAATGTCGATAGGTCAACACAAAGTGTAGAAACTAGCGAGGACTCAAATTCTAAGGCATCCATTCTAGCGGAATTACATTTGGGAGCTCCTATTTTGCAAATAGAATTGGGTCGCTTTGTCAGGTTAATTTTGCATACAACTACAATATAATGTTTATTTGCTATTGTGGCATGACTTGCATAATGAATTATTTTTCCGTAGTGGCTCCGATAAAATACAATTGGCAATCCTGCATCCTCAAAAATTAGCGATTTATGCAGTCTCCAAGCTACCGGGGCAAGTTGAACACGGATCTCAATTCAAAGTCACATTATATTACGAGCATCAACTGAAGCGTCATGCATACAATATGTGTGTCGGCCCATTTGGACATGATACGAATCCTCCAGATCCTAAAACAAAATCGAACAAAAGTACTAGAGACTTTATTTGCGTCCAATCACTAGATGGAACTTTATCATTTTTCGAGCAAGAAGTTTTCACATTCTCTCGATATTTGCCGGGTTTCTTACTACCTGGTGCTTTGGCCTATGTACCTGTGTGGGACAGTTTTTTAACAGCTTGCTCATGGAATTTACAATGTTTTAAGTACTCTGCAATTGCAATGTCCAAAGACAGCAATGGGAATGACAAAACGAATGATTCTAAGCAATTACAAGATACAGCAGTAGGAAAACGGTTGACCTCCGAATGGAATTTCTTCATTGGAGAAGAGCCTATAGGTGATTTACAAGTTCTACAAGATGAACAGTCTCCAAACGAGACTACTATTATTGTTGCCACATTCCGCCATATTTTTTGCATTGGAATTTCTGCGCAACTTGTGTGGAGCAAACGGTTGGACTACCAGATTAGTACTATGCATGCATTCAAAAGTAAAAATGCTAAAATAATTTTATGGTAACATGTTCTAACTATAGTATTTTCTAACTTACACGATTTACACTTTTTTCAGATCCAGAAAATCAGTGTATTGTTTTAACTACTTCAGGGAATGAACCGTATACTTGCTATGTATATAACAAATCAACATTAAAGTGGGCTGCCAAAGTACCATTTTGTCCAGTCTCCATTAAAAGAATTCATGCAGAGGTATAGCATTCAAAAATCTAGATTTAATTATTACTTTTAGCTTGGTTGCAATCGTTTTTTACAGCTATGGGTTCCTTTTTTGACTTTTTAGGATGTTCAAGGGCTTCTGCTACTATTGAGTGCTGATGGACAATTGCTTTTAGGATGCATGGGCACTGAACCTTCTCTGTTTGTTTCCCCTCCAGTGTATGCCCGGGATTTAGATTATGGATCAGCAGAAACAGAACTAAACCAGTTGCGAGCCATAATCAACGAAACAAACGACCAATGTAAGATAAAATTTTGTGCATTCATCATTTTATGAAGAAAACGTTCGTATTCATCTGCATACCTTGAAGAATTGTGTGGCACTTTTTAGCTGTAACTACAACGGTGGACAACATGGTAGAAATTAGACTGGAAATGGACGGTCAAAAAACCAAATGGATAGAAAGTACAGGACTTGAAGTGATTTCGTTGGTAGCTACAATACGAATTTTATGCAAAGTCGCTGTAAATGATGTTCGCGTTACTGTGGATTGCATGGAACCAATAAACTGTAGTCCTCAATCTGTTTTCATTGGAGATATGGGTAAATAATAATTGAATTGAGGAAATAATATTTAATTTGATTAACTAGAGAAACTTTAATGTGCATTTTTGTGATTAACTTTGCTTGCGTGCAGTGGGTCGACACAATTATAGCGTAGAATTTTTCGTTCAAAATGACGCCATTCCTTCAGAGCTGCAATGCGACATAATACTATTCTACGTAACTGAAGTTGGTGCTCCTCATCTTGTTCACAAATCAGATATAAAAATCCCATTATTCATTGTAGCCAAACCTAATGAATTCTTAGTTAAGGAAGCGGAAAATAAATTAACCTTTTCAGTAAATGTTCCGCTTGTTGGACTAACGTCATTTTATAACGGTAAGGTTTTCAGAATTGTACATGAGATGAGGTAATAGCAATTGTTTGATTACGGAAAAAAATTTTGCTTAGATTTTGACTGGAACTCTGAAGTGACCCAAAGTGGAATTAGTTTCCAACTTTATGACAGAACTTGTGTGACTATACTTGCTTCAACGAAACATACAACGAACGATAGCTCAAGATATAGGATACAGTCGGATTGTCTTGCTTCAATTTATTTAATTTTCCGTGATTTTCTTCATCGGTTAAGCAGAAAGTTGGGAACTAAGGAAAATTTAGCAGTCGAGCTTATTGATGTGGATAATGAATTGCCATTTTTGGCGGAGTATTTCGGAGAAATTGATGCGCATACTTTGCGGCGAAGGCGAGACGTGCAGATCAAAGTATGAATTTCAAAATAAGATTGTTTAATAATTTATTCAATTGCAATGATTTTTCATTGTCTTTAAAATTTAGGAAGACATTTCGGACAGAGCGGCCCAATTGCGGGCTATACAACGTAGACTATTGATACGATTCAGAGACAAAAATCCTATCCCGCTGACACATTTGGAAACATTGCTTGAGGAAACATTAGATCAAATTGGGGACTCATTGAGTTTCATGGAAAATAATGAACAAGTACGAAACTTATAAACTAAATTATATATGCTAAAATACAGTTAGTACCAACATAAATGAAATTGCATTACTTTAATAAAAGGAGAAAGGTAAAAGTGAATGCAGACTTAGCGGGGCAACAAGACTCATTATTGAGCTCGCAAAAATTCAAGGAAAACGAACGGACGAAGAAATCACGCCAATTTTTAGTGCATTCTCCTCCTACATGTTCAACTTTGTAGAAGACAGCGGATGGGAAGAATGTGTGTATGTTGGGCTCACATATTTGAAATCTCAAGTAGCGATTCCTCAAGAGTTCTCTAATTTGGATCCTGTCAAACTACGAAAAGCTATAAAATCTACTTTGGATAAAGTTGCCAAACCCAATCACAAGATTCCTAGTGGAGTGGGAATTTCATCCAGTTCAATTCGATCTACTTCATCCAAATTAGATGCTGGACCTACTGATTCATTAGTGGGAAATGAAATCACTGAAAGAATGACGTCTGCTCGTGGCACTAGAGTGAAAACGCGTCGTAAGAAACATCCATTGGCATCAATTCCGGAGCCCATAGAAGGTTAGATTGTTAAAAAAATTAAAGTTTAGTTCAAATCGCATTCAATTTTATAAATTCCTGATTTTTTATGAAAACATTTAGAAAGACTCAGAAGTCCATCCTCTCAACCACCTTTACAAACTGCAGGATATCCTAAAACTGTCGTTGAAACTACAGCAGAAACATATAGGCGGAATTCTTATGAACCGACCTTGGATAATATGAATGCTAGCGAAAGAATAGACAAAAAAAGTAATATGGGCCCAGGCCCAGGTTTAAACAATGGAGTGACACCCAGTCGTAAGCAAGCTTCACAAGAAGACGAATTGAAAATCCAACCTGCAATGGACGATGACGAATTTTGGTGAATGAAATACAGACGCAATTTATGAATGGTCCCAGAAAGTGTTTTGCGAAACCTTGAGCAACATGTTTTCGAAAAGGTATATATTGATAATATTATCCAGTTATCAGTAATGGCTCAGTACTGCTAAAACGTGTGTCTAATAGTAGCGTAACGAATCTTTATTTTTGTCATTTACTGCTAACATTCATTACAATCATGTTTAGTTCTCGCATTAAAAACAGAATTTATCCACAAATGAAAGTCAATGCTCATAGTTCATGATGCTAATAAAAAAATTCATCATAAAGATACTCGTAATGTCTCGTTGGACTTATGATTAACAACACAGTTCAAGGCATCTTATTTACTTCTATTTACGTTGCTACATTTTTTATCAAATTTCCACACAGTCAGTCAGTCAGTACATGATGATAACTCTTCATGTGTGTATGCTTAAGCAAAAGCTCAACTGTAAGAAAATTACGAGGGACTCGAAAAGAAAATCTTGATTACATAAAAAATATGCATGTATTTTTCCCTTCAAATTTACGGTCCGTTACAATCTAGATTTTTTAAATAGCAATTTTGTAGCTCATCAGTCTGAGTGAGTATCACAATTAACAAAGCGTACTGACTGACTGACTGTGAGACAAAAACAAGTCCTCAAAGAAATCGCTGTATCTTGTTCTCAATGCCTTTGATCAATAAATTTTTTCACCCGTAATTATGCACTACATTTTAGATATGAACGTCTTTGGCCGACTTAAACTAACTAACTACGGTCAAATAATTTGTACACTTTCCTCATCAGAGGAAAAAGGCAAAAATTATGTTCTCTATTGACTCGACACTGACTAACTAATATTGATTATGAATATAAACTTGCTTTGCTGCGGGTCAAGGCGGTACATTATGCACAGACCATGACAGACTACACAGTGCGATGAGTTGGTTAGAAAATTGCATTCCCATTTGTTTTTGGAACGCATATGAAGAAAACTTGTAACTAACTACGTGACAAAAATTGTAATGGCGCGCTTTTCACCTCAAGGCGTAATGGTAGGGCTGAAAGACATCACCATCATGTCAATCTACATTAGGAGACGAAATAATAAAAAAGAGCAAGCATATTATTCTACGTGCATTGGACCATCGGTAAATTATGAGGCTCATAAGTCATTAGACTATACATGATCAGGAGAGCGTTATAAAAAATGCACAGTGCAAAAACATATGGTAGAGTTCATATGATCCCCGATGATAGGAATATGACTTACAGATAAAACACTTTTAATATCAATCTGTGTAGTTTACATTGGGAAAAAGTGTTTGCGTTGAAAAGGACGAAACAGAACATGGTCCAGATCATAAAATAATGATCAAATGGTTTACTTAGAGCAAAGCACATGGAACATATTTCATTCCTCGTAAACAAATATTGTCCTCTATTTCAAGTGAAAATGAGAGGAGAGATATTATTTAGTATGTGTTGGTTGACCTGTGGTTTCAAATTTACTTGTAGTTCTTGTCAGACAAAATGTCCGCAGTGTTGAGTTTATTAGTCAGCGAGTTCATTTCGCAGGCAGTGAGCATGATATTTGAGCATGGGATGGTAGCTATTTAGTTATACTTGTTTAGTTGCTACAGTTGTAAAGTCATTCACTCTTGAAAATGATAAATGACATTTCATTAGGGTAGGTTACTGTACCCTCTTAGTTGGTTAGTTATAGTTAGTAAGAGTGAGCCAACATGTTTTTAAATTTATTTGCACTAAAATAAGGTCTTTCAGGCACAAGAAAAATAAACAAAATGGCCCACTTTTCCAGCAGCAAACTTACATGTGCCCACGAGTTCGATGGATGGCTTATGGTGACCGTTTTGTTTGCTTTGGCTCATTTCATTTGTGTATAAATGGCTTTCATATTTGAGAGCTATGATTGAAAAAGTTGAGCATTCATTCAATTACATTATTCACCCTAATGGTATTGTATCACGCCAGTTTCAAATTAATTTATTGTTGCGGTGTGGGACATAGGCTTTTGAATTGTCACTTTAATACGCCATGGTAGAAACTTTGCTTCAGCTGCAATATGATAATGTTCATCACGTAAACATGTTTGCTTCGGAATAGTACTGTGAGAAAAAGGTTAATTATGAGTTAATAAGAATGTCTCTCATAACTATCGGATATTTTTTCTGTATTGTATATCCATTACGCACATTGTCTGCCTACTGTGAGCTCACCTACCTATGCGTTTTTTGCGGCCCAATGATACTTAACCACTAAACAAGTATATTATTGCTGCTTATGATGAATGTAATGAAAAGATTGCAACTTCTGTGTACAATCATAATAACATAACAATATCCTTAACCATGTTATTGTTTGTCGACTCTGCGGGTTGCTGGCTCCACTTTGTCCGAGCTCAAGAACACAGGCGGGGCGGGCCATGGATAAAAATCTTTTCGTCATTTAAATTTCATGCTAACTAACTAACTAACTACACGGTAGAGAAAAACTACACTTTGGTAACATTATATTAATTCGCACATTGCGCACAAAAAACGTGTATGAAGACATGGGCTCGCTGTCTATAATATAGTTACGTAAAAACATTGTCTACTTTTCTCACCCCCAAAGCAATTCATTATTATTAGAAATTATGCGACAGAAAAAAACATGGATCTCTGCTGTAGGATGTGTAACACACGAACAAGACAATTATTAATCACTTTTATTCCTTAAGTACACAAACTGGCATTAAAAATTCATCTCATCTGCCAAAAACAAGTAAATATGGGAATCATTATATGCTTCTTTCAAAGGTGAAATCATGATAAATTCCCTTGTGTATCTCAAACGACCTTCACAGTGTACAAACAAACACGCTTACAATCTTTACGCTACAGCTAATATAGTTACTTAGACACATGGATAAGTTTGGGTGCCAAAGTGACTGACCTATGCCAACTTTTCCCTGTCGTCCAAAAGGGCTTGCCACTCATGTACAATTATGTCCTTTAATTGGCAATTGTGGCTGACTGCGTTTTTTAGCATTTCACTGTCATCTTCTCAATATGGCTTGCAACCAGACCAAGTAATAACAATAATAAAATAATGCATGATAGAGCAATAGAGCCCAGCATTCAGCAACTAACAATGCTCCACACCTATGGCTCCGCTATGTCAGTCAGCTATAGTAAGTTGTACAAGTACTTGGAATAAGTTCAACAAAAAAATGTAGTCTCACTCACTCATTTCTAATATGCAAACAACAACAAGTTGAGAAGCAGATTAAGTATATAGTACGGCACAAGAGTAATCAACTGTGTAATTAATTGAGCCAGTGTGTGGAAAGGTTGGAAGGAGATGTAATGATGTAGATGACACAATAAGGCACATTAATGTCAGTTCGTAGTGATATTAGTGTACATACTACAACATAAAAGGTGCAGTACTAATAAAAAGAGAGTCTCGTTGGACTCTCAATTTTTCTCACCTGTCTCCATATTGACCATGAGTCGGCTCCAGTCCAGTAGTGATGATGCAGTCGTACCAAAGTGGCTTGGGCCACTTTTAATTCCATGGAATGGATACTATATAGTCATACTGTATGGAGCATGATGACTTACCTACTCGAATCATTATTGTGATTACCTGTTAGTTGGTTTGGCTAGTTACTTTAGAATGTATGATTATTATCATGAGCGGAGAACGTGCAGTTATTATTATAGTAGTAGTAAGTAATAGTATAAGTAGTAGTAATATTACTAGCTAACTAAAATCGTACAACTTCTTATCCTGTCTGTCTATAAGATAGTTGGTTATAAGGAGCTGTCAGGAGGACGACCGAAAGTCACCCTTTGCTCATTAAATGAAAACAGACTCCACTCATATTTTCCATAGGGGATGAAAAAATTGTTGAATGCCTTTGAAGGTCGTTCGTGTGGTCTACTATGAAGTGCTGCGAGATGAGTTGTGCACAAATGAGTTGGGTAGCCTCTAGCCTGTTTATGGTGTACAGTGTGTGGAACATTATATGGTGTTATGGAATGACAGAATTAGTTTTCATATAGTTTTTGATTGCGGGTTGGGACCTGCATACTTTTAATTTAAACGCTGCATTAGTTGGGTGGAAAGTTGACGCACTTTTAATTTGAGGAATTTTAAATAAACAAAATTGATTTTTACATAGTCGGCAATATTCGAATTTTAGACTGAACTTTTTTATTGATTTAATCATTAAGCGTGTACTTAGATGATGTTAAATATGTTATTTATTTATATTATATTGCAAAAGAAATGAACACAATGCAGCACAATATTTTATCACTGCGATGCTAACTACAGGGTGTGATAAAAATTTGGAGCACACTGTACATCTTACATGAACTGGTATTCCTATCTAAATAGCTGCATCAGCATTCTTGCCTCGAGTCAAGCAACTGATGCCAATGGCTGTTAAGATAACATAGTTAGTATTCATTATGTATAGTAATACACTATAAATTTGGGGATGGTTTCATAAATCGTAAGCCGTACCATAAGCAGGAGGAATTTTCTATTAGACGCTGAAAACATGTGTATATTTGATGACACACCTAAATTCCATAATATCTCGTTGTAATGGTCCACGTTTTTTCATGAAGTAAATAGTAAGAGCTGACCGTCACCACCCGTTGGGGAGAGCCATTAGTCCTGTAAAGCACAACAAAAGTTCATCCCACCAAAGGTGTGAGTGCGACATATTAAACAACTATATCAGCTGCTCATTTGGTATGCACCATGGTTTTGTACTTGCTCATTGGTTTGTACACCAAATCCGCCATTTATAATGATCGTCAATCTATATATAGTTGCTAGTGTACATTGTACAGATGCAGGGACGAAAAACATGTATAATATCGTAAATCAAATACATGTGCAGAATTTTTGCAAAGATAACACATTTGTTTAGTTAGTAAATACAAAGTACAAAGAATTCATTGTAATTGCAATCCCAATTTTTATGATGGGCGACTTTAAAAATCGTTTCAAAACATGCATACTAATAAAACAACCTGCTTCCTTATGATTACTTTTGACCTGAAACTTGCAATAATTTTCAGACTTAATGCAGACACTGACTGAGGTGATTTATTGGCAATATATTTTGAATCTGCAAACGAGCAATCTGATGGTCAATGTTGCAAAACATTTTTGGATTTCAGAAGGTCATATTCCTTGAAACCAAATGGTCCAGCAATATTAAGTTTTTGATAAACTACACATTTATCCACACGTAAGGTCATGTAATCCAGCAAATTTTGAAAACTAATTGCTGCAGACAAAAAAATGTAGTCTACTATGGCCATTTGCTTTCACTGTCGTCTGAGTTAATTGCTCGTAACTGTAATTAATTTTTTTCATGTTTAGAAATATACTTAATATTTTGTTTAACATTTTCCTTATAGCTGTCTAAAATATGGATAAATCATTCCACTTGACTTATTAGAATATGAAAGTATATATATTTGCAAATACCCGAGAGTTAGTTTTAATAGAGTTCAAACTGATTTTATGAAAAAAAATTTTACATTCAATAAAAAATTACTGGTCATCCTGAAAGACAAGTTTTTAGACTCACCCCACCTTTTATTTAAGATATTGGATTACTTGTTGAATCTTTTGTTCCATAATTCATAAACGACCCTGTTTGCCTAAACATATTATGTCTCAATATATGAGAAGATTGAATGTTTTTTGAAATGATTTATGGATAAGTTCTGAAATCAAAAGTTAACTCAATTTCCATGCTCCTTATTTGTTTGTTTACCTAGACGTGGACATTAATCTAATCTGGAATGAACACTCGTCCATATATTTTTTTTTACCTTCTGTACAATTCAGTTAAGCTAGTTCTATCTAAAATGTGAACTACATTTTAAGCAAGTTTATCCTTGCTCTCTAATCTCAAAAATGTTGTCTCAATTTAACAGATCAAGTTGTGAACAAATCAATATAAATACACTCAGGATATGTAGCATGAGGAAAATAGGAATACAAAATCTATAATTTATTCTTCTTTCCTTTTTATTTGGAAAAAATTGAAAATCCGTCCTGATTTGGATTCATGGAAATGTTTTTAAATCCAAATTTCTAGTTTTTAGTCAGAAACAAAAGATATTATGGAGTTGCAAACTTTTTTAACGGATTTATATGCGTTTTTTTGTCAAGAATTTTGTGCTACGATTGAATCTATATTATCTTGCGGACCCCAGACACGATACACTTACATATATACGTGTACCTTATGTAATTCTAAAGAGTTATCTTACACTCCAGATTTCACTGCCAACCAAAAGCAGTATGTTCTCGAATATCATTTCAAAAACGTCATGACCTACCAAAAGTTCATTTGATTCAAAGCCTTACAAATCATATAGACTCATTAAGATTCCCAATGAGACATCATGATATGATTACCAGCTGTATATAATATTTCTTTACAACAAAACTAACAGACCTCACAGCTACTTTACTCTCATTCCCATTTTACATGCATATGTGATGTAGCTACCCCGTTCTATGCGTATTAATTAGTGAGTAAATTCATCATGGGAAAATTTAAAACCGTTAAAAGTGAAATCCTTACAACTCTAACTCTTGGTTTTGTTGATTCTGATTGTAACAATTTTTACAGGTTTGTTAAAGTCTGGGGTTCAATTTATTAACGTTTTTACATTTGGCATGGATAGAGGGCGAAATGCAAAATGCAAATCTATATCCATCCACATTATTAGTAAATACAAAACCTTATTGCTGCTAAAATCTGAGTGGAGCTATGAAAGTAAAGCTTTGCATATATCTGCACACAAAAACTAACATTGAACAAAAGCTCATTATCTTTGAGAAGGTCGACAGAATAAGTTAGGTTTTAAAAAGGGTAATAATTGTAGCTAGCAACGGGCCATTAGAAACCTGTGAACAACAAGTAGTAGTGTACTATTTTATGCTGCAAAAAACCCCATAGAATGAACAACTTTTTTCTCCCGTATTACAAAAGTCGTATGCTAATGTCATTTTATTTCCATTTCGAGCTAGATACTTATTTACTTGGCTAGTTTTTTGTTCACACTTTTAACTTGTAATAGCCCAGTGTACTAGCATGTAGTAGTACACTATAAAGTTAAAGCAAGCAATCCTGTTGCTCTTGTTGTCTTAGATTGTTTCCAAAGTACATAAATTAACTGTCGATTTTATTTATGACTGTGGCTTTTTAAATACTTGTTCACTCTTGTTCAGGAATGTGGGAAATATGCACAAAATCGCCTCAACCCGTCAGCAACTCTGCAAACCACCAAGAAAAAGAAGCAGAACAAGAAATATTAACAACTTGACATTCCATTGGAAGACCCACAAGGAATAAAATATGTATTTTATTTGAACTCATACTTTTACCATTCATCCTGTATACACAAGGAACTAACCATCGTACTTTACGTACGTTTTCCTATCTAACGTGTTCTCGCAATTTGTACCATTGTATTCTTTACAGCATTGGGCAACCAAAATTGATTTCTCGTTAGTTACAAAAACCACTCTTAATGAAAAGATGGCTTGCCTCTTTAATTGTTGGCTATTCTATTTCATTCCACATTATATAGCTACTGGTATTTCCTCGCATTCATCATTCCATAGTATCCTGTTTAAGAATTTATGGGGACTGGTCACAATAATTCATTGGTACACTCATTCTTCTTTTGCTGCTTACATAAAGAACCTGAGTTTACAAAAATCTGCAAGGCCTTGTAATAATTATTCAGTATATCGCCAGTCTTAAAGAATCCTTGCTAATGATAAAGTGTCAATCGACAAAGCCACAATATATAAATTAAATACGTCAATCGGCCATGTGAGCTGGAAATGGATTAAGTAAAAAAAATCATTTTAACAGGGTGGATCTATAAAAATGGTTTAATGATTCTTCATACATTGCATCATTACTACTGACTGACAGTGGATCTTAGGTGAAAACTTGTGTATTGATAATATTTTTGTGTAGTAATTCAGTTAGTTGTTAAATGCACTGCTCATACATTCATATTACAAACTCAGTCACTCTTTGCTCGAAAAAAGTGAAGACAAATTTAATGTATTTAGTTAGTTAGTTAGTTAGTTACAATGTAGAAACCTCTGTAGGAAAAATATGAGACGCTGCAAGCCTGAACAAGAAGGAGCGGCCATACAGCTTAAAATGAAAATGTGAAATAACACATACATTGAGCAAATGGGAATAATATTCTGTAGTCTTCCAACCCAATCTTGAAACTTGTTCGATTATAGATTATAACATACAAAATGGCAGACCCGTTCATCTCTGTGGTACCATCATGAAATGACTTGTAAAGAGATCTTACTTGTATGACGTTTCCAGTCATCTGCTCACCAGTTGTTCATATTTCATTCCATTTGATACTATTGGCCTCTCTGGGTTTGACGAATTCCTCTGGCAAACTAACTCTATATTCAATCCTGGCCTACTATATACGTAGTAGTTTACTTACTACGGAAAAGTTATCATTTATTATACGCAGTGGATCATGGAACAGCAATGTGACCTGTCTATAATGCTCAATAATGTATTCATCATTAGGATTCCCAGTGCTGCCATTTGTTTGTTAGTGTGTATCATTGGATTCTACAAGTATACAGCTGCCGTAAAATAGAACAAATACTTTTCAATGTTGTCACTTACAATTCTTGCTTACTGTAGCCTTGCATTCATTTGGATTGGATTCCATTAGTTGTATTATAATAGCTAGCAGAACATAGTGTTGTGATTTTTTTTTAAATCTTAAACGTAGGTAGTGGTTTAAAGACAAGTATTGTATTTAGTTAACACCCTGCAACGATTTTGCAAACTTTTACGGTATTTTATGCATACATTTCAAAATTTCGTGAATCATCTCCTGTCTTCCCAGCTCGTCATTTGAAGCCAACTGCTATATAGTCACAAAAGTTCTTAAACTTGCTTTTTTAGCATCCTGTGCTCAAACCAACTAACTCCTAAGTATCATATGAACCCAGTAATTTGTACACGACTCATTCAGTGCTACTTTTTCGTTACTTTGGACTTGTCAGACAGTCGAAAACTAACCAACTAACTAACTATACAAGTTGATTTGTCTTGTGTGAACTCAAAGTCCATAACTAACTTAAAGTTTATCAAATTGCACTATTTACTTATCACCGCCCGTGACGGAATGCAAGACAAAGCAGACAAGAACTTACCTGTACTATTAATTACTTACTATAGTTTGCATGGTCTATCTAAAATCCATTGTACACCGTGTTTTTCTATTCCATCCCATCATGTGAACCATGCGTATAACATACACAGGATCCTGTTCAACAGTTATAGCTAGTACGTTTCCACAGAACTCAACTTTGAGTCAGCTAACTAACCAACAAAGTGTAGATATAACAGAACGGTTCTTCCTTTCTCGCCAGCTTAGTTGGCATTTGCTTTAGCTCTGAGAAACAAGTCTAGTAGTTGTCTCCATTTTTATTAACTTTTTGAGCATTCAGTTTGGGGGTAGTTTTTGAACCGCCTGAAAAAGTAACCACATTTTTACACACTTTTCCCACATCATATTGTTATTTGTCCGGTGAAAAAAGATTTGACAATATTTTTCACACTCAATACATATATATTGAGAGTGCAATAAATCTACACAAAGTGAATGACTCTATACAGTGGTACTCCCATTGAATGTGTCAACTAGGTGTGATTGTGTGAAGTGTTCTACTGTAATAACAATGACAAGAATTTGCTTGCAGTCCGTAGTAAGTAACTATTAATGAGAATAATTGACTAAAAGTTCCACCACTTTTTGTTAACTACTTACTTGACTAACTACCTTGTAAAGGACGCGGAAGGACATTGAACACAGTAGTGGTAGTGGATCATGTGGTAAGTGAAATAATATGCATTTGTTTGTCTGTCTATAAATTCAATACGTATAGTTAGTTAGTTTGTTTGTACGTGATCTGTTGACTACAAAATCTTTAGAGGTTGGGTAAATGGAGACAGAAAGTTGTGTGAAACACCTGTACTCTGATTATTGTTATTGGTGTAACGATCCACTATAGGCTGCTCCTTAAAATGAAGGATTATTCGATTACCATTATTGAATAGCACTTTTATGATCCTATGGTGTTGATGAGACTCAATTTGCATTCCATTTCGTACTAGTTCTAAACACACTGTAGTACTACTTGCTAATGCACTTTTGCCATGTCATTTTTGCCATCATCTTTTTTCTTTGCACCAGTTCAATCAAGTTGAGTTAGTAAGTAAAAACTAAAGTGATTCATGAGCCAGGGGGCAAGAGGAAAAAGATGTATGGTCAAACTACTAACTAACTAACTAACTCCAATTCAAGTTTACCTAATGCTTTTTGGCTCATGGTGTATACCATGCATGTGGCTAATGCAAACAACAACTGAATGGACAAATAATAATAATAATATAATAATTCCACACCTTCATTTTATGCTTCCTGTTGGTGTCTACAAATCTCCATCTGTTGCATATGCAAATCGAATAGTTTCCACCTGGTCAAGATGGCAATCTGCATTGCCAATCCTGGTAGACCAAAGCTAGAGTTTAGTTAGTTAGTTAGTTAGCAATTCTATATTGCAGTTTCAACTTTCAATGCATTTTACATTGGTAATGGCATCCGTTTCATTTCGAGATGATCGCAATAGCCTGGATGATTTTAATTTAAATTGTATGCCACAGACTTGTTGGGAATCCTTATCTTTCATTCATACAAGTTGCAACCTGTGTGCAAAAATTCCTGAGGAATTGATCACCTCCGCTCACATATTTGATTTGCTTCATGCACATTGCAATTAGTTGTGGAATTAGTTTTATCAGTCCGTTGAACATAAAGGACGGCATACTCAATATGTTGACGACAACAAATCCTCATTGTTTACCATTGCTGCACTGCATTTCACACGTCTTTTGTGCAAATAGAGTGCCAAAACGTTTTCCTGTTGTCTTCTTCTGGAACCATATGAATGAACTTGTTATGAACATTTTCACATGAGGAAATTAATATGTTGTACCCACACATACTACACATGCAAATTGATCAGCTTGTTAGTCATGTTTAACTAACTAACTAACTATAACTTGGCTAGGTACTTGATATACAATCATTAGTGTCGTTTAACTACCCAAGTGGAATTTAATATGTGTATTATCACCACTGAATGACGGTCTCATTAAGTTTCATTAAGGAAAATATATTCCATCTGATTCCATGCAAAATCCAAATGCGTCAGAATGCTGGCAAATGTCTATATGCATTTGCGGCGAGACTCTGACACTTGAGATTTCTATGTTTCCAATGCCGGTGTCTATTTTTATATCTAACTTTATACTGCTCCATGCGATCACAAGATGGACAAAGGGTAATGAGTTTGACAAACACATGAGAAGGTAATAATAATAGTAATGCATATACATTCTTATACAAAAGGATTCAACATGTTATGAAAACGTTATTATAGTTAGTTATTTAGTTAGTTAGTAATGTTTGTCAGAGGTGAAGAACATTTGCACTATCACAAAAAGGATTGTTGTAAACTTGCACCATTATGACGTGAGCAGTATACATATAGTGACTGACTGATTGAGTGAGTGAGTGTAACGTCCGAAGTTGAGATAGGCATTTTATTGCTTTCAGTGCAAAAGTATCCAATTTCTAGTGATTTAATATTGATATTGAAATAAGAATGAAATTGAGTTTTCTCAATTAACTTTTCAGTCAGTTGAAGGCATTTAATTTCTCTGATCATTGTACACAGGAGCAACTATAGTTGAATAAGATGGAATCAAGCAGTTTGATAAAAACGAGAGGATGTGGAAACAGTTTTTGCTGTGACTCAAGAGTTTGTGATTTGGATGAGACCCAACCACAGGAGTTTAGTATGCAAGGCACGTGTAACATGTGCAAATCTCGAGTTTCCTTCTCCCCAGAAGAAATGTAAGTTTGTCATATTTAATTGTTCCATCTTGTTGTTAATTGCTTCAAAGTGGGTTGCCAACATTTTTGGCAAAACGCAGAATGCATGGCATCCCTGGGATCCGGGGATCATGCAGATTCGTGTGTGTAATATATTTGTCAAGCGCAATTCCAGGAGTAAAAGCATGTGGTGTAGTTAGTTAGTAGATTGATTTTTTTGTAGATGGGACGAAAAAGTGAGGCATTTTGTCCTCAAAACAAGTCGAGAGATTTTAAACAGCATTAATATGTATATGTATTTATCTTGCATTTTATTTTGTGTATTTAAAAATTTACTTTTGGATTTATGGAGAAATTATTTCTAGTTTTCCTGAGTAGGCTTTTGGACTGTATAAAGATAAGCATGGAAATTCCTATCCCCTTATCTTTATTTGTTGATCAAACCTGCTTAATTTTTTGTAGATTTGTGCTAATGATTGAAATAAAAGAGGTCTAATGATCCATATAAATTTTCTTCCGTACCACTAACGAATTGGTATGACGTGTCTCCAGTCAGTGTACGCATAGAAAACGTAAGTGAATAGGATGAGGATCATTAAAGTTCCAGTTCTGTGTGAGATAAGAGATGGGGATGAATAAATGAAATGGAAAACCGTGTGTACACAGATAATGCATTTTATTACGTGTGTGTAACGTGTTATAGGTAGGTAAGAATTTCAAAGATAGCAACAGGACAATAAAAAATTGCTAGTTATCCACTGTGTACACACACATAGATTTTTTATATGCATTCTATCTGGGTAATTTATCGACCATAAAATTGCAGATAAGTTTTCAGGGAGAGGTTCATTGTTTCAAGTTTCAACTATTAAGTCAAACAGTCTACGGCTTATCTATTTCGAGTTTAGTGCCCTAGTAAAAGTTTTTATCAATGCTTCACAATTAATTAAGATTACATTTAAAGGCTACTTTCCCCAACTATGAAACCCCATATGGGTAATTCACCCTGGAGTCAAAGAATGTGCAAAAAATAATAAAGTTTCCAAATTCTGTTTACATTCTCATTCTGGCGCCTCTTAGATAGCTATAGTGGGCCACATTAATTACAAACAGGATTCTCTTTATCTCAAAAACTAATGTACAATTAGCCACACGTATTGTAACTAGGTGTTGACCATCTAGTTACATCCTTTTTACATTCAAAATACACGATTTTCTTATAAATTGCCATTGCAAATCGTAAATTCCTTGAGTTCATTCCATCAAGATAGCAATTTTTTCAAAAACAACATTCTTTTGATATTCAAAACCATTATTTTTATCACAAAATCATGCGTATAGAACACAGGAATTGCCTCAGCTTCAAGTAAAGCTATATCTAAAAGTAGCATTATGGTTATCTTTTAACTAGCTCTAACTAACTGTGCTACGTGCTCTATTAAGTCATCTACCCAGTTTATTAAAACTGACGCCATAATCATTTACTATGTACAAATCATATGCTAAAAGTAAACGCACACATCCCCTTCTTTTACGCACCTTTGAATGAAAGCAAATTCTACAAGTCAAGTCACTAACTAACTAACTAGCAATGGGCATTTGAATTGTGTGGTAAATGAATTATTCCCTATGCAGACAATAGACATGACATGTAAGACGCTGACTGAGTTTAAGTGCGAGTGAGCCTTGTAAAATTGACAAGACTAGAGCATTGTGTGTGCACTCCTTAACATGGTTAATCCATTCGATAATAACATGAATAACAATGATAAATAATACAAAGTAGACTGACGCTCCTGCCTAACTAATAAACTCAAATGCAGTATTGCTTCCATTGTAAAGTGGGGTAAGCGCATACTTTTGGGGGTTTTAATTTGGAAGGCGACTGCCAACATCATTAAGCTGTTTAAGCTGACTCCAACATTTCTTAGGTTCTGACTCTTTTGTCTATACCATTTTTTACCTGGATACCGCAACATGTAATGCACATGGAAGGTTTTCACAAAATAGGGCAATTTAAACCTGTGTGGAGTCTGGAGTATGCAGTGGATCCCTTTACTCCCTTCAACCCTTTAAAGTCAGTAGTTGTAGGTTAGTTAGTTCATAATAGTTGAGAGTCCCAGACTCTAATACAGGAATATAGTGCAGTATATGTACAACTTGCGTTGACCTTTATATATTATACGATTGTGAATTTTTGCAAAAAGGAGAAATGGCTTGCTTTGCACATTGAACAAGAACTGTAAATCCTACGCGGTGAATGAAAACGCTTTGTATGAGTAGGGAAATCCATATAATGGTTACTCATTGAACTTTGGAATTTGATTTTTGAACATTTTTTACTTTTTTTTCGCTTTAGTAGTAACTAACTAACTAACTATCGTGTTTAGCTATCAGTTTTGCTAATTTTAAACTATTAATACTCTGAGCTAGTTAGTTACTAAATACATTAGTAATTTATCTGTAGGAATGTTTACAAGCAAATTAATAGAAGTAGCTTTTTATATTGCCTTATATAGTCATGTGTCAAAAGCCAATGCGATTATATATTATTAGTTAGCTATCAAAATAATATCAGCGGACTGCATGCCCTATATAAATATATTGTTTTTTTACAGGAACCAACTTAACAAGTCATCTTTAGAACTTCCTACAAGTCAATTTTATTCCCGCAATCACTCCAAACTATCTTTACCCATACCACAAACTGACTGGAGGGACAGAAAAGCCTTAAAAACCAGAGCGGGCATTGGATGGCACATTCTTATTGCAGTGATTCTTGTGGCCTGTGTACCCATCCGAATCTCTGCTGAACAAATGCTAGGTGATTTGAACATTTCATTTCCATAATCATTTTGCCGTTGAGATCAATCATAAATCTACTACTCGATTTCGACCTTGGGGAAACAATGGTAGACAAGCTATGAAAGATTTGATAAATGCTGACACTTTGCTCACTCTGTTAGCTACAATACAATTGTAGCAAATTACCCTATTCAGAAAATTTCATGGGCTATTAGTAGTACATGAACATGAGTGGGTGGCATCCATTTTCCAACTCAACGAGTAGTTTGTAAATTGTTTTTCTACTCGAAAGGTCTTGTGTAATCACTTATCATAGAAAGTTGATGAAAGGATTCCATGGAGAAGGAAAAAATGTTTACAGCCGAGCCACTCTAAGAATGAGAGCAAACCCATTGTGTGGCAGTATGATTTATTAACTTACATAACTGCTTATGGACACAAATTTGTAGGAAACTGCTTTCAGGGTGGAAAAGTTTCCAGCCATTTTTTTACCTCAGTATATTTGTATCAGGATCAGTAGCTAAAAGGGCCGAAATTTTTCTTGTGATACAAAATATATACAGTGTGTCAGTTATTGAAAAGATATCTTTATAAGCAGCTATTTATTTTCATCTTCATGGTGTTTGCAATGAGAAAACTCAAAAGGTTAAAGCTAAACCATATTATAAATGACTTTACCAAACTGAATGCCATTGACGTCTTTTCCCATGCTAAAAAAAGCACAATAGAATAGGTCAATGTTTATGTATTTATTCCTAATTTATGCTCCTTATTTTTAGCCATTCAAGGTTCCTCTCAAAGATGTCTTCATGAGGGCGAAGTTTTCCCATTACCTGGATCAATACAGAGTCCATGCTATAGCTGCATTTGTCGGGTGAGTAAATAAAAAATTCATTCTTTATGGCTTCATTAGCGCAGGTAATGATTTCAACTAGCTACAAGTTTCAGTGTAATTTATGTATCTACATTTGCCAACAAGATTTATCAGAATTTCATTCAGGGTTAAAAATAAATCAAGGAGAAAAAAGTGTTACTCTTGTGTCAAATTGAGAAATTAGAAAAGAAAAAAATTGCTGTTGCTTCTAGACAAAAAATGTACTGCATTAATTTTGTAGGCATCTTTCCCTCTCAATCTTACTTATTCGTAACTTTTTTTCAAGTTTACAGCAAAATAAGCTGTGGCATCTTTATGAGGGCCTATTCATATTGTACTTGGTTCACATGATGATAAAAAGTACACGATCGATGGCTTTGTACAGCAGTATGGCATATAGTCTGAGAAGAATACAAGAGAATGTGATAGTTAATGTGCCTCCGTAAAACAAGAGAATCTTAAAAATGTAGTTCCAGTGAGGTTGCTCCGTAATGTGGTTGTAATGACTTTAGTTTTTCAAGTCGTTAAAAAACCCTTGACTATATACTTTCTTGTAGCCTGACTTTGTTTTTGTTTATGATACCGACATGGGATTTGTGAGCCTCTGATTCATTATTTCACAGGCCCACCTAATTAGGGCTATTTACAGATCACGATTTGTGTACCATTCAGTTTCATTTTGGGCTCATGATGATAATGATGATCATTATTTTCCAAAATACAAGTCCACTTTGGCTGACTGACTATGCAGTGTAATTTACATTTTCCATTGAAACGGGAAAGGTACTCCCCAAAAAATGTGCTTGTCTCACGATCCTCTGTGAAATTGGTTCCCATCCCGTGGATAAAAATAAAAATGAACCGACGCATTCCTTCTCTTTGTTCCTGTTTCATAAACGCACACAAAATGTTACTTATGCAACTTTTATTAGCAGCCGCGGATCTAATTTTAGAGGATACAACACATATATGTACATACAATTTTATATAAGAAAAGTTTCCTAGGCTTCAGTAGTTAGTCAGTCAGTGAGCAAGTTTATACTGAAAAGATTTCTACTTTGTCCCAGTGTAAATATATTATGTTTCTCTTTATGTGCACAGATGAATAGCCCTGTAATCATTGCTTTCTTCAGCTCAACTAAATCTCAAAGTAGATCCATTTATCAAGTCAAGTCAGTCAGTAAGTAAGTAACTACAGGAATTGATGAGATGGGAAAAAGTAATAACTGCGTGGGCATACATTCTTCTTTCCTGGTAAACTTGCTGGCTCATTTTCTAATGTCTTCATATCATATAGATCATCATCATCATCTTTGTCAGATTATTATGGTGCATTTGTACCAACCAACCATAAGAAGAGACAAAAAAAAACACTTGATTTCCTTACTAACTAACTAACTAACCGACTGACTTGTGTCCTAAATGACTATGTAGTCGACCATATATACTTGCATACATTGTTCAATGAGTGAGTGCAAACAAGTGAACCTTACTTTCAACAAAAGGAGCGCTAATAACATGGTTGAGAGATTCTTCAGATCTCTAATAGCCTCTTTCAGTAGCTCGTTTCAAATCACTTACTTACATAGTTAGTTAGTTAGTCAGTCTTTTGTGTCTACCTGGAGACATTATGTTTTTCTGTAAAATCCGGAACAAAATGTGCTCCACGTACTGTTGCACAAGACATTATGCTTGGTTAGATTGAACTGAAAACTGAAAATTTTCTCCTTTGTTTGGTATGCAAGCTCTGTGGTATAGTATTTCAGGAATTGTATTTAAGCAATATCGCTATTTATGCAAGTGTGAAAGATGGCAATTACAAACATTAACTACAACATTTAGTTTTTGCTGTCGTGCCTTCATTATGCTTTGCAAAATAAATATTCGCACAATGATATAATCCTGTGGTATGAAAGAGTCGGCACAAACTCCAGCTAATGCATGCTACATAACGTAATGGACAGTTCGGCTGGAAATGACCACAAAGGTAGGTAGAATGACTTACGGTTAAAAGTGGATAGTGAATGAGTTAAGAGAAATATAAAAGTCCCCAAAAAGAGGACACAAAGTATGTTCAGTCAGTTATGACAAGGAGCTATTATTTCAGGAATGTGAATGCATCACAGCATGACATGGTATAGACAGCACTTGTAGAGTTGTTTGCTTGGGAAAAATGTGAGGCAAAAATTTTGTGACAATCTGTCAGTGCTCTTATCATCTGTCGCTGTATAAGTAATAAGTTCACGAATGGAATGCAATGATGACTGGCGAAAAGAAAGCGAATAGATAAGAGCTATAGTTCTCATGCAAGTAAGCAGTATTATTATTGTTGTCTTTGGAAGCAAAAAGTTTGGCTTTCCCACCAGTAAATAAATCAAGCCATTTTCCACAAACCAAGGTGGAGTGGTCATAAATCATTGCGAGTTAAAGTAAACGCGAAAATATAGAGTAGAGAGAACACACAGAGTCTACGGAGGAGATAAGAGGGAGGAATAATGGCAAAATGAGATGAAGGCGGATTCTTTTGAACAGATTTTATGGATTTGAGGAAAATAGAGTTGTCAACAATTACTAACTAACTACTAACTAGCTATATCTATACAATTGACATGTATAGCCAACACAACTGTTGCTTACCCCTGTGTTTGTTATTGCAAGTTGTAAAAGCACCTAATTTACATGGTCAATTGGCAAATTTTCCCAGAAAAAATTAGCAAAAACAAACAAAGAGTGAAAAGATTGAGAAATCTACGTTATTTCTTGTATTCATGATAATAGAGCAATGATACATTTAAAATTTAGGTGATGTGATGAAGATATTAGACCTTGTTTAAAGTAGAGTCTACCTGTTTGTATTTTCCAGACTTTGGACTTAAATATATTTATCAACGGGACCACTTTTTTCCAAGAAGTGTGTCAGGTTAAGCTACTTTTCAAATCGCTGTTCAAACATTATAGGAAAGCTGTTGGACTTATACATTTTGTACTAACGAAAGAAGGCAATTAGCGGCCCTTTTTACTTTCAATTATTTATCGCTTGTCAATAAGTGAGTTAAGAAAAACATTGACACTGCGGGAATATAGATTTTCCTAGTTTGTCTTTAGTCACAAATCACTCATTTCCAGACTAAACTGCCTACCCAAAATAAACTATTGGGTCAGTCATTTCTCGTGAACCATTATGACGCGTGTTTTTTACATTTGCTGCACAAAAATCAAATATAAATAGTAAGCAACCAGAAAAAAGTTTTCCTAAACTTTTCAACATTGCTCGGCTATGATTACAAACTAACTCGTCATTCCCAATCTTCTCACACATAAAAATGCATAGTGGCTAGTTACTGCTAGTATAAAACAAGATTTACGGTTTATTTGCTCTTGCATCTGGAGAAACCAACAAGAAAATTAAAATCAAGTGGCCTGCTCTTTCCCAGACAACTTGTGTATTCCTCTTTTACCTACTTAAACAGAAGAGGAGTGTACATCGTGGCCAGATTGTCATGGAAGAATTCGATTAAGAAGATGAAGGCCCCTGGGACTCATCTACAAAATGAGCCCACCAAAGAAGTGAATCTCCTTTGTACTATAGCACTGGCTCCTTTGTGAGGTCCCATTGTTTCCCTGCGCATACATTAAGTGTTGAGCTCGTAATAGGAAAAGTATAATATTGTTGTTATTATGTGTGGTAGCCCGCACTCAAGTTCCTAGTACTACTACTATACTATAGTTGATCTGCCCATAACCAAATATTTAAAACTAACTAAACATGTCAATTTCTTGGCTCAAGATAAGGAAACTGACCCTTTAATACCTATGTTGGTGCTTACTAGCATTCAGATACGCTGTTAAAGTTCTAGGATAGCTAAAAATTCCCAGGATGAGTTAACTCAGAGCTAATTATATTACAAAAGGAACTCGCAAACCTTTCATAGTAGGATGTTTCATGCGGAACTAATATGAGTATCATCTAAGATATGAGAAAAGTTACACTAATAGCTAACTAAACGATGAGTTTTAGAGTTAAGTAATTATTATTCCAAAGAGTAGGTGAACAACAAACTGTGGCGGGTTTCCCAGACAGTTTGAGATGAAACAATTCCCATGCTTATGGGAAAGGTTAACTGGGACTGTGCATAATATTGTGAATACGATTAGTTAAATTTGAGCAATGTATTTCTGAATCTAAATCATGTGAGGTGGTTGGTTAGTTAGGAAAAAAACCCAAAGAATGATAAAAAAACTGTTTACGTTTCGTTGCATTCACTTATCAACCGATATGAATCTGAGGAAAAGTAATTTACTATGAAAACCCCACTTTGTAACTAACTAGTTAGTTAATTAATAAGATGCACTGGATTTGTACATTTCTCAGTGATAAGATCTAGTGTGCCAAGGTTCCCACAAATATAGTATCGTCAAAGACATGGTAATAAGCAGTTGTACTTTTAAGACAGTTTTATTATGGGCGCATGGGATTTTTTGGCATTCTGGAAAATGGACAGTTCATCTATCATCAGGGATTCCCTACAATGCTTTGTTGTGCTGCATACACAATCGTACATCCTGGTTGACTGCATAATAGGCAGACTTTGACCGGTTTGTGCAGACATCTAGCTAGTTAGAAAATTAAATTACTTTTTAAGACGCTCAAGTGGTCTTCATTATCTTTTTGGGACTCTCACACTATTGTGACTCCATGTTACGTAAACGTCTGTGTACACTGTGAATTATTATGTATATGAATGCTAATTTTTGTGGTTACGTAGTTTGCTCATACGCACTCTTGTTGACGCCTTAATTTGATTATGAGTTATTTGGGATGACCATATTTGGTCTTTTTCGCCATTTTTCTGAATATGTCGACCATTATTCAAAACATTTTGTCCTCATTACTATTGACTCTAAACCCCAGTATCATCCATTGTATATCTTAACTGTGAATTTGATCTCAGTTTAATATGAATCTTAAAGCTTTACTTAAATGTCGCCGAAACAATCTAACACATAAAATCAATTTCTACTGTGCAATACCACCCCACTTTAACTAACGCTCATGTATATTTCCAGGGTGGCCACGTAGAATGTGAAAGACAGCATTGTCCAACGCTGAAAGGCTGCTTCCTAATTCTTGCTGGACAAAAAGATGGATGCTGTGAAGTTTGCAAAGGTAAGCTATTAATCCAGCAGTTCCATAATCCGTTTGCCTTCTAACAACTCATCCATATTTGGTAGCTCATACCTTTTTTCCAATCACTTCAGGCTGTTCACACAACAATACGACATACCCTAGTGGAACGGAGCTAGTAGAAAACTGTATGCAAACCACATGTGTGGCCGGAGTGCTCACCAGATCTCAAGTCCAATGTTATGTTCCTTGCAAGCATCCTTTGCCCCCGAAACCGGGTCAATGTTGCCCGACTTGCAACAGTTGTAGTATCAATGGACGAGTGTACAGGAATGGTGAAGAAGCCACATTACTGGGGGATCCTTGCGTCCGATGTAAATGCAAAGATGGGACGATTGAATGTGCCAAGCATTCTTGTCCCGTCCTGGCTTGCCCCCCTTCAGCCACATACATTGAGAAGGGGGATTGTTGCCCCAAATGTAATGGGAGTCAAACTCGCTATTTGCCTAGAGGCATGTGTTTGCTGGGAAATAAAATCTACCGGGACAAAGCTACGTTCCGTTTGGATGCGTGCACTAACTGCACATGTGATGACACTACTTCAGTTTGCGACCGTGTCGTGTGTCCGCCATTGGATTGCGATCGAACTCATCAAATTTCCGTTCCTGGGTCTTGCTGTTTGAAATGCATGGAGCCTGTGCATAGTTCACATTGTTCTTGGAATAGGCAAACATATCAGGTATGATTTTTTAAATCTTGTTTTTTTTT
>Ga0210040_10001904_pt1 | contig 30437 bp, 29 predicted proteins | sample CryGeyCG12114_NA_FD_185462 | JGI IMG/M metagenome (GOLD analysis project Ga0210040, IMG submission 185462) | Groundwater microbial communities from aquifer - Crystal Geyser CG19_WC_8/21/14_NA (SPAdes) (version 2) | ecosystem: Environmental > Aquatic > Deep subsurface > Groundwater | place: USA...
GGGTTTCTCCAAGCTTACACGTGGGGACTACCAGGCGGCGGAACGGCTCTTCACGGATGCCCTACGCCACGAGCCCAACATGTTCACCGCCAAGAACAACCTCATCATGGCACGGGGGGCCCAGCGGAACTACGATCTGCCGGTCATCCCCATGAGCCAGCAGGAACGGGCCCAACTGCTCTACACTCTGGCGCTCACGGCCATCAAGCAGAACGACATCAGCATGGGCCGCAGCCTCCTCGAGGATGCCGTCGAGACGAGCCCCACCTACTTCGAGGAAGCCTCCCGCGCCCTTGACGCCCTGGGACCGGCCTGAGCCATGGCCACTCCGCCCCTCGTGGCGCTCTGCTTGCTGCTTGGCGCCCTGCCCGTCTGCCTCTGGGCCGGCTACACCGATCTCAGCCAGATGCGCATCCCGAACCGGGCCGTCCTTCTCCTCGCGGGGGTCTTCGCCGTCGTGGGCCTCGCCCTTCTACCCCTTGAAGGCTGGACCATCTCCGATTGGGCCTGGCGCTGGACGCATCTCGTGGTGATCCTGATCGTGGGAATGATCCTCAACCTGGTCTGGCTGCTCGGAGCGGGCGACGCCAAGCTCGCCGCGGCAGCCGCGCCGTTCGTGGCGCTCGCAGACTGGCGGCCGTTCCTCTCGATCTTCCTGGCCTCCATGCTGATCTGCTGGTTCATACATCGGTTGGCTATGGTCACGGTCGGCCGGCGCTTCGCGCCCCATTGGGCCAGCTGGTCCTCGGGCAAGCGATTCCCGATGGGCGTGGTGTTCGGCACGGCTCTCCTCGCATATCTGGCCTTTGCCGCCGCGGCCTGAGGGCCAACGCAGCTCCTCCCCAATTCCGCCATAGTGGTTTCCCACTGTTGCAGGGCCGAGCCCATGGAGGAGCCCCCATGAACATCGCGGTCATGCCCGAACCGACGATCCCGCAGGGCGTCACCCCGCCCCCCGCCCCCAAGTCGCTGGAGGGCATGAGGCTCCATCCGGTGATGATGCGGGACATCCTCATCAAGACGATGTTCCGCATGAACGTCACGCAGGTTGGCGAGATCAGTCGCGCGATCTGCCTCCCCATCCCGGTCACCCAGGAACTGGTGGACTTAGCCCGGTCCCAGCGCCTGCTCGAGGCGACAGGAACGCTCCATGCCAACAGCGGCGGCGAGATGGGCTATCAGCTCACCGAGGGCGGCAAGGCCCGGGCTCTCGATGCCTTGGCGCAATCCGAATACTACGGCGCCATGCCCGTCCCCCTCGAGATCTATCGCGAGCAGATCAAGCGCCAGTCGATTCGCAACATCGAGGTAACCCGGGAGCAGCTCCAGGCCGCCATGGGCCACCTGATCCTGCCGAAGGAGCTCCTCGGGCATCTCGGGCCGGCCGTAGGCGCGGGCCGGTCGATCCTGATGTATGGCCCCCCCGGAAACGGCAAGTCCTCCATCTCGAATGGCATCCGCAATGCGATCGGGGACAAGATCTACGTGCCCCGTGCCATCGAATACGCGGGTCAGGTCATCACCGTTTACGACCCCATCATCCACTCGGCGGCCGAGGAGAACTTCGACGATCCGAATTCGCTCCGGCGCACCTCGGGGCGCTACGATACCCGTTACGTGCGCTGCGATAGGCCCACCGTCATCACCGGGGGGGAGCTTTCGCTCGACATGCTCGACCTCGTCTACAACCCCGTGGCGCGGACCTACCAAGCGCCGCTCCAGCTCAAGGCCACTGGCGGCATCTTCATCATCGACGACCTCGGCCGTCAGGCCGAGCCGCCCCAGAAGATCGTCAACCGCTGGATCGTGCCCCTGGAAGAGAGCCGCGATATCCTCGCGCTCCAGTCCGGCGAGAAGTTCGAGGTGCCCTTCGACACGCTCGTGATCTTCTCCACGAACTTCCATCCCAACGAGATCTTCGACAAGGCAGCCCTTCGCCGGATCTTCTTCAAGATCAAGATCGACGGGCCAAACCAGGAGGACTTCCTCAAGATCTTCGCCATGGTGGCCAAGAAGAAGGGCCTGCCGATCGACCAAGCGGCGCTGATCTATCTGCTCAAGTTGAAGTACCCGTCCATCAACAACGTCTACGCCAACTACCAGCCGGTCTATCTCATCGACCAGATGCTCTCCATCTGTAGGTTCGAGGGCATCCCCCCGCAGATGAACTCGGACCTCATAGACCGCGCTTGGGCCAACATGTTCGTGCGTGACGAGGTGATAATAAAGTAGAGGCGATGTGGCGGGAGTCCCGGTACCTGCCGTGGCAGCCGTCTCTCAGCCACCCGAGCGTCCCTGCAAATCTGCGCGGTGGCGGGCCGCTCGGACCTCTCGGCTTCTCGCAAGAGGACTGACAATTGCGATCTGCCCAATACCTGGGGCAGCGAGATCCGCCATCCGAGGACCAGCACCAGACCTTCAGCCCGGAGACTTCGCGAGTTCCGAGCCCACAGTGGGCAGCCTGGGTCCCGATCCCACGTTGCGGGCCTTCCAGAGAGGAAGGTTGTGGATTGTACAACGCGACCTCGAGCCCAGAACCGCCGACCCAACTCTCGCTTGGGCTCCGTCGGTATGTGATGTCGCAATTGGTTTCGGGCCGGTAGGCTGACTGGTGCCGGCGGGGATGTCCTCGCCGGCTACGATGTTTGCCATTCGGACCCAGGCCCCCGCCCTACGCAAGGATCTCCGATCCTCACCACGCCCAGGGGATCAGCCGGTAGCGTACCTTTGCCCTGTAGGCCTGATACTCGGCTTCCTTAGCCAAGACGCGCTCCTCGGCTTTGATCCGGGCGATCAGGCAGGTCCAGGTCACGCCATAGATGAAGAGGTTCCAGACCGACGGCACTGCAATGACGAGGCCCACATGGCTGATGAAATAGCCCAGGTACATCGGATGGCGCACGAGGGCATAGATCCCGCTCGTCTTCAGGCCCCGGTTGGCGGCGACAACCCCAAAACTCCGTCGCAGGGTCAGCTTCGCCGTGAGATGGATAACCCAGCCAAGCGTGATGAGAGCGAAGCCGAGGACCGGCAGAAAGGAAGTGCTCCCGATCTCCACAAGAAGTGGCGGCAAGGTACCTCCGAAAGCAACAGCCCAGTCGGCCGGCTTCAGGGTAATGTCGGTCGTGCCACGTCGAAGGAGGACGAAGGCCAGGACCGTGCCTTCTGAAACGAGGATCATCAGCCCGAACCAATGCACCATGCGGAGGCTTTCTGGCAGGAGGCGCCAGCACAGAAGCCCATAGAGGAGCGCGACGATCAGCTGCTCGACGCGATCCATGACCTTCGGGTCGATGGCCCCCAAGGCTGTGGAGCCGGTCGTGAGACCGAGCGGCCCGATGCGGCCGGTCAATGATGCCAAGGTCCCACTCTTCATGATCTCATCCCTTTGTAGCAAGTCGTCACCTCTTGAGAACTCCCCCTAGCCGCCCGACCGCTCGAGCCCTATCGGCGCAGACTTAAGAACATGGCGATGCAAAGGTGGCAGCAGAAAGGTAGGTGAATGGCAGCAAGCGGAAGGAGGCGGATTTCCGGACGCGCTCGCGCCTTGGCAAGGGTCCATCGGCAGTCACGGCGGAAAATGGCGATAGTGCGGGAACCCTCGATCAATCGAGCCGCCCCACGGACGATGACCGAGGGCACGGAGGCCACCCGGTCAAGGCGCTTCCGCCCCTAGCTACGATTGCTCTGCTCACTAGGCGCTCCGACGAAGCAGCGGCCTCTTCGTGAAGATCGCGCTCAGATCCGAGTCTATTCCTCGACGCCGGGTCGAGAGCGACCGCCCGATCTCGCACCAGTCCCAAGGTCCATGCCGTCGGCCCCCAAGGGGGCCCGTCAGTTCGCGCTCCTGCCGAAGACATAGATGTCGCCCACATTCAACCGGAGCGGATAACCGGGCAAGGACGTCACTCCCGCCATGAGTTGCAGGAAGATCGGCTGCCCGGAACCAAGCTCAAGCGAGTGGGTGGACGTTTCCGGATCATCCGCGCAGATGATCACGTAGTCTATGTCATGGGCCCGCAACTGCTCAGCCGCATCCGGAGCATCGCCGGCGAGAGCGATCTCGAGTTCTGCTCGCATTCCGGCCTCGTTCCGGTGATAAGGCGCTGACAGGACGCTGTGCGGGGTCTGCAAGAGGATCTGCGATCCGAGATTCGCCGTCGAGGACACCCGGCCAGGCGGAAGCCGCTCGATCTCGCGGAACGCGTCCCTATGCAGGCAGACCATGTGCGAGCTGCCAGCCAAGAGTTTGCTCTTCGCAACCGCTTTCGGTCCCGCGACGTTCTGGGACGCGGCCACAGCGGCTCCGACCACCGCCCAGGCTTGGGGGGCCGAGAAGACCAGCACCGCCGCACTCGCCAAGCCTGCCACCACGCTGCGGCCCTTCGCGGAGGAGCGGCGGAGCGAAGCGGCCACGGTGGCCCAAGCAGGGATCGAGAGGATCAGCAGAACCGGCAGGTAGCGAACCTGGTATGTCGAAAGCCCGAGGGCCACGAAGATCAGAAGGCCCAGCACCCCCATTTCTGCCTGCCGACGCCCCGCGATGGCATAGGAGAGACAAACGATCGCCCCACCCGCACCAAGTAGGTAGGCAGACCCATAGAAGACACGTTGTTGCCCTGAAACGACGGAGACAAGTCCTTGCGCCTCGGCGACATAGTTCAGCCAGTACCGCACCAAGAAAGGATCAAGGCGAGCAAGAGGGTTGGAGAGGCAGGACGGCAGATAGAGCTTGGTGGCCGCGAGAACGACCGCTCCGGAGATCAGCAACGCCACCAGGCGGAAACGGCGCGGGCGCGCCGAATAGGTCAGGGCCCCTCCTGCCAGGAGGAGTCCGGATGTCACAACCGGAAGCAGGAGATCGATGGAGACTGCGTCGCAGTAGCCCCCGCCATAGGCCGAGCTCGGTGCGGTCAGCAGAAAGAGCCCAAGGATGGCGCCCACCAATGATAGGCTGAAGGCGAGGGTCGCGCCTTGCTCCACCTGCCCCCGGAGGGCCCATATGCCTGCAACGCCGAGGCATAATCCGGCCATCAGGGGCAGGAGCTCCGCGCCGATCACCAGGCTGGAGGCCACGGCGACCCCCGCCAGGGCTGGTCGCCCGAAGCCCTTCTGCCGCCCGAGCAGCCCGTGGATCGACACCAGCAGAAGGGAAAGCTGAACGTTGTGGTGGTCGATGTTGCCCGGATAGAACCAGGCTGCCGTCAAGAGGATCATGAGGCAGGGAAAGAACGCCGCGGTCGAGGCGAAGGCTCCCCCGAAATGCGCGCTGATCTTCAGGGTGGTCCAGAAGGTCACGGCCAGCCATGCGCATGGCCAGACGACCAGGAACGCCAACTCCGCCACCGGACGATCCGCAAAGAGGTCGAAGAAGAGGATAAGGGCGACCATCGGACCGTCGATGAGCCGCGACCAGTGCATCTCCACGGGGAGATCGGCACCGAGCCGATACTGGTTCAGGTCGAACCAGCCCTGTCCCTCCATGAGGTCGCGAACCTGCACGAGCCGCATGGCGCTGTCGTTGTCCAAAGCGAGCAGCAGATCGTCGGTGTACGCCAGTCTCAAGGCAGCGATGGCGACGATGCAAACGTTCATGATCCCGAACAGAAGCCATGCCGAGGATCCGGCTTCCCTCATAGGCTCGGCTTGCACGGACACTAGTCCTGTGTGTTGTGCACCCAGGCGAGATTGAGGCCGCCGGACTGACCACGTCATTATGCGCATCCAACTTGGTGAACAGGCATCTGCAGTATCGGACACGCGACATGCCTCCATGCTCATGATCGGCCAGGACGGCTGGTGTTGGGAATCAGAGCACCGAGGGCCCGTTCAGGATGCGAGCTGGATCGCCGTGGCCGTCAAACGGGGGCGATCCGCGGACGGCGAGGCGTTCGGAAGCGCCGTCATGGGAAGCCCTGAGCAAGGGATGCTGCGCAGGATCAGCATCTTCTGCTCCAGTCGGCCCCGAGCCACGGAGTCCAGGATGACCCCGGCGAAGAACATGTTCAGGCCGACGATGGCAAGGCCAACGGAAAGGAACCAGGTCGGCTGCTTCTCGACCAGCCCGGTTCTCAGGAAGTCCATGATGATCGGAATCGCCAAGGCCAAGCTGGAACCCAGTGAGGCAACGGCCAAGCTGGCGAAGAAGGAAAACGGCCTCACCTCCTTGGCGCAAACCATCAGAAAGCCCAGGATCCGGAGGCCATCGCGGTGGGTCGAAAGCTTGCTCACGGACCCGGACGGTCGCTTCCCGTAGGTCACGGGAACTTCCTCGACCTCCAAGCGAAGCATCTGGGCATGGATGGACATCTCGGTCTCGATCTCGAAGCCGCTCGAAATCGCGGGGAAGGACTTCACGTAGCGACGGCTGAACACACGATATCCAGAGAAGATGTCGCTGTAAGCGCGGCCGAAGATGCCCGCATAGAGGGCATTGAACATCCGGTTCCCGGCAGCGTGACCCCGACGTCCGGCATCTATGGTGATGTTCTGCCGGGCCCCTATGACCATGTCCAGCCCATTGTCCATCAGCCTATGGACGAGCGCGGGGGCCTGGCCCGGATCGTAGGTCCCGTCCCCATCCATCATGACGTAGACGTCCGCGTCAATGCGGTCGAACGCCGAGCGGATCGCGTTTCCCTTGCCCTTGAGGGAAACCTTCATGACCTCGGCGCCGGCGGCATGGGCCCGCATGGCGGTCGCATCATCGGAGTTATTGTCGATCACGACGATCCGCGCCTGGGGCATGATCTGGGAGATCTTCACCACGAGCGGCCCGATCGTGGCCTCCTCGTTGTAGCAGGGCACGAGGACCGCCACGTCGACGCTCGCGCCGGGCGTTTCACTGAGATCGATCATGGTGGCTTGATCCTACCTTCTGCGAGCCCTTCACGCTCGTAGTCGGCCTGCATCATGGCGCCAGTTTGGCCCAGTTGTGTCTGGATTGTCGTCCCCAGCGAGCGAACCGGATCGGCCAATGGAGCAGGTGAAGCCGGGGCCGACTTGGCCTCCCTGCCGGTTCATGCCGTCCGGACCAGAGCTTCCGCCGCCCCCTCCGTCGGCTCGCGGCGGCGCATGATGCCGCCCCGGCGCTTACTAGAGGCGCGGAGACCGGAAGATCAGATACTTCGAGACGAAGTAATTCGCGACAAAGGACAGCCCCGATGCGACCAGGAGACGCTGCATATCGCTGCCGGCCTGCCCACCTGCCGCAGCGTCCATGACGTATAGGAACAGGATCCGCAGACCCAGGACCGAGCTGACGGCCGCCAGATAGCTGGCCCATCGGTTCAGCGACATCGCTCTTGCAGAACTGTGGAACGTCCAGAGCTCATGGACGACGTAATTGAAGCTGCCGCCTGCAACGAACCCGAGACCGACGGCCGGGAGCATGGGCAGGCCGACCGTGTGAGTGAGCAGCCAAACGACCGAAAGGTCCAAGGCGAGGCTTGGCACCACCGTCACCGAGTAGCGGACCACCTCGATCATCTTGGGCCGATCTGATCGACCGGAGAGGCACTCGCCGGTCATGCCGACTGCCGCATTGCGATGCGTGGCTGGCCTGGCTCCTGGTGACCAGCCACAGCTATCTGAACCTGGTGAGGCAGCAAGACTTTCGGGGTACCGCCCATGATCCCTCGGGACACTCCAGCTTCCATGGGCGCTCTTTTGCAGCGGAATGTGTCAAGAGTCCGGCCAGTCCCATGCCCTGCGGCATTCTGCACGTGGAGGAATATACAGTCCCTACGAAGTTACGGCGCCTCGGCGACTTCGTCCTCCTGCTACGCTGGACGGCCCCGCATGTGCAGGCTCGTTCCGGCACGAAGGAGCTCCTCCCCTTTTAAGGCCGGGGTCGCTGGCATGCAGACCTGCGTCGCGTTCGCCGAGCCTCCGGCGCCTGGATGACAGGCGGGGCGGCCAGCTGCGTCGAGCTGGTCACGGGAACAAGCTGGCTGACGCCAAGACTCCACTTCGTACTGGAGCGGATCGGCAGCCGCACCTGTGCAAGCCTTGTGTGCCGATGCATCTTTGGCGCCGTTTTCCGCGAGCCGCGCACATCCTATCTCTCCCCCATGCAGCTTCATGCCCGCCTCGCGCCTTTCTTCTCCCGACGGGGCTGGTCCCTTCGCCGCCACCAGTCCGAGATGCTGGCGCGCGCCGACGCCCCTGCCCTCCTCCTCATCGCCCCCACCGGCGCCGGCAAGACGCTGTCGGGCTTCCTCCCGAGCCTCGCCGAGCTCGCGGGGGCCCCCCGCCCCGGCCTCCATACCCTCTACGTCTCGCCTCTCAAGGCGCTGGCCGCCGACATCAAGCGCAACCTCCTGGCTCCCATTGAGGAGCTCGGCCTCCCCATTCGGGTTGAGGACCGCACCGGCGACACCTCTCAATCCGTCCGCAAGCGGCAGCGCGTGGACCCGCCTCACGTCCTGCTCACCACGCCGGAGAGCCTCGCGCTACTTCTAAGCTACGAGGATGCCCCGCGGATCTTCGAAGGCCTGCAACGCGTGGTCGTGGACGAGATCCACGCCCTGGCGGAATCGAAGCGCGGCGACCAGCTCTTCCTGTCGCTGTCCCGCCTGGACGCTCTGGCCCCTTGCCTCCGCCGCGTGGGTCTCTCGGCGACCGTGGATGACCCGGAGGAGATCGCCTGCCTCCTCGCGAGGAACCCCGAGCCCTGCGTGATCCTCCACGCCGACCCTGGGCCGCCTCCGGACCTCTCGATACTGGAGACCGGACGCCCGCCGCCCTGGATGGGCGGCGCCGCGCTCCACGCGATCCCGGCGGTGCTAGAGGAGGTGAAGCGCCACAAGACGACGCTCATCTTCCACAACACCCGCGCCCAGGCCGAGATCTTCTTCCACAACCTCTGGCTCCGGAACGACGACAGCCTGCCCATCGCCATCCACCATGGCTCCCTCTCGCGCGAAGCGCGGTCTCGGGTCGAGGCCGCGATGCTGGGCGGAGAGCTCAAGGCCATTGTCTGCACCGGCACGCTCGACCTCGGGATCGACTGGGGCGACGTGGACCTCGTGATCCAGATGGGAGGGCCCAAGTACGTCAAGCGCCTCGTCCAGCGGATCGGACGGGCCAACCATCGCGCCGACGAGCCCTCCAAGGCAATCCTCGTGCCCGCCAACCGCTTCGAGGTTCTTGAATGCGTGGCCGCCATCGAAAGCGCGCTGGACGGCGACCTCGACGGAACCCGCCGCGGGCCCGGCCCCCTGGACGTGCTCTGCCAGCACATCCTGATCCGCGCCTGTGCCGGTCCGTTCGCAGCGGACGCCCTCTTTGCCGAGGTCCGCACGACCGGCGGCTACACCGACCTGCCTCGCGAGACTTTCGACGCCTGCCTCGAATTCTGCGCGACGGGCGGCTACGCGCTCCGCGCCTACGACCGGTGGCGGCGGCTCCTCCTGCGGGACGGGCTCTGGCAACTCCGGGACCCCCGCGCCGCCAAGCGCATCCGCATGAACATCGGCACCATCGAGGACACGGGCAGCCTCAGCGTCCGCCTCCGCTCCGGCTCCCACTTGGGCGAGATCGAGGAATACTTCGCCTCGACCTTGACCCCAGGCGACACCTTCCTGATCGGTGGCCAGGTCGTCCGCTTCGAGGGCCTCAAGGAAATGACCGTGGAGGTCACCCGCCGTCCCGACGCCCAGCCCCGAGTCGGCCGATTCGGCGGCGGCAAGTTCCCGACCTCCGTCGTGCTCACCCACCGCATCCTCGCGATGCTCCAGCAGGAAAGCTGGCCCGAGCTGCCCCGCCACACGTCCGACTGGCTCGCCCTCCAGCGCCGAATCTCTCGGCTCCCGCAGGCAGGCCGTCTCCTCGTCGAGACCTTCCACGCCGAGGAGCGCTGGCACGCTGCCTTCTGGGGCTTCGCCGGCCAGAACGCCCACCAGACGCTGGGCCTCCTCCTCACCCACCGGATGGAGGTCCAGGGCCTCGACCCCCTTGGCTTCGTTGCGACCGACTACGCTCTCCTCGTCACCGGCCTCCGGGAGATCGAGGATCCTGCGAGCCTCCTCGACCCTGCCGACCTCCGCGAGGGGTTCGAGACCTGGCTTCAGGGCAACGCCGTGATGAAGCGCACCTTTCGCGGCGTGGCCCTCATCGCCGGGCTGATCGAGAGGAACCTGCCCGGAAGTCGCAAGACCGGCCGGCAGGCGACCTTCTCCTCGGACATCCTCTACGACACGCTGGTCAGGTACGATCCCGACCACCTCCTTCTCCGCGTCACGCGGGAGGAGGCGCAGCGAGGCCTCGTGGATTTCGGGCGAGTCGAGGAGATGTTGAGCCGCATCCAGGGCCGCATCGACCACGCCCGCGCCGCTCGGGTCACACCTCTCGCTGCGCCGCTCCTCTTGGAGCGTGGCCGCGTCCCGGTCGAAGGGCGAGCCCGCGAGCGGCTGCTGGAGGCGCAGGCCGCACGTCTCCTGGAGGAGGCAGGACTGGAGGAGCTGTCGTAAACTCCGCTACAGGACCAGATGGCCGCGCCCGGAGACAACCCCTTGTGTCCGACTCTCCACTCGGCCAGAGAACAGGGCATGAACGGTGACGCTTTCTCCTTTACGCTGAACGGCACCCATGCGCTCGCGCTCCCCTCGGGCGCCCTCCTCGTGCCGTCCGAGAACCTGATCTGCATCTCGGACCTCCACCTTGCCAAATCCGAGAGGATGGCCCGGCGCCGGGGCGTCATGCTGCCCCCCTACGAGACGCGCGCCACGCTGGACCGCCTTGCTCAGGACATCGCCGCCGCCCAGCCGACCACCGTGGTCGCCCTCGGCGACTCCTTCGACGACATCCAGGCCAGCGAGGCCCTGGATGCCCAGGACCGGGCGACGCTCGCGCGCTTACAGGAGGGCCGGCGCTGGGTTTGGATCCAGGGGAACCACGACGGCGGTGCCCACGACCACGGTGGCGAAGGCTGCGAGGAGTTCAGAGCCGCGAGCCTCACCTTCCGCCACATCGCGGAGCCAAAGGCGAGTCGTGGAGAGGTCTCGGGCCACTACCATCCGAAGTACGGCCCTCCCGGCCTGGGCGACCGCCGCCCCTGCTTCCTTCTGGACGCCAGCCGGCTGATCCTGCCGGCCTATGGCATCTACACCGGCGGCCTCGATGCCCGGGAGCCGGTGCTGCGGGATCTATTTGCCGACCGCGCCCTGGCCGTCCTGACGGGGACCCGCGCCATCCCAATCCCCCTGCCGGCTGCCCGGCGCCGCTCGCGGAGCGCCTGAGCCCTTCCCGAACCATGGCCTGCTTGGCCCGATCAGGCCAGATCGGCCGGAACTGGCCTTGGCCGGACCCGGCTTTCATCCGGCCTATTGTATAGGAACCTGTTTATATATAAGATGTCCTATGAAAGGTGCGCCCATGTCCGCTCTCGACTCCGCCCTCCTCGCCCTCGCCGACCCGACCCGCCGGGCCATCCTGGCGCGGCTCGCGCGGGGCGAGGCGACGGTCATGGAACTGGCAGCGCCCTTTGAGATGAGCCAACCCGCCGTCTCCCATCACCTGAAGGTGCTGGAGCAGGCCGGCCTCATCGCTCGGGGCCGCAAGGGTACTACCCGCCCCTGCCGCCTCGCGCCCCAGGGCCTCGCGCCGCTCGACGCTTGGCTTTCGGACTTCCGCACGAGCCTAGAGCGAAACTACGACCGCCTCGACGAGCTCCTCGCCGAGGACGACCCCCAGCAGGAGACCTGATGATGCCCCTCACCATTGAACGCACCTCGCCCACCACGCTCGTCATCACGCGCCGCTTCAAGGCCTCGCCCGAGCGGGTGTTCGCGGCCCATGTCGAGCCCGCCCTCATCCAGCGCTGGTGCTTCGGCTACGAGGGGTGGCGGATGCCCGTCTGCATCAACGACGCCCGGCCCGGGGGCGAACTGCGCTGGGAGTGGGCCAATGACGAGGGGGCCGGCTTTTCGGCCACCGGCACGTACGAGCTGGTGGAACCGCCGCAAGGCGGCCGCGCGGGCCGGATCGTCCACGTGGAGCGGATGCACCTGCCCGATCCCACGCCCGACAACCACATTGAGTCGACCTTCGCCCCGGACGGGGAGGGCACGCTCCTGACCCTGGTCATGCGAATGGATTCGGCCGAGGCTATGGAGGCGATGATCGCCACCGGCATGACCGACGGCATGGAGGTGACCTACGCCCGCATCGACGCATTGGAGACCGAGTCGGCGTGACCCGGAAGGGCGGGTCTCCGCCCGCCTGGCTGGCGGAGTGCGGGGTGGCGGGCCGAGGCCCGCGCCTTACGCCGCCAGCCCCTCCGGCTCCGGCAACCCGTTGGCCCGGCAACAGGCCGTCACCGTATTCGCAAGCAGGCAAGCGATAGTCATCGGCCCCACACCCCCCGGCACCGGGGTGATGGCCCCGGCCACCTTCGCGGCGCTGTCGTAGTCCACGTCGCCCACAAGTACGTCCCTGCCGTTCGGGCCCGTGGTCCGGTTGATGCCGACGTCGATCACCGTCGCGCCCGGCTTGATCCAGTCGCCCGGCACCATCTTCGCCCGTCCTACGGCCGCGATGACGATGTCCGCCCGGCGAACGACGGCCGGAAGGTCCTTGGTCTTGCTGTGGGCGATCGTCACCGTGGCGCTGTCCCCCAGGAGGAGCTGCGCCATCGGCTTGCCGACGATGTTGGACCGGCCGATGACGACCGCGTCCATCCCGGCCAGCGATCCGTGGAGGTCCCGCAGCAGCAGCAGGCAGCCCAGCGGCGTGCAGGGCACCATGGCCTTCTGCCCCGTCCCGAGCAGCCCCACGTTCGAGACATGGAACCCATCCACGTCCTTGGCCGGGTCGATGGAGTTGATGACGAGGTCCGAGTTGAGATGCTTGGGCAGCGGGAGCTGCACCAGGATCCCATGCACCTCCGTATCGGCGTTGAGCCGCTGGACCAGCGCCAGCAGCTCTGCCTCGGTCGTTTCGGCAGGAAGCTTGTGCTCGTAGCTGTTCATCCCCGCCTCGACCGTCTGCTTGCCCTTGGAGCGGACATAGACGGACGAGGCCGGGTCCTCGCCCACCAGCACGACCGCAAGGCCGGGCGTGACGCCGTGGTCGGACCTGAGCCGCCCGACCTCGGCGGCGACCTTCTCGCGCAGCTTGGCGGCGAAGGCCTTCCCATCGATCACCTTGGCGGCCATGGGCTGCCCTCCCCCGTCATGCGGCATCAGAAGAGCCCCTCGATCTGCCCGGCCTCGTTGAGTCGAATCACCTCGGCCGAGGGAACCTTGGGCAGGCCCGGCATGGTCATGATCTCGCCGCAAATGACCACGATGAAACCTGCGCCGGCCGAGAGCCGCACTTCGCGGACCGGGACGGTGTGACCCGTGGGCGCCCCGCGCAAGTTCGGGTCGGTCGAGAAGGAATACTGCGTCTTGGCCATGCAGATCGGGAAGTGGCCGTAGCCCGCTGCTTCCCAGGCCTTGAGCTGGTCGCGGGTCGATTTGTCCGCGATCACCTCGTCGGCGTGGTAGATGCGCTTGGCGATGGTCTCGATCTTCTGGAAGAGCGGCATCTCATCGGGGTAGAGCGGCGCAAAGTTGGCGCTGCCGCCCTCCGCCAGTTGAACCACCTTGCGGGCGAGATCCTCGATCCCCGCCGAACCCTGCGCCCAGTGCTTGCAGAGGATCGCCTCGGCGCCCTGCTCGGCCACATAGGCCTTCACCGCTTCGACCTCGGTGTCGGTGTCGCTGTAGAAGTGGTTGATGGCAACCACCACCGGAACGCCGAAGCCCTTCACGTTCGAGATGTGGCGGCCGAGGTTCGGGCAGCCTTTCCGGACGGCCTCCACGTTCTCGGCCCCGAGGTCGGCCTTGGCCACGCCGCCGTTCATCTTCATGGCGCGCACCGTCGCGACGATGACCGCGGCCGAGGGCTTGAGCCCCGCCTTCCGGCACTTGATGTCGAAGAACTTCTCGGCGCCGAGGTCCGCGCCGAAGCCAGCCTCGGTCACGACGTACTCGCCGAGCTTCAGCGCCGTCGTCGTCGCGATCACGCTGTTGCAGCCATGGGCGATGTTGGCGAAAGGCCCGCCATGGACGAAGGCTGGGTTGTTCTCGAGCGTCTGCACGAGGTTCGGCTGCATCGCATCCTTGAGGAGCACCGTCATCGCGCCGTCGGCCTTGATGTCGCGGGCGTAGACCGGGCTCTTGTCGCGGCGATAGGCCACCACGATGTCGCCCAGCCGCTTCTCGAGGTCCTTGAGGTCCTTCGCGAGGCAGAGGATCGCCATCACTTCCGAGGCCACGGTGATGTCGAAGCCGGTCTGGCGCGGAAACCCGTTCGAGACGCCGCCGAGCGACACGACGATATCGCGGAGCGCGCGGTCGTTCATGTCCATGACGCGCCGCCAGACGATCCGGCGCTGGTCGATGTCCTGCGCGTTGCCCCAGTAGATATGGTTGTCGATCATTGCCGACAGCAGGTTGTGCGCGCTGGTGATCGCGTGGAAGTCGCCGGTGAAGTGGAGGTTCATGTCCTCCATCGGAACGACCTGGGCGTAGCCGCCGCCCGCTGCGCCGCCCTTCATCCCGAAGTTGGGGCCGAGGCTCGCCTCGCGGATGCAGACCACTGCCTTCTTGCCGATGCGGTTCAGCCCGTCGCCCAGGCCCACGGTCGTCGTCGTCTTGCCCTCGCCCGCCGGGGTCGGGTTGATCGCCGTCACGAGGATCAGCTTGCCATCGGGACGCCCCTGGAGCGAGTTGATGAAGTCCTGGCTCACCTTGGCCTTGTCATGCCCGTAGGGCAGCAGGCTCTCGGCCGGGATGCCAAGCTTGGCGCCGACCTCCAGGATCGGCCTCTTCGTTGCCTCACGCGCGATCTCGATGTCGGTCTTGTGGCTCACGGCTGTCCCCCTAGCTCTCGCGGTTCTGGTAGCGGAGCGGCCCAAGAGCCGGAACGGCGATTGCGACAGGTTTTCGGGCCGAATCGTCGGGTTGCGGGAAAAGTCGTGTCGGATCGGAAATGCCTGCGTCGCCGCAGGCGGGCGAAAGCTCAGCCCGGCGCCCACGCCCTCTGCTCCGGCACGTGAAGGCGCATCTTCTCCCCAAGGCGGAGCGTTCCCTGGCGCTCCACCCAGGCCGTCACGCCACGCTTCTCCGTGGCGGCCGCCTTGAAGGCCTTCCCATGGCTCGGTCGCGCCGTCTCGATGGTCTTGGCCACTTCGACGCAGGGCCTGTTCTCCATGTCCACGACCAGCGTGGCGCCGCTCTCGGCCTGAAGCCGGGAGGAGGGCGGCACATGAGTGAAGTCGGGGATGCCGGACAGGACCACGCCCGCTCCCAGCCAGGCATAGTCCATTGCCTCAAGGCCCAGCTTCGCCGCGACCTCGGCCATTTCCTCCGCCGAGACGAGGCTCACCTGCCGGGTGTTCCGGATCTCGGTCCCCTTGCGGTGCTGCGCCGTCACGCGTGAGCAGGAGGGGCGCGTAAGCCCTGCATGGACCTCGCCCGCGAAGCCCGCGAAGGTCAGCGGCATCTCGGCTAACGGTTCGCCGTGGATCAGGAGGTCCGGCCCGACCGGCTGCATCACGCGCCCTAGCCAGATGATGGTGCCATAGTGATCGGTTGGAACGAGGGCGGGCATGGCGGGCTCCTTTGCCCCGAGATGGCAGAGGCTTGCGGGTCGCTCAACTCGCCTCGCCGTCCCGGGTCAGCACCAAAAAGAGCCGCCGGAAGGGGAACAGCACCGTCCCGTCCGCCTCGGCGGGATATGCGATGGCCAGGGCGTCGTCGTAGGTCGCGACGAACTCCTGGAGTTCCCCCTCTCCCAACCGGGCGGCAAAGGGACGGAGCGCGGTGGACTGGGTGAAGGCCCGTACCGGATGCCCCTCCGCCACTGGTTCGAGAGCCTGGAGATACTCGGTCTCCCACAGGTCCAAGTCGCCCAGATGGGCAAGCAGCCGGTGATAGGCTCCGGGCGGCGCCACCGGGGCCACGTAGTCGCCGAAATGAAAGCGGTCGGGGAACATGCCCTCGGCCAGATCCCGCAAGAGGCGGTGCGACGGCGCCTCGAACTGGCGGGGCATCTGGACGGCCAGCACCCCGCCTTCGGCCAAGGCCGCAGCGAGGCGTGGCAGAAGCACGTCGTGGTGCGGCAGCCAATGCAGGGCGGCATTGGAGAAAATCACCGCCGGCATCTCCTCCGGCACCCAATGCGCGATGTCGGCGAGCCGGGTCGCATCATAGCCCTGCGCCTGCGCGATCATGGCGGGCGAGGAGTCGACCCCGAGGATGCGATGCTCCGGGAATCGCGCCCGCAAAGGCCCGGCCAGAGCGCCGTCCCCGCAACCGAGATCCACCACGTCACCCTCCGGCACCTCGCCAGCCTGCAACAGCAGGTCCAGCGCGGGCCGCAAGCGGAGACCCCGGAACCGTTGATAGGTCCCGGGGTCCCAGTCGATGTGCCGCTCGGTCACCCCGTCAGGCCGTGGGCTCGGGTTCGAGGTCCCGGGGCGGGCGCGGGCGTGTCTTGGGAATGGCTGTGACCGAGGCGCCGCCGCCCGTATGCGGAGGGGCGTCGTCCTTGTCGTCGCCACGATTCAGGGGCTCCCCCGCGATCACACGGGTGATTTCCGACCCGGTCAGCGTCTCGTATTCGAGCAGGCCCTGTGCCAGACGCTCCAAGTCCTCGCGCTTCTCCGTCAGGATGCGCTTGGCCTCGGTGTAGCCCTCGTCGATGAGGCGGCGAACCTCCTCGTCGATGGCCTTCTGCGTCTCGGCCGAATGGTTGGTCCCGCCACCATAGGCGCCGAGGTAGCTCTCTCGCTCGTTGGCATAGTCGATGTAGCCGATCCGTTCGGACATGCCGAACTGGGTCACCATCGCGCGGGCGATCTTGGTCACCTGCTGGATGTCCGACGTCGCGCCCGAAGTCACGTCCGCCGGCCCGAAGACCAGCTCCTCGGCGACGCGACCGCCCATCGCCATGGCGATCTTGGAGCGGTACTTGGTATAGCTGACGGAGAGCTGGTCCCGCTCCGGCAGCGAGAGCACGAGGCCCAAGGCCCGCCCGCGCGGGATGATCGTCGCCTTGTGGATCGGGTCATGCTGCGGGACGTTGAGCCCGACGACGGCGTGCCCGGCCTCGTGGTAGGCCGTCAGCTTCTTCTCGTCCTCGGACATGACCATGGAGCGGCGCTCGGCGCCCATCATGACCTTGTCCTTGGCCGATTCGAAGTCGTTCATGGTCACGAACCGGCGGCCGATCCGCGCTGCCATGAGGGCCGCCTCGTTCACAAGGTTGGCCAGGTCGGCGCCCGAAAAGCCCGGCGTGCCGCGCGCGATGATCCGCAGATCGACGTCGGGTCCCAGCGGAACCTTGCGAGCATGCACGCTCAGGATCTTCTCGCGACCCTTGATGTCCGGGTTCGGCACCTGGACCTGACGGTCGAAGCGGCCTGGACGCAGAAGCGCGGGATCGAGCACGTCGGGACGGTTCGTCGCAGCGACGATGATGATGCCCTCATTGGCCTCAAAGCCGTCCATCTCCACGAGGAGCTGGTTCAGTGTCTGCTCGCGCTCGTCGTTGCCGCCGCCATAGCCCACGCCGCGCGAACGGCCCACGGCGTCGATTTCGTCGATGAACACGATGCAGGGCGCGTTCTTCTTGGCCTGCTCGAACATGTCGCGCACGCGGCTGGCGCCGACGCCCACGAACATCTCGACGAAGTCGGAACCCGAGATGGTGAAGAACGGCACGCCCGCCTCACCCGCAATGGCGCGGGCCAGCAGCGTCTTACCAGTGCCCGGAGGGCCCACAAGCAGCGCACCCTTGGGGATCTTGCCGCCCAGGCGAGAGAACTTCTGCGGGTTGCGCAGGAACTCGACGATCTCCTCGAGCTCTTCCTTGGCCTCATCGATGCCGGCCACGTCGTCGAAGGTCACGCGGCCATGCTTCTCGGTCAGGAGCTTGGCGCGCGACTTGCCGAAGCCCATGGCCCCGCCTCGCCCGCCCCCTTGCATCCGGTTCATGAAGTAGATCCAGACGCCGATCAGCAGAAGGAAGGGCAGGAGCGACAGGATGAAGGCCGTGAAGCCCGACTGCTGCTGCGAGCGCGCCGAGACGGGAACGTCGGCCTGAAGAAGCAGGTTCGTCACGTCGGCGTCCGGGGGCAGGATCGTGACGTAGTCGCGCCCATCCGCGCCGCGGTAGCGAACCTCCTCGCCATCGATGGTGGCCTGCGCGACCTGGCCGGACTCCACCGACGACACGAAGTCCGAATAGGACCGCGTGCCCTGGGCCATGGTGGTCTGGCCGCCGGAGAAGAGGTTGAAGAGCGCCAGGACCAGGAGGAACAGGACGACCCAGAAGGCGATGTTGCGCGCGTTGCCCAAGAACGGACTCCCTTTTGCGCGGACCCGGACACGGCCGCGCTGTATCACGTCAAGATAAGGGTTGCGGGGGCAGGTTCAATGCGAAACGGCCCCGGCGCACAGGCTTGAGAGGCGATTCGCTCAGACATGACGTTGCGGCAGCGCATCCGCGCGCCAGGATGGTCGCTACTGCCCCTGCCGCAGGAAGCTCAGGAAGTCCGTCGCGACCTCCGCCGTCCATCCCTCAGGTCGTCCGGCCAGCGGGGCCGCGATCAGTGTTCCACGTTGCCAGACGGCTGGCGAAGCCAGGACAGAACTTCGCTCCAGCCCCGAGTCCCGCCAGTCCGGGCAAAGCGCAATGCCTGCCGCGCCCAGCATGCGCACCTCCAGTTCGGGCGAGTGGGGGCCCGTAAGGCGCCAGCGGTTGTCCCAGAGCGCAGTCGTGGGAACCGGCTCGGCGCGGGCAGCGGCGCGGGGTTCGCGGCCTATGACGAGGCAGGATTCGATCCGCCGCTTTCCCTGGCTACGGATCAACGTGCCCTGCAGGGTCCGAGGGCCAGAGGTGCCGAGGACGATGCTGTCCTGGAGCGATCTCAGGCGCGGACGATAGCTCGTGCCGGACACCCAGCGGATCGCCTCGGCGGCGAGGCGAAGATGCGTTTCCGCCGGCAAACGATAGAACTCCAGATATTCGAAGGCCACGTCGCCATGCTTCTCTTTCGCGATGCGCTCTGCCGCCTCGACGGCGTAGCGCCTGAGCGCATCGCTGGCCCAGCCAAGCAGCACCGCCGTCATGTTCAGGCGACCCTGGTCGATGCCGAGCGGCTCCAGCGCCTCCAAAGCCCGTCGGGCGCGCACGCGCCTGAAGCGCAGATCGTCATTGGAGGGGTCCTCGCGCCAGTCGTGCCCGTGCTGCACAAGCCAGTCCCGCAACTCCTTCCTCATCAGGGGCAAGAACGGTCGGACCCATCTCAGGCCCTCCACTTCCTTCTGTCCGGCCATGAGCGCGAGACCATCCACTCCCGACCCGCGCGCCAGCCGCAGGAGGAACGTCTCTGCTTGGTCATCCGAAGTGTGGGCCGTGGCAATCGTGTCGATGCCGTCCTCCACCGCCCATGCCGAAAGGAGTCTCAGCCGTGCATCCCGCGCTGCGGCTTGAAGGTTGCCCTTGCCGCTCCAGTCGTCCCAAACCAGCACCCTGTGCGGCACGTCCAGACGGCGGCAGACCTCCGCGACGAACTGGGCTTCATCGGCGGATTCGGGTCTGAGGCCGTGATCGACAGTTGCAACGGAGACCGCGAGCCCCTGGGCCTTAGCCCAGGGGGCCAGGAGCCAGAGCATCGCAATCGAATCGCCTCCCCCCGAGACGGCAAGCCCAAGGTGGCGTAGCGGCAAGCGATCCCGGTCGAAGCCCGAAAGCGCCAGAGAAGCCAGAAACAGAAGGCGAGCGTCCTGCTGCTCGTGGCTTTTGGGGCTCATCCCCTTGCGCTCACGGGCACCCCAGCGTCCGCATCTCCGCCTGGGCCTCGGTCACCAGGGGCGACGCCGGAAAGCGGGTGCCGATCTCGCCCAGCGTCACGCAGGCGTCCGGCACCTGCCCGAGCCTGCCCAGGTTCCGGCCCAGGCCCAGGAGCGCGTCGGCCGCGATGGCGCCGTCGGGCTCGGAGGAGAAGCTGTCGAGATAGGCGCGCGCGGCGTTCGAGGGGTCGTCCAGCTGGTCGAAGGCGGAGCCCCGTCCCAGATGCGCCCGCGCCGTCAGGGGGCTGCCCGGGTAGGCCGCGACAAAGGCCGCAAAGAGGTCAGCGGCGCCGCGAAAGTCACTGGACGCGAGCGCCCCCTCCGCCCGCTCGAAGTCGGCCTGTTCGCTGACGGCCAGCTCGGGGCCGTTTTCCACCGGGGGTGGTGCGGGGGTGGGCACCACGGTCGCGTTGTCCACGCCGCCTAGTGCGGGCGTATCGCCCAGGAGGCTCACGTCGCAGCCTGCCTCGAGTTCGCAAACGCGGAACTCGAGGTCGCCCAGGCGGTTCGTGCCGTCCGTGGTGATCCGGTTGATGCGGAACTCCAGCTCCTCCGTCTTGGAGGTCAGGCGCTGGAGCTCGGTCTCGATGGCATTCAGCCGTTCGAGCGGCGTGTTCCCGGCCACCCCGGCCGAGAGCTGCCCGGAGGCCGAGAGCTCGGACCGCAGCCCCTCGATCTGCTGGGACAGCGAGCCGATCTCGCCCCGGATGTCGGCCAGGGTCTGCGGATCGGCCTGCCCCCAGGCGAGGGCCGGCCAGACCATGAGGAGGAGGGGGGCCAGGCGGCGCATCAGCTCAGCGACGCGATGGAGATGACGGTCACGGCGCGGCGGTTCTGCGAGAAGCAGGTCTCGTCGGCGCAGGTCGCGATGGGCCGCTCCTTCCCGTAGGAGATGGTCCGGATGCGGGTGCCGGGGATCCCGCGCGAGATGAGGTACTCGCGCACCGCGTTGGCCCGGCGGGCCCCCAGGGCCACGTTGTACTCGCGGGTACCCACCTCGTCCGCGTGCCCCTCGATGAGCGCGAGATAGCTGCCGTTGGACAGGAGCCACTGCGCCTGCCCGTCCAGGGTTGCGATGGCCTGCGGCGAGAGGGTGGACTGGTCCACCGCGAAGAACACGCGGTCGCCCACGGTCTGGTTGAAGTACTGGGGCGAGGTCGGGTCGCCCGCGCCGCCCAAGCCTCCGGTGCCGACCCCCGGCACGCCTGCGCCCGGCAGGCCCGCAGCGCCGCCGGCCCCGCCCAGGCCACCAGCCCCGCCCAGCCCGCCTGCGCCGGCCCCGCCGAAGCGGTCGGGCCGCGTGCAGGCCGAGAGGCCCATCGCGAGGCCCAGCACGGCCACCATCATCCATCGCGTCATCGTTGGTCCCCTTTTCCCCTCGATCTTATCCCCAGCCCACGCAGTTTGGAAAGCGCGCGAGCATCAAATCCCCAGGTCCCGGGCTCCCCGCCGCGGAAGTTCGGGGGCTCAAGGCTGCAGCGGCCCCCAAGACGGGTCCGACGCCATGCCACCGGTCGGCACCTGCTTGAGGTTCCGCCCCGAGACGTCCACCGAATAGACGGACGGAGCGCCGCTCGCCCCCAGCGTCGACCGGGTGAACATGAGCACCCGGCCATTGGGCGCCCAGGTGGGGCCTTCGTCGAGCTCGCTCGAGGTCAGCAGCCGCTCCTCGGAGCCATCGGTCCGCATCACGCCGATGTGGAAGCGTCCGTCCCCCTGCTTGGTGAAGGCGATGAGGTCGCCGCGCGGGGACCACACGGGGGTCGAGTAGCGCGCACCTTCGTCGAAGGAGATGCGCACCGGCTCCCCGCCGCCCGCGCTCATGATGTAGAGTTGCTGGGTGCCCGAGCGGTCGCTCTCGAAGACGATCTGGCTGCCGTCAGGGCTGAAGGAGGGCGCGGTCTCGATCGAGGGCGCCGAGGTCAGTCGCGTGGACGAACCGGACAGGTCGGTCATGTAGATGTCGGTGTTGCCGCCGTTGGACAGCGAGTAGATCACCCGGCGCCCGTCGGGCGAGAAGCGGGGGCTGAAGGCCATCTCCCCGGCTTCGGTCGGGATGCGCTGGTGGCTCACGCTCGCCACGTCGAGGAGATAGATCGCGGGTTCGCCCTGCTCGTAGGAGGTGTAGAGCACCCGGCTCCCGTCGGGGCTGAAGCGTGGCGCGAACATCAGGCCCGACTCGGTCAGGTACTGCACGCCGGCCCCATCGTAATCCATGACCCCGAGCCGCTTCGCCCGGGCATCCTTGGGACCGGACTCCGACACGAAGACCACGCGGCTGTCGAAGTAGCCGCCCTCGCCGGTGATGCGGGAGTAGACGGCATCGGCCACCTTGTGGCCCATCCGTCGCCAGCCCGCGGCCGTGCCCGCGAACTGGAGCCCCTCGCCCAGTTCGGCGCCCGAGAAGACGTCGTAGAGGCGGAACTTCACAATCAGCTGGTCGCCCTGCACGGCCACGGCGCCGGTAATGAGCGCCTGGGCGTTAATCGCGGTCCAGTCGGTGTAGGTGGGCGCATTCCCGAATGCCACGTTCTGATTGATGAAGGCCGAGGACGGGATCTCCCGGAACAGCCCCGTCCCCGCGAGGTCGGCCGACACCACCGAGGCGATGTCGCGCGCCAGGGTCTCGGCCCCGCCGGTCTCCACCGTGAAGGCCGGGATGGCGAAGGGGATGGGCTCGATCACGCCTTCGGTGATCGAGATGCGCAGGGGCTCCTGCGCGTGGACAGGATGGGCGATGGCCAGGGCCGCAGCGAGCGCGGCCCAGAGGGCCAGGATGATTCGGGTCATGGACGGGTCCTCGTCTCGGGGGCGGGGATTGGTTGGAATGATGTCATTGCATGGAGATCCCTTCCGGATTGAACTCCATTTCCACGAGCCGCCACTGTTCATACTTCTCGGGCGGGAGAGGGAAGCCCTCCTGCCCCTGGCAGCGCAGAATTGCCCGGCGCGCGGCTTCATAGGCGCTGTTGGCGGCCTCGGCGCTCTCGGCGTTATGCGTGAGGAGGCGCACATCCCCGGCCACCCTGGCATCGCGGCCGAGCTCGAACACCACCGTCACGGTGACGCGGCCCGCTTGGCTGCCCGGGTCCACCACCCAGCACTGTTGGACGGAAACGCGGAAGGCATCCCGCTCTGCGCCGGTCATGGGCGGGCCCGGATCGGCCGCGGCAGCCTCGCCTTCGGCAGCCTCGGAGGCGGCAGCTGCAGCCAGGGCCGCCGCAACGTCGTCGGCCACGTCGTCGGCGGGCTCCTCGGAGGCGGCGGTGTCCCGCTCGGCATCGTCCGCCAGGGTCGTCTCGGCCTCCTCCTCACCGTCAGGCGAGTCCGTCGGTTCCTCGGCGGGCTCGTCCTCGGGTTCGGCGGCGGCGACCTCGGTCTCCTCCTCGGCCGGCTCCTCCTCGGCGACCTCCTCCTCCTCGGGCTCCGCCTGCGGCTCTTGACGGCTGGGGCGCGAGCGAGGGCGCGAGGCGACCTCGACGGCGCCCGACGGCTCCTCGGCCTCGGTGACGATCTCGGTCGCGGCTTCCTCGGGGGCGGCCTCCTCGACCGGCTCCTCCACGGGTTCGGCTTGGGGCACGGGCGCGGGCTCCTCGGCCTCCTCCGGGACCGGGGCGACCTCCGCCTCGGGCGGGGGCGGAGGAGCGGCCTCGGGGGCCACGCGAGGGGCCGGGCGGGGAATGGGACGTACGGAGGCCGTCAGCTCCGCCGAAGGCGGCGGAGCGGGAGGCGGCTCAGGGGGAGGCGTCGACTCCGCCTGCGCGGGCTCCGGGGGCGGGGCTTCGGCGGGCGGCGAAGGCTCGGGCGCAGGCGTGGCCTCTTCGGGCGGCGGCTCGGGCGCAGGCTCCGGTTCGGAGGGCACCTGTTCCGGAGCCGCCTCGGGCGTGGGGGTCTCGGGCGCGACCTCCTCGGCCGGGGGCGGCTCCGGCGCCTCGGTCGGCGCCTCGGCCACGTCGGGAGAGGTGCGCGCCACCAGGGCGGCATACTCCGCCCCGCTCACGGCCGTGACCTCCGTCACCTCGAAGTCCATGGGTTCGCTGTCGAGCCCCCAGCCGAGGAGGAGCCACAGCAGGAGCCCCGCATGCCCCGCGGCCGATATGTATCCTCCGAGGGTCATGGCTGGGGCTCAGCCCTCGGGCTGGGGGGCGGTATCGGCGCCCATGGCGGGCCCGCCCGCGTCGGTCACGAGGCCGATATCGGAGAAGCCGCCTGCGTTGAGCGCGCCCATGACCTGCGCCACCCGCGTCCAGGCGTTCTGCCCGTCGGCGCGCAGGTAGATGCGCGTGCCCGTCCGCTCGGCGGCGATGGCCTGGAGCCGGGGCACGAGCTCGGCCTCGGGCACCTCGGAGGTCTGGATCATGATGAGACCGTCCTCCGTCACCGTGACGGTCAGCGGCTCCTCCTCGTCGGAGGGCAGCGCATTGGCGGCGGTCTGCGGCAGCTCGACGGGGACCCCCACGGTCATCAGGGGCGCGGCCACCATGAAGATGATGAGAAGCACCAGCATCACGTCCACGAAGGGGGTGATGTTGATCTCGGCCATGGGCTGCGCCCGGCCCCGGCCCCGCCGCCGGCGATGCTCGCCCGCGGCCTGCTTGGCGACCCCCGCGCCCATCTCAGGCCGCCGCGTCGAGCTGGCGGGACAGGATGGTCGAGAACTCGTCGGCGAAGGCCTCGTAGCCGCCGATGATGCGGTTCGCGTCGCCCGAAAGCTTGTTGTAGAAGATCACCGCCGGGATGGCGGCCAGAAGCCCCAGGCCGGTGGCCAGCAGCGCCTCGGCGATCCCCGGCGCCACCACCGCGAGGTTGGAGTTCTGGCTTTCGGCAATGCCGATGAAGCTGTTCATGATGCCCCAGACGGTGCCGAAGAGCCCGATGAACGGCGCCGTGGAGCCCACAGTCGCCAGCACCCCCAGCCCGCGCTGGAGCGCCTCCGCCTCCTTGGCGATGGCCACGTCCATCGACCGGTCGATCCGGCTCCCCGCCCCGGCGATGAGCCCGCCGTCCTGCTTGTGCGACCTGCGCCACTCGACCATGCCGGCCGAGAAGACCCGCTGGCTCTGGCCCTTGGGATTGGCCCCGATCTGCTCGAAGAGGCCGTCCAGGGGCTCGCCCGACCAGAAGGCCCGGTCGAACACCCCAGCCTCGCGCCGCGCGCGCCGGTACTGCACCAGCTTGTCCACGATCACCGCCCAGCACCACACCGAAGCCCCGATGAGCCCCAGCATGATCAGCTTCACCGCAAAGGTCGCATGGGCGAATAGCCCCCAAATCGAAAAATCGGTTGTCGCTTCCATGAGCCTGTCTCTGCCGCCTGCCGCCACTCAAGGGCGCGCTTGAGGGTGGGGATAACTCAGGGAGGGCGTCGATGCCAACCGCCTCCGCGCAATCCGGTGCGATTATGGCCGCCCTGCCGCGCCTGCGCGTTTCGGCCTTCTAAACCTGGCGTCCCAGGAGCCGTGCCGGAAGCCGCCGAGCCCGCCCAACCCCATCCATCGCAGCGAGCGTAACCCTTGCGGCGAAAAGTTGCTCCGATTCGCGCCAGACCTCCTGCCGCAGGACCAGCCGCGCCACGGAGGCCGTCTCGACCTCGGTCCGCACCTCCACCAGGTCGTCGAATCGAGCGGGCCTCAGGTAGTCCGCCTCCACCCGGCGAACGGCGAGGACGAGTCCTTCCTCCTCGCGCATCCGCACCTGATCGACACCATTCTCCCGGGCCCACTCCGTCCGCGCACGCTCGATGAAGCGCAGGTAGTTTGCGTAGTAGACGACCCCGGCGAGGTCGGTGTCCTCATAGTAGATGCGGATGGGGAAACAATGGATCATGGCCTTAGCCTTTCCCCGCTCCGGCACCCCGTCAACCCGCAGGCCTCCTGCGCGCAATCCCCCTTTCTGGGGTGTGGCCACAGGGCGCGAGGCCGCCCGAGGTAAGGACATGCCGATCCTGAGCTGTCCCCGGCACGAAGAATGGGCGCAACGCCGCAAGTGGGGCCAGGGCATCAGAGGCGTATCTGGCCTAGCCAAACAGGTCCGTCTGCCCCTTGGGTAGCTCCAACCCCAGGTGGCGGAAGGCCGACTGCGTCAACATCCGCCCGCGCGGCGTCCTCTGGATCAGTCCCTGCTGGAGAAGGTAGGGCTCGATCACCTCCTCGATTGCGTCGCGCGCCTCGGAAAGCGCCGCCGAGAGCGTCTCCACCCCTACCGGCCCGCCGAGGTAGCTTTGGGCGATGAGTCGCAGGTAGCGCCGGTCCGCCCCGTCGAGACCCAGCTTGTCCACTCCGAGCCGCGTCAGCGCCCGGTCGGCGATCTCCCGCGTGACGCGTCCGTCGCCCTCCACGAGAGCGAAATCCACGACGCGCCGCAGGAGCCGTCCGGCGATTCGGGGAGTCCCGCGCGCCCGGGTCGCGATCTCCCGCGCGCCTTCGGGTTCGGCGGGCGCGCCCAGGAGGCGGGCGTTGCGGATGACGATCTCGTAAAGTTCGTCCACCGTATAGAACTCGAGCCGGGTCGGGATGCCGAAGCGGTCCCTCAGGGGCGTCGTCAGCAACCCGAGTCGCGTCGTGGCCCCCACCAGCGTGAAGGGCTGGAGCTCGATCCGCACGGTCCGCGCCGCCGGCCCTTCCCCGATCACGAGGTCGAGCTGGAAGTCCTCCAAGGCCGGATAGAGCACCTCCTCGACGACCGGGCTCAGGCGGTGGATCTCGTCGATGAAGAGCACGTCCCGCGCCTCGAGGTTGGTGAGGATCGCCGCGAGGTCCCCCGCCTTGGCGAGCACCGGCCCGGAGGTCATGCGGAACCCGACCCCAAGCTCCCGCGACATGATCTGCGCGAGCGTGGTCTTGCCCAGGCCGGGCGGTCCATAAAACAGGGTGTGGTCCATCGCCTCGCCCCGCATCTTGGCCGATTCGATGAAGACCTTTAGGTTCGCCCGCGCCTCGTGCTGCCCGATGAACTCATGGAGGAGCTGCGGGCGCAGCGCCTTGTCGGACTGGTCCTCGGGCTGGGGATCGGGGCGGAGAAGCGGGTCGGTCATCACCGCAATCTAGCTGTTCACGTTGCGTTCCGCCAGCCCCGGCCAGGTCTCGAAGGGCACCCATCCCGAGAGCGGGCGGCGGTCCTTGTGGCGGAACGCGAAGAGGTAGCCCCCGCCCCCCGGCTGGTCGGCGCTCCGGCTGATCGGCTGGCCCATGAGAGCAAGCCAGAGGAGCGTGCCCACCCCACCGTGGCCGACAATGGCGAGCGGCCGGTCCGGCGGATGCCCGTCAAGGACAGCCTCGACGGCCCGGACGATGCGGGCCTGCGCCGCCTGGGCCGTCTCCCAGCCCCGGATGCTCTTCGTGGGCTCGGCGAAGAAGGCGTCGGCCGTGGCCTCGAACTCCTGCGGCGGCAGGTAGCCCGTGGCGCTGCGGTCGTTCTCGTGAAGGTCGGGCCAGACCTCGGGTTCGACCCCGGCGGTGCGGGCCAGGATGGCGCCGGTCTCGCGCGCCTTGCGCTCGGCGCTCGTCACCACGCGGGCCAGGCCCCGGGCCCAGGGCCGTTGGGCGGCCTCCTCGGCCCGGATTCGGCCCAAGGTGGACAGGCCCCAGTCGGGGATGGGCACCGCCGGGTCGATTTCGACCTGCGGATGCGTCACATAGACCGCGAACATCCGGCTACTCCTTGGGCGCGAGAAGACGGAGCGCGGCCCGGATGAGCTCGGGCGTGCCGGCCTGTGGAAGCGATTCGGCGGCCTGGGCGACGGCCTGGACGGCCTCGCCCGGTCCGTAGCCCAGGTTGCCCAGCGCCGACAGCGCCTCGGCCTGCGCCATCCCCGCCCCGTCTGGCGCTCGGCGTCGCGAAGCGGCCGCGGCGACGGGCTCGGGGGCCTCGACGACCTCCGCCTCCTCCGCGTCGAGTTCATGGGTCGTCGCGGCAGTGGTCCCCACGAGGCCCGCCATCGCCATCACCGCGGGCGCCTTGTCCCGCAGCTCGTTGACGATGCGCTGCGCGGTCTTGGGGCCGACCCCCTTGGCGCGGGCCAGGGTCGCCCAGTCGCCCAGAGCGATCGCCCGGCCGAGCGAGTCGGGCCCCAGCGCGCCCAGCAGCGCCAGCGAAACCTTGGCCCCCACGCCTTGAACCGTGAGGAGGAGGCGGTGCCACTCCTTCTCGACCAGCGTCGGGAAGCCGAAGAGCGTCCAGCCGTCCTCGCGGACCTGCATCTCGGTGAAGAGGGCCACCGCCTCGCCGTTCCGGGGCAGGCCGGCCAGGACCCGCTCGGACACATGGACGAGGTAGCCGACCCCTCGCACGTCGATCAGCACGTGGTCCTGCGCGCGATAGAGGAGCCGTCCCGCGACCCGGCCGATCATCGCCGCACCCCCGCCTTGAGGGCGCGGGCGACCTCGGCCCGGGCGAGGTTGGCCCGCTCCTCGGCGGCGCGATCCTCGGCCTTGGCGATGGCGGCGGTCAGATGGGTCGCGGACTGGAGATGATGGGCGTGGCAGATCGCGACAGCGAGCGCGTCCGCCGCGTCCGGACCCGCAAGGTTTATCCCCGGAAGATGCAGCCGCACCATGTGGTCGATCTGCGCCTTGGCCGCGTGGCCCACGCCGACGACCGCCTTCTTCACGGCGTTGGGTGCGTATTCCCCGATCGGGATCCCGGCCTGCGCCGGCACCAGGAGCGCGATGGCCCGGGCCTGCCCGAGCTTCAGCGTGCCCGCCGCGTCCTTGTTGACGAAGGTCTGCTCCACGGCCGCCGCGTCGGGCATCTGGGCGCCGACCACCGCCCGCATCTGGTCATAGAGCCGAAGGAGACGCGTCGCGAGCTCCCCCTGCCCCGAATGGACGATGCCGTTAGCGACGTGGCGGATGCGCGTGCCCTCCACCTCGATCACGCCCCAGCCCATGTTCTGGAGGCCAGGGTCGATCCCCATCACCCGCATCGCCGTCCCTTCCGCCTGCCTTGCCTGCCCTCCGGGCTAGCACAAAGGGGGAACGGGGGCCAGCCGCGGCGAGGGTCGGGGCGCGGAGCGTTCGGCCGCCTCAGGAAAGGTCGGCGCCGGCGGCCTGCGCCATCTTCCGGACGGCCGAAGCCGCCGCCTGCGTCACCGGATCGGCCTGCATGACCCAGGCCATGGTCCGCTCGACCGTCCGGCCCTGCGCCAGTTCGGCGAGCCGCGAGTCGTAGGCGGCATCCCCCGAGGCCACGAGGAGACCGGTCTTGAAGGCGAAGGCCGTCACCAGGAGCAGGACCAGTCCCCGGCTCGGGAAACGCGGCAGGATCCTTCGATTGGGATGGGCGGTGATGAGACCGTCCGGGCCGATCCGGTAGGTCACGCCCTCCGCCAGTTGGCGATGCTTGTTCTCCAGCCGGGTCACGCGTCGATCGAAGGTGGTCTGAGGCATGTCAGGGGCCGCTCTGCCAAGTGACGAACTGATGAAGTGAAACTCGAATGATCATCAACTTAGCTGATCAATTAGACCTGATCAAGGCAAATCTGGCACAAGCGTCTGTTTTCGCCTAACTTCTGCCCACATTCATTAATATTAACGTGGCCCATTCACCAATCTCGTCACGGGCAACCTCATTGAGGCTGAATTGGGAATAAACATGCGCCACCTCGTCCGCCTGTTCCCGAAGCAGCCCCGAGAGAATCACCCGGGCCTGCGGTGCCGCCGCTGCGGCCAGGTCGGGCGCAAGGGCGATCAGGGGCCCCTTGAGGATGTTGGCGAGGATCAGGTCGAAGGGCGCGGCCTCCTGGAAGGCGGGGGCGTCGAGGCCGGCAGCCTCCACGCAGAGGATGCGGTCCTTGAGGGCGTTGGCGTCGAGGTTGGCCTCGGCGGTCGCGACGGCGATGGGGTCGTTGTCGCCCGCCACGACCGGCCTCGCCTCGGGCCAGGCCTGGGCGGCGGCCATTGCCAGGACGGCGGTCCCGGCCCCGACATCGGCAACGTTGCGGGGGCGGAAGCCCTCCCGCTCCAGACGGTCGATGGCGCGCAGGCAGCCCAGGGTCGTGCCGTGATGGCCGGTGCCGAAGGCCATGGCCGCCTCGATCAGCAGCGGCACGCGGCCCTCCGGCACCTTGTCGGTGTCGTGCGAGCCATGGAGGAAGAAGCGCCCAGCCTCCACCGGGGGCAGGTCGCGGCGCACCTTGGCGACCCAGTCCACGTCCGGAACCTCGGAAATGGTCCAGGAGCGCGCGCCGTGGACGGCCGCGAGCAGGTCGAGGACGATGGCGTCCGGCGCCTCCTCAAAATGGGCGCCCACCTCGAAGAGGCCCGAGCCGTCCTCGATCTCGAAGTGCCCCACGGCGAAGGGCGCGGGGTCGAGGTCCTCGACCGCCTCGGCGAGGGCCTGCGCCGGCTCGCGGCCAGGAGTGGTGGTGATCGCGGAATACATCATGGCAAGGGCCTCCTTGGCGGAGGCCCTAGGGCGGCGGCCGGAGGCGGTCAACCGATAGCGGCGGGTCGAGGCGCCCGGCGACCCCGTCAGGACGGCCGGGTGCCCCGGTCGGTCAGACCGCGACGCCGATCGGGCAGGTCACGCCGGTACCCCCGACCCCGCAGTAGCCGCGCGGGTTCTTGTGGAGGTACTGCTGGTGATAGTCCT
>Ga0210040_10001905_pt1 | contig 30428 bp, 16 predicted proteins | sample CryGeyCG12114_NA_FD_185462 | JGI IMG/M metagenome (GOLD analysis project Ga0210040, IMG submission 185462) | Groundwater microbial communities from aquifer - Crystal Geyser CG19_WC_8/21/14_NA (SPAdes) (version 2) | ecosystem: Environmental > Aquatic > Deep subsurface > Groundwater | place: USA...
TAATAGCCGAGCAGATATACTATTAAACATCACATATGTTATCAGATTATAATTTACTTAAAACATTAGTTTTAATCCGTCTTAAGTTCTACGAGCTAAAAATTTTAGTTGGTCACATAACTCATAGTAACTACGTTTTAGTCTTATAGAGCACAAAGAAATCCATGATTGTCCCCCGATTAATTAACAGCATGCAAATCAGGTACACAATATCTACTCCTTACCTTGGAGAGCTTACATGCAAGCAATTAAACAATGATACTAGAAAATGAAAAGATAATTACAAAACAATGAGGCAAATTAAAGAAAGGTTTAGGTGTTCACAATGAGTACCGATTGGTCCTATACTGTGTGAAGTTAACCTTACATCTCATCATAGGGCAATAGATCATGTCACAGAGGATCACACCCCATAGATTTCATCATGACAGCAAGAAGACTCTTAATTCAATAGCTATAATATAAACCACCCCAGTGAATTAAACACATGTATTGCACATTCATTCAATGCAAACCAATAGAACACAAAACACAGCTATGTAGAAGGAAAGAAGCATAATATGTACTATTGTGTACCACCACCTTACTTGAAAGCAAAAAAAAAAAACGTGAAAAAAACATATTTTCTCTCATTGTAGGATAATAGTGCACTTGTAGTGGTACACCTTTGATCATGAGTACAATTCTTCAACAACGATACGTGCACATGACAAAAAAAGGTTTTGGAGAGAGCACACAATGGTGATGCTACTGATCTATGGCTCACAGTAATTACTTGGAATTGTTCAATCGTGCTGTGTGTCCTCTGCCCTCATTCTTTTACTGTAAGGAGTGCATTTTGGATTTCATTCGGAAAACAGAGAAGAGGTGGCCTGACTTGCCAGTACTTTTTAGTTACCAACTTACTTGGCACTTTCAAGAAAACACAAACGATGATAATAATGAAATAATGAAAATAGAACTGCTAGTCCCATGCGGACATGGGGTGTTGTATAGTTAGCCAGTTAGTTAGTTAGTGACAAACGAACTCTCGTATGAGTTTTCTTTTCTGTCCCTCCTCATTAACAGGTGACAAAGAGAGATAGTTGGTGCCCAAGGTGGCATTTCTCTACTGTGAGTCGATAATAATAATAGCAATGCATCATCATCACCATCACGTATCTATAAACATTGCTAACCATTCATTCTATTAATGAATTGGTTCCATTTTTTTCTGTCACTTGTAGTTTTTTTCTAAGATGCATATTGCTGCTGCTATGTATATACTGGCGCATGTTAGACGTATTGAAAGTAGAATGTTTCTCCTCAGGTGTGGGCAGCGTTATACGATATTAAAAATGCACGATGGTCAGCCTGGAAGCGCCACAATGCAACCATGGGAATTAAATGGGCCTTTACAAATTCATATTAGTGTCTTTCATGGATGTAGTTTGCAGCTCGTTATCCCTATTGTTGTCTCTTTGCTACTGGCTCACGTATCAACAACTACACAAGGCGAGCACTGCATGACTTGGATTCATTCATTCAATTTATTTAGGTCTTATAATCTATAGGCTTATTCAGTTCAATTGTTATCCTATGGTGGGTATGAAAAAATTCCCTTCGGATATATTTTGAATGTGATAGGTAAGTCACGTTGGTTTGGATTTAGTAAAATTTGAACCTTCTTTTCAAGCTTAATGCATTGTCATGCATGGATTATATGGTTTTCATTTTATTGCATATTGATTATTGATTTTTAAATGTTTAAAACGTCTATAATATTATGCTGTAAATAATTAAATACAATGCAATCAATCCGATTGCTATTAAAATGTGTGTACACTGGCAAGTGTGAAATACAGTCCTATTGGATTTACAGATACAATCTTTTTTCAATCGAACACACTTCTGTCAGGGAATTTTGAAGGGTACATGCGATTGTTAAACAAGGCTGGATGAACTTAAACAAAAAGTCCGGATGGGAGTAATTAATGCAGTAATTGTCTCCTAGTTTCATAATACGGTTAAGAATACACAACAGTATCATAGAGATATTGTGACTGCGAGTAATACGGATTTGAAGTGTCTACATATAATGTATAATGCTCACATGCATTGTGGGAAGTAGAAAAAAAGCCACACCAGTGGGCTGTGTTGCTTCACACATTTTGTTGAAATGCTGGCACCACGCTGGTGTGCTAGTATCATATACATAGTTTTCAGGTAAAAACAATGGAGCCAGACTAAAGTTAGCGTGATTGTAACATTCCGTCCCTGTAGGCACAATAAAACTGTTGTAATTGTGAAGGAGCAGTTTGCTTTTTTTGGTATCAGAATAATGCTCTAAATTTAGGGTGCTCCGATTCCTCAACACCATCCCTCACCTATGATATTTATTATTCAAAAGTTTTGTAAATATACTGCATATGAATACTTCCTTTGTGACTGCTACAAATTAAATGTATCTAAAGTGCAGCAATGTAAATCGTAATCCGAAGGTCGTTTCTTAGAATCCGTACACGGATAAGCCATTTGAGTACGTTCTTATCATCAATGTGTGTAGTTCCACGGTTGATTAGTATGCAGTGAAAGACACTTTTTATAGGATTTTGGGAAGAAAAAGATGAGATGAGTCTGATGCAATTGCTCTCATTTAGATTATGTATTCTATATATTTGTGTCTTTCACAGTGGACTACTTAAGTCCATTTGAGATAACAAAGTTTTCCCCTTTTAGATATGGAGGTGTGTTGGAGTAAACTTGGTCAAGCACATCTTGATTATGAGCGTCTCAACAAGAACACATTGCAGATAAGAAATGATTTACTTGCCTTTTAAAAGAGAGATAACAGAGTAGCAGTGAGAATGATTAAAAAAACTATCATGTAATGTACATTGCATTACTTGGATAGCATATCTGTCTCATATTGTGGTTTGTTTGTGTGGTTACAAACAATATACTAACTAGCTTACTAAGCAAGAAATTAAGCAATTCAATCATTGAGCACAGTACGAGTAAAACTGGAGTAAAAAGCAAAGTGTTAATGAGAAAACTATAAACTTTTAACTGGTAATGTAACTAACTATCCCACTCAAGCAATTAAGCTGGAGTGCTTTCTCGTTTCACTTCTTTACCATTCTTTTCCATGCCATATTACTATTTACGTATTGAGAGTGAAACCCACATACAATTGTCAATATCCAGGAGGCTTCTTTATACATAGGGAGGTGAGGTAGTAAAGGAATAATTTTGCTAATGAAGACATTTTTATGCTTGAAGGTAACTAAGAACTAATGGGGATGCGCCTCTAATTACCGACCCTACAAGCTGTCCCGACGTCTTGTCCTCTTAAGCCCTTATCAACAAGCCGCTGAATTATGAGGCTGTTAAATTTCCATTTTTTTCACTATTTCTATACTAAATGTAAATACACATACTACAGTTTAGCTCCTCATTCCTGGATTCTGCTGGTATACTGTTGAGGTTGACTATAGGTTACTTCCAATCAGTGAACAGTGAGTGAGTACTACTACACATTAGATTGAACTGGAGTAAAAGATATTCAAAATCGGTTTCAACTAACTTATTGCGTGATCGTTAAAGTGACGCTGTACTCTAAAAAGGAAATGATGTTTGTATCATCATCATAACAGCCCGCTTGTTTGCCCATTATACAAGTACATTACAACATACAGGTTTTGATCCCTTTTGTGAAAGTAAACTACCGACGGATGTCCAGTCCATTTTATTCGTTTTAAAGAATGATCAGCTATTGATTACGTAACTACAACATCATCAGTATGGCTTCTTTCAATGTAAAGACAGCGGGAGTAAAAATATCCCATTTTGAAACATGTTGGCTGAAAAAGTGAATGTTTCCATGTACTGATCAAGGTTGCTAACAAGATCGACCTATTTAATGTATTTAGTTTTCATTAAAATGTTTTTATATCGCTAGCTATTCTCATTGCTCAACTTATTAATGAATTTTGCCTTGTTTTTTTACTATTGGCTCAGAAATATTAATTCGATAGCATGCACTCACACTCTTATCTTCGTAACCCCCTACTACACTGACATTACATAGTAGATGCTGCAGTGCAAAAAACCGAAAATGAAGATGAATATCACAGATATTGAGAAATGAGCGAGTCAAACAACATCAACACCCACTCATCTCTTAATATTTCATTATTTCGAGCTCACTCACATTGATAAAGAGATATACAGTAGACTGTGTGCATCGGTACATTGAATGTTGCACAGCTCCAGTTTCTACAGATATAGTATTAGTGCTAATGACAAGTCCAAACCTATTAAGAGGAATATGACATTGGTAGCATCTCAAAGAGGTACATGAGGAAATTAAGAGATAACGGGGTGAGACTCATTGTCGCCCTGTAGCTCATACGAGTGGACATTTACAACCCTTTCTCGTTCTATGGAAAGGGGAAACAGATTGGAAAGTGTCATTAGAAGCCCATTAAAGGTCTCGCTCAGTCAGTCAGTCAGTCGGTCGGCTACATCCAAATACATTGGTCGGAAATTTGGAACGTTCCTCCTCGGCTGGTCTGGTTAGTTAGTTAATATGCACATTTACAAAATTTTACGTAAGGTAGTAAGTAGGTGTGCTGGAATGCTGTTGTAGAGTTCTACCAGATAAAGTCACTTTGTAGAGTAGTCATAGTCATACACAGAAAGGGAATACGACTTGTACCTTGGGTAGGAATTAGAAAGAGTTTCATTGAGTAGTGTTGATACAAAAATCCAGTTTCTGTATTTTCACATTGCTCTACGATACATCTTTGCTATTGCTGAATCATAAAAATAAAATACTTATATTCACTTATATTGTGTGTTTCACTGATTTCAGATTTCGGGAAATTTTAATGTTGTGGATTTATTATTTTTTGATTGGATTATGCAATAGAGACAATAAAAAGTGGATACACTATTACTTGTTACTACGATACCGTATCTACCATATCATGCATAACACTGCACACATGATGACCCAAACAAGACGAAAGTTTTTTTTATCATAAGACAACAGTAATAATAATAGACAACAGTAACACAATAACAGACAATAATAAGTAATTTTATTTGCAAAAAGTATAAGAAAGAATAAAAAAGGTTAAGTACATGCAAGACAAAGGTAGGGTTAGTCTGTCACATACCAAATTGTGGCTCTCAGTCACTTATAGTCAACCAGTCAGTATTTCCAGGTACAGCCACCTGGAAAACATATTTTCCTATTGAAAATTTATTTATGACTGGAATACAAGCCAAATTTTACATTGATGAGCTACCCTATGGGTATTCATGGCACAAACTGAATGGGTGCCAAGGTTGATTAGTATGTGCAGCTCATCTTTCCTAAATGCTTGTGTTTTTTAACTTCCATTGGGTTACATGTGTTTTTCTGACAAGTTGACTCACTGACTGATTGATGAGTGACAGTTTTGTGGTCGATCGCAATGAATGGATTTCATGAAACTGCACTTATATATAAGTAAAGTTTCATGAGGATAAAAAATTATTGTAACGTGACGACAATTGAATAAAATCTTGAACAAGTTTTACTACTGTGGTTGGTGAGCAAGTCTGAACAATGATTGATTAGTAGAAACATTTGATTTGATTTTTTAGCCATTCCCAGTTGAGATCTTTATTAAAATTTTATTTTATTCATTCAAAGTATCCTCTTACAAGGTTATTACACTTTGAGCAGATCTTACTTTAGTAATCTATAGTAAACAGTATATGGATAAAAAAAATAGAAAAGGGAAGTAAATAATGGCATACTAATTATTAACTAAATTAGTAATAATAAATAATGAAACACAAACAAGTAAGACAAAAGTCTAGTTTTCTGATTTATATTTGGCATGCGGAAAAGAGAACAAAAAAGCAGCCACACAACAGACTCTATGGGAATTTCCAGATTTATGATAGATTTTATTCCACCTTTATCAATCATACACTAATCAACTATATCCATTGCAAAAATGAGGTTTCGTTCTGGAATTGTACCAAAGCAACTGAAGACAACATATGTAAGTGGTCCTGATGCACAAAAAGAGCGCACAGTGAATTGGTCAGTGAATTTAGTGTCATTTCTGTTACCTTTACTTTCTTGCATGCATACTTGTAGTTTTATTGGTTCCATACTAAGGATAGCTCTTAAAACAAAGAAGTTGAAGGTGATTTTTATTTTTTCAATGAGTATCCCCCTGGATTATTATTAGTCATGCGATTGAACATGTGTTTTTGCCTTCGGAACTTATCAAACAGTTTGTCTTCCCAGGTATGGGAGATGATGAAGGGTATATCAGCTGAGGGATCTTTCCCTTTGAGTCTCTCACTTAAAAGCCTCACAACACAGAGTTTTATCACTAGATCGTGTGTTTGTTTCAAATAAAGTATCAATACTCATCTATCTCTTTCTGAAAAGACCGATTTTTCATCTTCAATTAGAGACTTGTCCGAATGGATGCGCTGGGCTTGTCTCTACTTTTCCTCATACATCTAACTGCATAAAACCAACTAATAAATTGTTGACTCCCTAACTAGCTACAACTTATACTGTATAGGCACTTTAGGCATTAACTAACTAACTAACTAACTAACTAACTAACTGCTGCTCTTTACCAATTCACAATAACATTAATAATCAATGATTTAGAGCCAACAAACTTTGCAATACACAAAGTGAAAATCGCTCATAAAATCTAACTAACTAAACTGCTCTAAAAAATTCTCTATGCAATCCAAACATTTACAAGCTACTGGCATTATTATGAAATCTTTATCATCCTCCACATATCTCCATTGTGGTTGGTGTGCACAGTGCAAGGAAGAGCACACACGCTCTGATATGCATGCATATTACGTATACACTGATCAGATGATGATTATATTGTAACACCAGGTCTGATCCCATCCCATACGGACCGCAAATGGAAGCTCATTCATCACCTCATGGGGTTTAAGAGTGTGTGTGTGTGTCTTTGTGTAAAGTAATAGATCAGTTTGAGGAAATCACTTTTGTAGCCAGTTAAGTCACCTAAGAAGGAACACATAATCAGTAAGCAATCTTACAGAGTATGGCAAGTGAGTACACATGACGGTTTATATATGTAGTTGGTAAGATGCATGTATGATGATGATGATCATTATGCTGAGATTGTGTGGAGAGAGCTGTAGACTGTCAAAGTACGTGACTGAACTCCCTATGTACTCTTGAGTCCGTATGCGATCGAAAACAGCTACTTTTGTGTGTCCTAATGTACACATAGGACACACATAGCACATTGTGTGTGGGGGGAAGACAGTGAACCATGGATGCCATAGGTGCCCATATGTGGGCATTGCTTGAAATGATGATGATCCATACTTGCGGTAGATGTAATCTTTTCTACATTACATCATACGGACCGTGAAAACATAATATGCATTATTATGATTATCACTGTATGATGATGATGGGCACTTGGTTACTGCTCAAATTTCAGAACATCTAACTATGTAAGTAAGTTTGGAGCAGAATTTCTTCTCAAAAGAGTCTTGACTTGCACACGAAATGCTTTCCTCATAGGAAATAAAGGATAAAAGATCCGATCATTTACTCCTGTACTTACTTACTTACTTTAGTTGGTGGGTTATCAGAAGCTAGCTATAGTATTATGTGATTGTGATGTGTGCAAGGGAAACATACATGTGTTAGTAAGTATGCATGCATTAACAAGGATAATAATAATGAATGACATGGAGTTCAGCTGGAGACTTCACAAGCAACGAACGATGTTTTTTAGGATCAAGCAGAGGATATTTATCTTGTGAGCTGTGCGGAACACAGGTACATCATCAGTGAGCCCGTGTGGGATCTTGCAACAAAAAAATATGTTTCACTTGGGTCTACAGAGTGTAGTAAGTAATTTTTCCAAATAATGCAGTGATATGATCACACCACGACTATCAACAATGATAATGAATGACACGAGTTTTAAGGTCGGGTTTCATTTTATTGAATTTGTTTTAGTTAGCACATAGTACATTGCATTTGGTTAGTTCAATTGAAGATAAAGAAATATTTATTTTGTTTAAATGTGTTATTCTAGGAATTAGAAAATTGCAATTGCATTCTATAGAATATTGGAAGATTTTGAGACACAGTAGTAAGAGTAGGGTATCCGACCTTTGAATCAAAGTGCGCGATAACGCATTTTGAGTCAAGATGCCAACAGACTTCCTGATGAGTTTTGAAATGAGCCTTCTTATTTTCTCTCCTATCTTCAATCATGTCGGATGCTTTGGAATGGCAAACACCAGCCCATGTCCAACTACATTATTGAGTAAAGAACTGATCTCACCATTTATCTGTGTCTGTAAGCCTTGTCAGGTTTCTTTGACTACACGAACATGTAAATATATCATCAAGCATCTGAATATTGCTTCCAATTGATAAATGCATAGTATTAGTATTAGTTAGCAACTAAAGTAGGAGTGTGGTGATCACCTATGTGAAAACTTGAATCACTCACTCCCGTAGAATCAATCATACAAGAAGAATGATGTGTGTGTGTGACTATGATTTCTTCTCTGATGTGTATCGGTATAATAGAGAGTCTAATGTGTGTTCACAAACTTTGGTTAGCCTGGACTTGGGTGCATTATTCATATCGACTGTAGAATCGAAGATTTGATCTATGTAGCTATAAGCATTTCTTGATTACTACCTTCTATGTTTCATTGACCAAATGATTTTGCTGGTTAGTTAGCTAGTTGGTCAGTTAGTTAGCTCGCATCAGTCATTATTATCATTATGATTTCTGTGCCATTGTTGAATTTTTCTATTTATTTGTGCGCGGCTATATATGATGAAGGCAGAGAGCTAACCTAACAAACAAGAGCATGCGGTGTGGAATATAACTGGTAGCTTGATAAGAATGCTTTGGGCCATTGTATGCTGAGAAAACAAGATGTATTATGTGTAGTCGTTCTACTGGGTATTAATATTATAAACCACTTGGAGCTACCATGGTTTGCACATTTATCAGTTGTCACGCTTTTTTTCTTGCCATCAATATAATCATGAGTTTTGACAGGTTCATAATGCGTGGTATGCCAAACGGAAATTAATTTAATGATAGCCATCCCATATGCGTGAATGATGGCTCACCACCTCACGTCCTAAAATGAATATAAAAGGAATTTGTAGTTCTGTGGTCGAACCTGAGCAATGAGAAGATAGGGAATCACTAAATAGAGCAACGGCGTTTCACTGAGCGATGAGAAGCAGTTGAAAGTTGTTTTTTCTTCCTCCACTTTGGTTCAAGCCTTCTGCTTAGTTTATCTTTTGTAGTGTGCAAACGCAAAAGCTGGGCAGTGGTCACAATGCAAACAATGCGTGCATATGCTACTAAAACTCTGACAAATGGGTGGCTTACAAAAAATAAATAGATGAGTGCAATGCAAACCAAAAAATAATACATTTTATTAATACAAAGCATAGAAAAGTAATTTTTAGGCCAAAACCCTGCATTTTGCATTTGTAACTTTTTCATTTAAAAATCTACATTAAGGACTTCTTCAAGGACCATCTTTCATCATGTCGTCGCAGAATCTTCTTGGGAAAGCTGTTTATAGTTTATTTATGTATTACTTGGTTAGCAGAATAATTTTCAATTTCCAACAGCAAATAACAACGTTTTTACACATGAGAGGTGAAAAAAGTATTATTAAGAAAACTCCAAAAGTTTGAGTGTGGCTTGCAAACAATTTTGTACATCTTCACTATACAAAAGATAATGATCCGCAACAAAATGTGTGAGAACTCACAGATATCAATTACTGTATCACTGCCTCAATGTTCAGATTCAACATGTTTGAACTTCTTTATGCTCATGTACAGATGAGATGCGCATGCAACTCTGTTATGTAAAAATTTGAAATGCACGTCAGTCATGCACTGCAATAGCTGTTACTATAATTGACTGCAAGTATCATACACACAAAGACTTTTTCTTTGCTACAAATATAAACCACACTGCACCCATGATGCAAACGTACACAGTCTTTTACATCTCCAACTGTTAGATGAGATTGTATTTGTCATCACACTGGTTTGCAGTCGAAACAGATTTGATGAGATAGCGTTTACACGAAATCAGTCGCAAGTTGATTATGGTAGTTGTAACGAGCCGATTTGGCTTTGAGCATGTACAAGAATTCACGTTCTAAGGTTCTGCACCGTTCCTTGTACATGACTTCAAGTTTTGTGAGGAAAAGTTGTTGTTCATATAAGAGCTGGACGACACGCAATGCAAATTATCTTTCTGCTCATGTAAAAGAGTCTCAGCGGATTTAATGACTCTTTTTGGTTGGCTGAAGGATGTGCGTCTAAAAGCAGAACACCACTTCACATGATTCTGTGTTATAGTCTTGAGTAGTAAGGTGTCATGAAAAACATGAGCCAAGACCCTTGTTTTGTAGTTTCAAGTGGAGTGTAAATGCTTTGAATGCTTTGAATCATGTTGATTATATTCTTACGTTTGGCCACCATGTGTAGTGTAATATGGAGGAAATAAGAAATGAGGTTTCATTCCTAAGCACACATTAAATTAATATGAATGTGATAAGATTTTTTCCCCTGTAATTTATTGCTAAGGTATATCAAATTGTTACAATTTCTTTCGCATGAAACACAAAAAAATGTGTTCATTTTTTACCACAATGATGATATTATGTTTACGTGCAGTCATAACTTTGAAACTCACAACTTCCTTTGCCTTAAATGATAACAAGTACTAGTCAAATACGGAACAAAACTGGTTTGGAATGAAACCTTCAAACACAATGGATCAAATTTTTAAAAACATAATTAATATAATTGAAGAGTAGTTGGCAACATGAAGCCCATAAGCACTGCATTAAAAAAATTTATAAAATACACTCAAAATTTAATATGCCGATTCTTGTGTGGCTTCTAAATATTTACGTCATTTGATGAAACTGTCCCAAAACAATGTTTTGCCCGTACAAATGCAATGCATGCAGTACATTACACCCTCCGCACTGGGCCTGATAGGAGGAAGGAACAAGGGTTTCTTCACATGGTGTACCTTATTGTCTCACGTGGTACTCACTAACTAACACACTGTTCCGACCCTCCTTTTTCACACCTTGTTTTACCCTCCAGCTACTCCGAAAAGTGTTTTGAAATCGATCATACTTATATATCTTACTGACTAACTAAATGCAATAAACATTCATCCTTTACGAAAATGATTCATTCAAATTAAAACACGTGAATTATTTCTCACTGCCACACAGAGTTTCCTTTGCGATGAGACCATGTCGTCACTCTATTTTGGCAAAAGGTGTATGACATTAGGTCTAACAAAGCTACCTTATTTTTTTGCATGCGTGCGTACCTGTGTGATGATGAGAATCAGAGACACACAGATGCGAAAAGTAAGAAAACTGTGGGCCCGACCACTCACCCATTCTCAATTCTGCAGACAGCTAACTAACTACAAATGTGAGTGAGTGAGAGGGGGCGGATCTGAGTACTGTACATAAGCACACCTTTTTGGTGGACCTTGACAAGTAAAAAGCCTTTGCCCAGACACATTCACCAATGGCATGGGCAACTAACTAACTGAACATAGCCAAATGAGTTACCTGCTCCAGCTAACTGAGAGCGCAGGTGGCATCCAAGATTACCCTCCAACTAACTAACTAACTAACAAACTCAACTCATTTAACGCAACCGTTCTCTGCTCGCTTTTGTAGGCATCAACTTTCCGTAGTGTGGTGGTCTTTTCATCCTCAATTCTCCCCATACTCCAAAATTATATAATGTTATGCACCGCATCCCGTATCGTGGTCGTCCTGGCTCCTGTGAACTTACTTGCTTCAGGTAACCAACTAAACTAAAACTGACTCTACACACACGTAAAAAATGTAGCTCGCTATACCTCGTACGTACATATATGTACTAGCAGTTACTAACTTCCCCTATTCATTCGACCCAACGAACCAACATACACACGAGCTCTTTTTATCATCATAGGCACAGGTAAAACCAAAAGGTGTGCTCTTTGTCCGCGCTCTCATCAAATCCAACCTATCTCTGACTCTCAACAATCAACGAGAGCAATGAAGTGAGCATAACATTTCCAACAGTGTTCATCTTCAAATAGGAGAAAAAAGGAACCCTATGTGACCAACGAGGATTACGTTAAAGGGATGAGCTTCTAACCGATCATCATCATTTGTACAATCTCGGTGCCACTGAGCAGTCACCTACACTCGTTGTTGACTATTTTTGCTGGGCCAGAACAATTTACATTACTACACAGCATATATGTCTGGTTGTTTTCGCTGGAGTTCTGTCTCACCTGTTTCCTATTCGTACAGCCAGTTAAATTGTCTCTCGTCACTAATTTGTGAGGTGTGGTTCAGATTTGGTTTTGTCTGTGTTGATTTTTTGTGTCCCAATTTAAGAAATTGTGTACAGGATTTTATTATTCTTGATCAGTCAACCGCTGGAGAAAGCCTGTGGTAGTTCGTTACTTTTAGTGGGCATTGTGAGAAACATTGTAAGAAGACTTTCTTTGGTGCAAGTTAAGGGTTTTAGAGAATAACCAAGAAAGTTGGGAACAGATAGTTACTTTTTGCCGGCTTCGAGTGGTAGATAAGAGTTAGTTGGTTGTGAAGTGAGTGAACTGGAAGCAGTTGAATTTGACAGTTTGATTGTCTACCACTCAAGATTATTATTGGTTCGTGGGAGGTGAAGCAGATGATGAATGATAGTTGTTTGAAGTGTATAGTAACTAACACGCTAATAGTCACGGTGTCAAAAGGTTGAGTCAGTTCCATTTATGTGTTTATGGTCAGATGATTTGACGTGACCTGGTTGAGGTTGTTTTTAATCGTGTGTTTCATTGAGCGGGTTTGAGACCATTGGAGTTTCTGGAGAACTGTCAATGCTAATGGTTGTGGAAAACAGTTCAAGCGCCAGTAGGCTGCAACTTGGCCCTTCTAAACGCCATTGTTGGGAGATGGACTTTTCTTCCCAGTTGCCACCCAGTGCTACGATCCCTACTTCCGCAGGTGAGCGTTTGATTTTTTTTGGAAATAGCATCAGGTTAAATGTCAAGGGTTGAGTTGAGATTTTTTGCAGTTTTTCGGGGAGTAGTAAATACTATAGATGGGAAACGGAGTAAATTAATGCATAATGAGTAAAAGTAAGTGTGCAAAAACAAAAAGTTAAGATGCTTGACTTGCCGACTCTTTTTGCTTGTTATTATAGTAATATTTATATTCGAGTTTGTTTTACTGGTTTTTGCAATCAATGTACGTTTTTACCAGTCTTTTGAGATTTTGCACAAGATAAGACTATCACAGATAGAATCTATATAGTGTGTGAGAAGCTCAGCCTATACATTAGCGTTATAAACAAATATTTTAATAATTTTATGATTTGAAAATATTTGCAAACCAGCATCCATGGCTTCATAAAACTTAATTAGCAGGTAGTCAACTTTTCCAGTATTTTTTTTCCTCTTTTAAAACTTTGAGTTAAAACCGTGACGCCATTTTTATGGATAAAAGCAAGCAAATGTTCCTTGAAACCACTTAACATCCTCTTTGTGATGGTTGTTTTGGCAATTTCAAATGCGTATTATTGCCCTATAGCTGGTGTAAAATGTGTTTTTTTTTCATCGTTACCGGTACGAGCAACCACATAGCTAAATTATATCGTCTTATAATGATGCTTATAGAACATGCTTCACAGTCCGCACTTCGCACAGCAATCGAGTGTATAATTGTTATTTCAAGCATTACCTCTAATTACAGCTCATAAAGGCTAAACTAACTATCACTGGCTTCGGCAAGGATAGCAATCTTTCATAAAATATATAACTTTATCAATTGAATTTCTTAATTTTTTAAGAATTTAAGTTCCAAATAGTTCACCCATGCGAAAATCTTCTGAAATAACCTTGCAAAGCAATTGGATTATATTTTAGATGAACGCCTTTGTAATATGTAAATGAAAGAAACGAAGGTTAGTGGAAAGTGGAAACAGAGTATTTTTTCGAGACTGGATATTTCCTGGATTAGTACTGGATTACATTTTAATAAAGACTCACTTCAAAGATGTCATAATAAAGGCTGTACAACGCTTTTCCTTCACCCCAACCAAGTGAACCATACAAAGTACTTACTTACTCACGACTTGCTCCCTCCTCCACCCTTGCGTTTAGCCATCATACCTAACAAACAAGAGCAGATTATTGATTGTTTTGTTTGAACCCCATTCTAGGTCCTATGACTATGACGGCTCACCAATTACGAGAATTATATGCCTCTAGCGCTAGTTCCGGAGGAGCTACAAACGGTAGCAATCCTGGAGGAGCCGGGAGTGGAGCCGCACTTTTTGGCAATCCTGGAGCCCACATGAACCCATCCCAAGGGCTATTGGATTTGTCACCTGTTGCACCACTTCGCTACAGACCGTACGATCCCATTCAGCTTTTGCAGCAACAAGGGGCTGTCTCCAAATTATTGGGTAATTAATTCCAAAACACATTTCTCCAATTTTAAAGCCATGTAGATGGTTCGCAAGATACCATTTTATTGTTCTAGATGATGAGCCTTTTACTGCTCCAAACTTCTCTTTAGGCTCCATTTTTTCACATCACGTATACCTTTCGTCTATAGCCCTGATGCAGACGAATCAATGAGTGTACAAACTAGCTAGCCTTGTCCTTATATGTTTAGTACTCCAAGCAAACCTGATCTATTTAAGTAGTTCTCCATTTCAGAGGGCTTCCCGTATCCATGCTTTGTGCCGTGGATTACTCCCGGTTCTCTCCATTCGTTTGACTTTTACACTATCTTATTGTGTGAGGGAAGGCTGCTTTAGTTACACTTACACTAACACTTGACTATATATGTAGTATAGATTTGTGATAAAAAAAACAGTTGTCCCACGATGAGCTTATTTCTTTGTTGTGACGCGCCAGACGAGTGGTAATTGAGAGATTTAAGGTGACTGGTGACAGGTTTTTCAAAGTCCCTTTTGCCCTGGTTTGTGTATACCACTTTTGTACATGAACTTACTTAGATACTTCTCCAGTCTTAAGTGATTGAGTAAGTTAGTCGAGTTAGAAAATGTGAGTAAAAAAGGAGCACAAAGAGTTTCCTCCGCATAGTTAGTTAAAATCATTTGCATGCATAGAAAGTGGCTGAGCAGCTGATTTGAGTGCCTAGTCCATCACGGACGTATGTAAGTACTAAGTAATGAGGGAACAAATTAAAACATGGATTTTAAATTAAAGATTGAGTGACGAAACAAGATGGAGAAGAGCAAGCATGACTGGAGATTATTGTGGGATCTGTGTATTTTCATTCGAGCACTATCAATAGAGTATCCCAAGACTGTTATAGTTAGCTCTGATGTACTTTTAGTAAATTAGTTAGTGAGCCTCAAAAGTAGCCAATCTGAGAGGAAAATTAAGTATGCCCAGCAACTTCACCAGTGCTCCTCACACCTATTCAATTCAATTGAACTTGCTGACTTTTTCTTATATACAATACACACTGTAGTCTTCAATTTATGACTACTACGTAGGCCGGCAAGATGTGGCCATGTGTTGGGGATATAGAGTGATTTTTCTAGCTTAAAAGAATACGCGTAATACGTATATATGAATTGGCTCAGTCATTGAAACTTTTAAAACAAATTCACAAAGTAGTAAACCATTGGAACCGGTTTTGTGCTCATGCATGGGTTTCTCTCAGTTTGCAGTCCATGGCTGTACTTAAAAGCTCATATTGACCTGTTGCCGTCTCCAAGTTGTAAATGATTTAAGAATTATGGGAAGATTTTTGCACTTTGCAAGTCAGCAAAACTTATAACTTTAATATACTACAACAATAATGGACAATAATATACACAGAGGTTCCGAAAGGGTAAGGAACGTAGTAGGCTTTTAGCTTACAGTCAATAGTTAGTTTAGGGTACACTATTTTAGTTAGCTGCGCTGATAAAACGTCCTTTTGTTTTCTTTGGTATGGACAAGGTATGAAAATTTGATGGGCGGCAAAATTTTATTTACACATGAAAGTTTTAAGTGATTCACATAAAATAAATTGTGCTTTAAAAGCAGTAAGCCTTTTTGTTGACAAAATGGCAGGCTACAATAAACCCCTAATTTCTGTAACGATACCAAAATACTAAAAAATGCTCACTCAGTCTGCAAAATAGATAAAAATGGACACTTTCTGGCCAATCTTTATAGCTATAGCAGGAGAAAGAGCGAACAAACAACAAGGGTTGAGCATTGTTTGTTTGTTAGTTAGTCAAAGTTTAAGCATAATGGTTTATCTAAAAGTGGCTTTACCATGTGACGAATGGTACGTAATAATAGATAAATAAAAGAGTTTTCCATGGAATAATAGAAATGTGAAAAGGTGGTGATTATTAGGACTTTTATCTTTCTTTGAGTATGCACATGAGTGCACACCACTGAGAAGGAGAGCAATAAATGTCGTCGTGGCCTTATCTTCGTATCAGTGTCATGGTCAGTTATTATTATGCATGGATGTGTGTATACTTTGGGTTTTTGGTAAAGTGTCTGTGGCACTTGTGAAGTGTCTTAAAACTCACAGAATTTATGATCGTTGAAAGAGTGCGATAAGTTAAAAATGAATACTTACTCTGGGCCTGTCATCTCCTCTTTACTTCATTCAGGTTTTATGTATATTTTGCACCATGCATTAAGTATGCCCATGTCCAGTACCAGTACATATCCTGCATCGGGTAGTGTTTACAGGCTAGTAGTTCTATTGCATTTGAAAACATAGAGGTTGTGATTTTAATCGGTCTGACTTTTATTTCATTTTGATTCAACATTACGTCTTAATATGTTGTTTGAGAAAATGTCAAATACCTACGCTGTTATGTTGCAATGCAATCTTGTGTGTGCGTTCTAATGACTAAAAATCTGTAAAAGGTTTTGATAAATCTAATGGGTTGGGGGATAAGTACAATGGCGTCTTTGTATTTAATTGCAAGAGCGATTTGTTCACAGATTTTGATGCCCATGTGAACTAAATAATATAATAAAGTTGGAGGGAATCTAAACGCTACAAGATTTATGGGTTGGAGATAGATGTAGTTGTTTAGTTTGCAAGTCTGTGTACTCAAAGTTTGTCCTTTAATGAATCAACAGGAATCACACACAAAAATGCTGTATAGAGATTGGAACAACTTAACCTGAAATCAAATCGTATAGACTGCATTTTTTAGAATGAAGGAGGAAAGAGTTTAAGACTGGAAAAAACACTTTTTCAGTGATGTATTTGCACGAACTGGAAAGATAGAGGTGACCAATTTATCGCTTATGCTTGTACAGACACAAGAATAATTTATGTGGTCACTCAATTAAAACAAGAACGTACTTTTAATCCTGTAAACTTTTATGTACACAACTTACACTTTTAAATCTTGTGAAAAAAGTGAGAGCATATTAAATTAAAGAAAAAAATCGGGGTAAAAAAGTGGACTTCAACCTTTATTGCAAAGTTTAAACGCTCTAAGCATTCTAAGGCGACTCTGTCTTGTTTTCTTTTCCATTTCCATCACGAACCTACTCGTTAGGATTACATTTACACATACAGAACAGCTCCCATTAACTTTTTTCTTGTACTGTGTATGTACCATTCCAAAAATTGTAGGTTTGACTACGAACTAATTATGCATATTTTGTACTCCACTACCAATTTTTTAAATATCAGAAATGAAAACACACAAATCACATTAAATTGATTAATTACCTTTTGCATTCCTGTAATAAATAGTCGAAAAATATTTCTCAAGCTCCGTCAACGATTGGCTCACAATTCCTAATCATATAGGGCATTTACTTTCTTATTGCAACTTGTGCGATATCCAAATGCGATAATCATTTGGTTCGTTATGAGTCTCTGCGTATAGTATTAACTTTGTCAAGCTCTTTTACATCCATCCTTTCAATTTTTTCTTGCATCATTTGTTAGCAATGTGGCTAATTAATCGAACCCATAAGAAAAGAGAGCGGCACCATGACGAACATAAACAACACATTATAGGAGTGTAGACAGGCCTAGGATGAAAAGATTGTATGTGTGTGGCACGTTTGCCATTTGTCAGATTGAGAGGGGGAAATGATGATTAATAATTGGTAAATAGTATGAAAGCAACTGACTAACTAAGCATACGTTGTGTGATGACGACCACGATCATCCGCATGTATAGAAGGAGGTTGAAAAAAACGTGGTCCTTTGAATCATCATGAATGAATACATGGAGTCAGTAACTAGCTTGTAGCTAACTAACTATTAATATCAACTATCATTGCATTCCATTTGACATAAACTATAGCATGGTTGAATGGACGAGAAGAACACAATGTTGTGCCTTCCAGTCATTTTCATAAGCTCTCCTATTATCTGTGTTGTATGACAGTTTGTGTATGTACACGTACGCTAATACAGTTCCCAATTATAGAGCACTTACTTACAGTAGTAGTAGTCGTTACGTAGGTTATAGTTAGTGTGTGAGAGATTTGGATGCACAGGCTGATTATCAGTCAATCTGATGCATTTTGAATCCACTGTTCCTAGTAGTTTCAGCATTCTAGGGTGTAAGGTAGGAGCTCATCAATGATAAATTATTATTAAAATAGGTTCCTTGTGAGACTCCCACTGATTTCCCATCACGTTTGTTTGGGCTTTTAACTAACTGTATGTTGTTGTCACCAACTTTTGTATAGGATCTTTGAGACCACCTGGGATCATTGGAGGAAGTAAACCAAAGGTGGCTACACCAACTGTTGTCGCCAAAATTGAACAATATAAACGAGAGAACCCAACGATTTTTGCATGGGAAATTCGTGAACGTTTGATCTCCGAAGGTAAGATTACAGTTCCCACAATATGCTTCGTGCTTCTCCTGTTGGGTTTTTGTTGCATGCCATTTTTTTGCATTTTTATTGTATATAAATTCTATCATGAGTTTTCATTACTTGAATGTTACGTATAGTTAGTAACTTATATTACTAGCAACTAACTAACTACAAAAGTCAAGCTGTAGTTAGAAAATATACGCCTGTTACCATGTTGTACAGTAGTTTACTGGTGACTGATTTCATTGAGAATGTAAATTGAAAAGACAAGGCAAATATGTCGTCTACACACAGCATAAAATGTGAGTGAGAGAATGCATAGGATATGCATATTGCTGGATTTGGCTGACTGTGAGTAGGGAAGACAAATGATTGTACAACCTTGTTTCAATTAGAGACCATCAGATATGGATCCATGGGGTTTTGGTTGTTGCATGTACCGGAGCTATAGAACATGAGAAACATCTTTATACGTTTACATACATGCATATACATACTTGGTACATGGACCATGTCTCGTCCTCTAAGACACTTTGTTAGTATAGGAGCAAGACACGACGACTTGGACTGGAGACAATCTATCTGCCCTTCCTTATCTTTATTGTTCAAGGGTAAATGAGCACTGAGCATTGGAATCGAGAGGAATAAGTTGTTTCCTCTTCTTAATGGGATTTTGCATAAACAGGATCAGTGAGTGCACAAAAACTTTATGGTTTCAACTCAATTAACGACGATGGATTGTTGTTTCTTGTTCTGTTGAAATAGGGTGGAAAAAAAGTTGTCTCATCACGACCAGTTACTATTTTACACCTCATCCTATTCAGATATTCATTCATTGGATGTGCCGTGATGCAACCAACTACCTTGTATTGGCAGCAATTGAGCAGTAATAATAATAATAATAATAATAATAATAATACTAAATGATTTGAGAGAAGAAACAGTATCATTCTAATTTGAACTCTGATACACATCTATAGTCAGATTTCTTCTCCACTGTTGCAATAATAAGCAGTGAGTGAGAGAGTATAAGGAGAGGAACATTCCCTTAAATTGTTATCAATCAGCACGTACAGGATTTATGGCCTCGCATTTCGTCGGGTTTCCAAAGAACGCCTTCTCTCTTCTACATGCACTGCACACATTATAGATTATAGAGTTACTACCACTTTGACAGAGAATTGCTCTCAACTCTATACGAGTCCCATTTTTTCACAGTCCACCATGTCCAGTCCAGCCAACATCCGCGCTAAACTCGCATCAAGTAACTAAAACTTTACAACGTGAGGGCTGAGAAAAACATTTATTTCCAACACCACGGTCACTATGGCTAGGCATTACCACTAATGTAAACTCCATTTAAGGTACCTCTGAAGGGTCTCATTTGTAAATGACCGTATTCCGTTCACCTGTGCTCTTATATTGAATCACTTCTATACTTGTAAGAATTAGTTGAATTAAGTTCACACGTTCATGTGTCCACTATTTGTATACAGTTTGTTAGTTACCCATTGCAGAATGGAGTCCAGTGGAAAGTCATTAGTCTCTTTTTGAGGAACATGTTTCCAGGTGCTATACTGACCAATTCATATGTCTTTCTTGCATGTTCATTATATTATGCATGATCAAGAATGAAGGACTACTTTATAGACCTTACTAACTAACTTAACTACTTATTTAGTTGTTTACTGACTTATGCTAGGTAAAAACCATTACAACTACACGATTGAAAATCCATGTAAAGGCGATATGGGAAAAGTTTTCAGCCCTATACAGAATGTGTGGAACAAAGTTTTAAAGACAACAAATTCATTGAAAATCCTTAATAAATCAGTGCATGCTTCAAGTTTATCAAGACTGTGTTCTCTATGGGTGTGGTATAGTCTACAAACTTCCACAAGAGGGGATAAAATGGGAGCGGTTGAGTCGCATGTAACTATATTCAAATTTTCTTCCGCATCTAACCAGTGAGCAATTCCTTTAGCTCGAGGATTGCACACTAAGGTCCACGTATACGCATTTATTAAGCCAAATAATAAATTAAAACGATTGGGGGTGAACATATTGCAATGATTGTATTCACTTACTCTTGCTCTGTCGAGTAGTTAGTTAGTTAGTTGGTAAATCTGGGAAAGTCAGTGTCAACTCTATTAGGAGTAGGCACAAGAAAATCCCATAAATTTTGACCGTGTGAAGATAAACATAGTGTAGAACATTTTTTACGCATGAGATTATTATTATGTAAGTGAACATTTCAATCCTCTTGCATGAATAGCTCACAGAGGTGACCAAAAAATAAAAGACTACTGCTTCAGTGACAATTTTTTCACAAAGTTTACTTTATTTGTTTGTCCATTTCATTTAATGATTGATGGCATTATTACTTGTGGTACTTAAGTTGCTTACATTAGCTACTACCACTGTCTAAATGCAACTACTGTTTCAACTGCCTGACAATTTTTATTTTAGTGACACATGAGTTTCGTACACAGTTGCAAATGCTTCTCAAGTAGTCAGTCAGAGACGAGAGGATGGCATATTATTCTTGACACGTTATATTCTCACACCAGTGTAAACAGTCGTAAATTGATTAAAGAGATGAAGCAGAGGCTTAGTTAGCTAGTTTGTTTTGGCTTACATTTTCCATAACTTTTAGTTAGTTGGAAGGACGTCACGTAGTTAGTACACATTACGCATATGGATTGTCCGAGAGTAAATACAGTCAAGTGTATTTCTTACTTACTACTATTATTATTAGTATTATGCACGAAATACTTGCGTCAGTCTGTCATACAACTATAGCTTCTTATTAACTGACTCTAAACAATGATTTGCTATGGAAAACTATATTCAGCCTAAGCGCTGTTCTCGAGTATTGTGATTGCATGCACTCCAATCGTAATCATCATCTTCAGTGGAGCAGTCTCGGTTATACTGTAAAAGTAATTAATATTTAGCCACTTATAGATAAAGTTTGAGGTGCATATCAAAACTTTCCAGCGAACTACTTTGCCTACGAGAAAGAAATGTAAAAAAAGTGGCCACAAAGATTTTTACAACCAACAACAAGAGTGGAGAGAGGTGATCAGAATGCCAATGGTGTAAAATGTAAATAATTTTAACACCTCTCTCAGGTCACACTCACAAGTTATTTCACCCTTTAATGTGATGAATGAGCAACTATGTTGATTTTTCACTTGTCACAGTTTGCCTCTATTGCTTAAGTAAAGCAATATAAATGTGATTATGTATTTCTCTCAATAATTCAGGTACGTGTGCAGTCACATAGTAACTTAAGTTACAAACCATGCATTTTTTTCCTGTATGTTTATAGTTTATGTGAAGCGTGTATCTGGCATTTATGGCCGGTCCAGAGCCTCCCAGCTTATTGTATGCATGTCATCACCTAAAATCCACTCTTCTGCCTCTGATTTTCTAATAGTAATGTAAATATGCTCAGGATTTTAACCTAGCTCATATACGAGCTATTAGTTAGTTAGCAGTGAAAAATATGCATGCATGTTATAGCTTTTTTTTCAACCTATTCCTTGTGCATTGTTTGTAGTATGTGTATTATCAATTAAATTAATCCTTGCGTTTGCTCACACATAATTGCGTGTGGAAAAGAATGTGGACATTTTTATTCACCTTTTGTAGAGTCCATAAAACTTGTATGGCTAGTTAGTTTGCTACAATTATGTTCGGCAGTAGATAAAATATTCATGAGCATCAGGCTATTGGTGAGCAAAAATTATCTTTTCATCGTTTAAAGTGGCAGTAAAAGGAGAAAAAATGAATAAATACGTAGCGCAAATGCACCTAGTAGAGGAAGCTATCCGATCTCAACTTGCCCCAGTGGGTAAGTGGATGAGTTAGTAACAAGATGATTTCAGGGGTAGGTTTCTGTAGCCCTGCAAGAATAGGAAATAAAAAACTATTCGATATGTATGTTAGTTAGTTGGTAGTTAATATAGAGGACCACTGTGTGTAGTGTGGTGCAATCTACTCATTCACTATGTGTGTGTGAAGCGAAGACAGGTGTCTAAAGCCATTAATCAAAATTAATGAGGTCCTCTTGCCCACAAAGGAACCTCATTTCACTGTATTAATGAAATTAATCCGAGCTATAAAATTATGGATGGATCTAAAGGGGAAAAAGGGGACTGGCTATATTATGTGATGACTAGCTTACCTTTTCTTTTGGGTGATGAAAGTTCAATTTACGTCACCTCTTGTTATTATTATGAACACAAGAAGAGCACTTTGACTACATGGAGAACAATTTGTGGAATTTGTGAATGAGGGTTACTCTCGTAAGTTTCTGAGGCCCTCGAAACAGCTTTCTCATAATAATTTATATGTTGTGCTGTTAGTTACTAGTACAAATGAAAACGCCTTGTTTTTCACTGTATCTTTTCTAACGCATTTAAGAACTTGTATTTGCTATGTTGATTTTTCATAAGTGATCTGCTCCCTATCTTGTTTGCTGTATCATGAATTCCACCGAACTGAATTTACTTGCATAGGAATTCATAATCTTCGTGTCTTGTTCCTCTTGCCGTTTAATATGAAACTTATCAATGTCTCTCATCTTGTATTAATATACGAGAATAAAAGCGTGTCTTATATTCCCACCTTGCTAACGAAGAAGAGCAAAAAAGCACATTTCCACGCTTCATTAAATCTCATTCCATAGTCCATTATCAGCCTGTCACTTATATGGATCAGTTATTAAAAATAACAAATTGGATGCCAAGCTTTTCTAAAGGAATGTATGGTGATGATGGGTGCGATTCTGGCCCATCACCAATGATCAGAGAAGTTTATCTTTTCCTTTTTTTTGCTTTCTTTTTTAAGATTAGTCTGCTCCGTGAGGCAAAACTGCACCTTCTGCATCTGCTTTTTTTAGTTATCCAAATTAAGTTCCCAATTCACTCACCATCACACACAGTAGTACATTACATTAATTTTTGTCTTTATGCTGTAGGAAGAAATAAAAAGCAATTTTCTCCTCAATTTTTTCTCTCACTTGCTCGTTTTTGCTTCCCAAATGATCAAATTAGTTATCAATTGTATTTCTCACCAGAGGATCTTGTATGCAGCTATTATGTAGCAGAAGATGTGCGCTACCTTATGGAAACGCTATGTCTGTCGCTTTTGTGCTCATCTGCTATGAGAGACGACAACCCTCGAAGGACTTGACGGATCTTTGCTCGTTGAAAGCTCTTTCGTGTGCCAAATCCGAGTTATCGTTTGTTCAAAGCAAGAGCAGTCTCACAGAGGTCAAGAATCTTGTTTTTTAGTTAGTTAGTTGATCATATGCTGTGTGTGAAAACAAAAGAATGGAGAATCCCGAGCTAACCAACCCACCTGCAAATTCACTCCCTCATTAGCACAACACACGTACATAACTACAAGCTCTCTGTTTGCTCGCAATCACAATTTATTAACAAAATAATTTAATATTCAGCTGCCAAAGCAAATCGAGCACATAATTATTGACATAAAACCATTCAGCACAGCATATTGTTTAACACATTTCAATGGACAGATTATCATTAATAGTTTAATGAATATATGTATTAAGATCGAGTTAATCAATTTTAATGCAATCTTTAGCATTTAAGTTTACTGCAAAATACAAATTCTAGAATAATTCCTGCTACTTCCACACATTCGTGTAAAGTGGTTTCTTTGTCTCTTAAATTGCTTGGCTATCGACAGGCAGTAGGACAGGATCATTCTTCCTTGTGTCATTAATGTCGTGTACAGACTCTGAGGCAATTATAAAGGTTTTTTTACAAACATAACACACAAATGTGTCATCACGTGTACTCACACACAACTGAAGTCGGTTATAGGAGTTACTCGTCGTCCTAGGGGTCTTCAAATCACTTGTGGGTTTCTTGTGCCTAACAAACTAACTAACTAGCAACTGATATAATGTAAGTTCATCATCATGGGTGAAACTAATTATGCGCTTGACATTTGATGCTCGACAAGCTTGCCCACCATGAATCATTGGGACAAACATGAATAGTCATTGATCTTAGCCCTATTATGTTCATCTCAAGATCCCTTATCTACCGCTTGAGAGTGCAGGTTAGAGCATTCCGAATGTTATTAATGTGTCGGCCGATCGCTTCTGTATACACGCATATTATGTATACATACACACTACTCCTGTTCTGAGTCCTGACTAGGGCCTTTGTAGGCACAGACATATGTGTTTCGGTGTACAGCTAATGATGATTTATAGATGTAATGCATACTGTCGCTGTCTACGAATTCGTTTTAAATGATAAGCCAAATAAAAATAACATGAACTCCAACTCGTCTTGAATAATTTAACACAGGTAACTTTGTATGTAAGTTTAGCATACCAACAGGTTTTATTGCATAAAGTGCGGATATGGTAAAGTTTTAGAAATAATTGGCCAGTCAAGTAGGTAGTTGTTATTTGATTCATCATGCACATTTATGTTTTAAAATGAAACGCTGACTGTAATGCGAGAAAGAAAGTCATAAAACAATTTTAGCATCCTTTTTTACGAAGGGTTCATTTCTACAAACTGCAAACAAGTATAATAGCGTATTTACTAACTTGCCTAGTCAGTTATTTAGTTAGTTAGTAGTAGCTCACACCAGTCAGCTAATTCTTGTGCTTCTAATGTGTGAAGAGGCAGGGGGTCACTTTATGTTTATTATATAAAGCTGCGAGGATGAAACAATGGAGGTCTTGTTAAGCACTGCCTCTAGTTAGCAAACTGCTGTGTGGGTTTGACTTTGACGTCCACGGTTAGACAATTAAACAGTATCATCATCCATGGTCATAATATTCGTAGGCACTTGGGATCACGGTGTATCTGCAGGCAACCGTAGGATGTTCTCAGCTTCTCCACAGGGGGTAACTATAACCAAACGTAAAAAAGTTCATAAGCATTTATTTTTATGGTGTAGTGCAGTCACTCACTACCCGTCACAGTAAGTTGTACTAACTAAGAGACAACTGGAAAAGTATGCATAGTTTAAAGTTATAAGCCTGTAGCTTTATTTACATGAAAGTATAGTGTCTCGATGTTAAATATTTTAAAATTCTATTTGCAATCATTTTTGCCGTAAACTTCCTCTCCCTGGTTGTTTTTAAAACTTGACTTACGCTTAACTTGAATGCCGCCAAGGCAAATCATAAAAGTACTGAAAGGAGGTATATTGAACTCATAACTAGACACCTAGATGTTTAATGTATTCGCATCTGTACGTAAACCATCTGAAAATCTAATATATTAGTCACTACTACTAGTAATAGTGCATTACCGTCGATTGTAATCGATAAACAACATGTAATTAAAGCTGAACAGAAGCTAAGATAAGTAATTTAGCAACTTTTATTATTCTTACAGGAGTTTGCACTAATGGAACAGCACCTAGTGTCTCGAGTATAAACAGGATTCTTCGCAATCGGGCCGCAGAACGAGCCGCGGCGGAGTTTGCTCGTGCTGCTGGATACGCCGGACTTTACCACCCATATTCCTTGCCTTGGCCTTCAGCTGCCGCGGCAGCCCATTTATGGTCCCCCTTAGGTCAATCGAACGCTGCAAATCAAAATGCGAGTACTCATGCTGCACTTGCGTCCTTGGCAGCCGCCTCAGCTGCTAGACCTGTTTCTGATCTCGCTCATCCAGGAAGTCATAGTACAGCTTCGACTCGACCTTCCTCTTCCGAGAGTCCTATAAGTCGTGCAAATCAATGTGAGTCAAAAGACATTTCTAAACACATGCGTTAGGCTTCGATACCACGAATAATGCAAACTAACTAGGATTTAATGTCGGTTTAAAGGTTTTGAGAAAAATTTTTTGGTTGAAGTCGAACGAATTCGAAAGAAATATTTGTTTCGATTTAAACTGTGTGGAAAAGCTTTGTGATTATCATACGGACCGAAGACCGAATTTGGTAATGTTGATTATGGAAATGTATCCTAAACAAAATTGCAATCTCACTATAGTCGAAAGGCTTTTTTAAAAACCGACAGTAAACCACAGTTTTGTGCTCACCCATTGCCATTCTGTGGTAAAACTAGCAAGCTAGATATTCTGCGTAATCTGCGTGAATTACTTTATAAATTCGCTATCGAATACTTGAAAAACTCCAACTTCGACACAAATTAAAAATGGAACGTCTGTTTTCAAAAGTCGCAATGGAATTCCGGGCTTGGTTGACCGATCTAGACAATAGCTTAAAAAAAATCTCACCAGTCGAGTAAGAAACGCACTAAATTTAGTTGAATTCGATTGACACATAATGCTAAAAGCAGCACAACTACCTTAACCTTAATTAAATTAAATATGTCCACACAATAATGCCAATCAAAAAGGCGACTTTCCTATTTTATTTCCAATAGGACCTTCTTGCTTGTCAGAATCACTCTAGTTACTCTAGAAACATTTTCCTTGCATTAAAGAACGGTACGCAACACAAAGCCGAATTTCAACATTTCAACTCACAAAGTCTTCCCAAAAGAAGCTTGTGTACGTACAGTATCCTTGCATTGATGAACCGTAAAACAGGTGTTCGATTCCAGCTCCCCACCCAGACGGACTCTTCAAAAATTGGGAAAAAGTAATTTAACTCCCACCCAATAGACATTAACAAATTATTCGGATATTGTACTTGACAAATTCTTCTAAAAAAATCTGTAAAGAAGCTCTGTTTCCTGTGTAAGTACAATCTCCTTGCAGATCAAATGCAAAAGGAACGTGACAATTCTTCACAGTCGAAAATCAAATGGGGGCGTATCCTTGCTCGTACAGCAGCCGCATTGCATGCAATCTATCCGCGCACGGTATGGTTCGATATTCATAGTGGTTTTGACAAAGGCCGAAGAGGTGTGGATTGTCACACCATGATATCCGGAAATTGTACTACACAAAGGCGACTATAGACTTAACAATCTAAATAGGCTTTTTGTAAAGTACAAATTCCGTATTGGTGGAAAACGAAAATGTGCTACGAACTAGCTCTGCTCTGGTTTTTTGGTTTTCTCTAAATGGTGGTGCTGTGCGGCATGATTCGTCACGAGCCTCACGAGCACAGTTCACCAACGCTGAATGAGAAATTCGAGAAAATCTGGATAATCTGTTGTTAGAGGTTTAAAAAAAAGTTTTCGTTTCCGATTAAATATTTTAAATTTTAAAAGTAATATTTTTTTTAGTATAAAAAGTGAAGTTGAAGTCAAGTTTGTTGGTTAACTGGATTGCATACGGATTGCAAAAGTTACTCAGGTTAAAATCTGAGGTTTATTTAAATAAATAGATATGTTTAGTGTTTGTTTATGTTAGTGAGTTTAACGAAAAATTCAGGTTAATTCAGATTAATCTGGTGTGGTGTCTTAAATTTTTCATCTGATTATCATTTTACTTATTAATTTATATCCTGCAGCCTGCAAGTGTTTGTTACTTATTTACCGAATTTATGATTATGTGATATTTATAATATTGGTTACGATTGTGAAGGTTTGCTTGATTTTTTAATGCAAACATGCATTTTTTTTATAGTGGAATCTGAAAGTCGTAATTCGGAAGACGCCTCTTTGAGTGGAGCCGTTAGTGGAACAGATAGCGATGGTGAAGCACCGAAATTTCGTCGAAACCGAACAACATTCACACCAGAGCAATTACAGGAACTAGAGAAAGAGTTTCAAAAATCTCACTATCCCTGTGTGACCACTAGAGAACGTCTTGCCTCTAAAACTAGCTTGTCCGAAGCCAGAGTTCAGGTAAATATCTTTAAATATTGAAGCATTCAGTGATCCGAATTACTATGTGGGTAGCTCGTGGTTATTTTAAATGCGGAACCTAGGAACCGACATTTGGAAAGATTGAAGACTACAATAATACATTCTCCTGATTGCCCAGTTTACCTTTGCTTGTTTGCACTTACAATTTTGGTAATTAGTTGTACACTATACTACTACTGCACTTTAATTGCGATAGTCACGCCACAACCGCTAGTTATGTTTATGTACAATCTATATGTGTACAAGCTCATAAAACAGGCATTAGCAATATAGCAATTAGTTTCTTGTGATAATTGCATTGGTGCGATGTGCGATCATGCATTCTATCTGCATATTCCTCTTTGACACATGAGTAATTTGGAAAATTAACTGTTCGTGTTCATTACATGTACTACAGTATACTGACTGAGTACAAGAGTACAGTCACAGTTAGGAATGCATTGACCAAAATAGTGACAGGCACAGAAAAGCTTGATAGCGCAGCCAACAAAGATAAATTGACGAAGCCATAGCTGGCTCAAGTCATATAGTACTTTAAAAAGGTGCTCAGAATCAGTCACATTAGATCAGGGATTCCATTCAAGAGTATGTATTATTATCAGTCCTCCGCACACTATGGTAGGTTGTAGTTAAAGTTAAATTGCATATTAAAACTATTATCATTGAGTGCATGGTTCATTTTCTATTACCTTTTGGATCAAACATCTCTATCTCGCAGCGTAGCTTCTTTATTCAAGGAATGTAACGCCCTTTTGATACGGCGACATTGACAGAATGAAATTGTTCCTTCTCTAAATGAAATGAACGGAAAAATATGCTCACATCACATTTATAAGCATTAGCTATAGTTAGCAGGCATTCATCTCTCCCTGAGAGACTCATCACTTATCTCTCTCAGACGGGGCTCAAAGATAAAATTACAAAGAATCATGTACGGACAAGTGGGACAAGAAAAGAACTCAAATCTGCTCATATTAGTTTCTTCACTATCTCATTGCACTACCTTTACATTACATTATCATTTTTTGTGATTCTGATCTCTCAATCCAATTTTATTGTTCCTTGGGCTTTAACTTTGTCCAGGAAGGAACCCATTTTTCAGGCTGGGCTTTGCATAGCTGGCAATTTACTATTTAAAGACTCATTATTCATTGGTATTGGACTAGGGCGGAATTACATTTTTCATGGCCCCGTAAAGCATTTCATATTCCTTTGATCATAGATAATGACTTGAGACTTATATTTTCGCAAAATATTTACAATGCTATGCTATTTTAAGTTTAGAGGATTTTAAATTGTGACTTTCTAGGGAATGGCACGTGTCAGGTTGAAACGTTTCAAAACGGTTCGTTTCGTTTCGTGTCAGGTTCGTGTCAGTTGATTTTTTGAAACGTGTCAAAGGGTGACACGAAACGTTTGAACCGTGTCAATTGGTGACACGAAACGATTGACACGTGTCAAACCTTGACACGACACGAAAAATTCGTGTCGACACGCGTGTCAAACGTGTCAATATAAAGACTCTTTTTTCAAGCATGGTATTATACTGGAGTTAGAGGAGCTTGCATGGCCATGCAATGCGTAGTTTAAACGGCATTTCTGCATTCCACTTCATGGTCATAACAATTTATTATTAGTATCGTGTGTTTCTGTTGAAATCTAAACTTGTAAAATCATTTCATCAT
>Ga0210040_10001906_pt1 | contig 30423 bp, 16 predicted proteins | sample CryGeyCG12114_NA_FD_185462 | JGI IMG/M metagenome (GOLD analysis project Ga0210040, IMG submission 185462) | Groundwater microbial communities from aquifer - Crystal Geyser CG19_WC_8/21/14_NA (SPAdes) (version 2) | ecosystem: Environmental > Aquatic > Deep subsurface > Groundwater | place: USA...
TTTTCACGATTACAGCTCCTAGTTAGGTAGTTGTTGTCATCATTCTGGATATTACAACATACAGTTTCCTCCTTTTGTTGTTACTTCACTGTCAAAAGGGAAACTAACGAATAAGGAACTGACTATTTAGCTGTGCTACTGACTGACTTTGTTCTGTTGGGTGGCATTAAAGTTTTAGCTATGGTGGCTGTGGCTGAGGATGAGTAAAAAGACGCCAGAGTTTGGGTCTCCACTCGAATCTTCTTTTTGAGTGTTTTGTACGACATTCAAGATTTTTGTCTCAGCGCAAGAGTTTCGTTGGGTTGCTGTATCTCTCTATTGTTTACAATAATAATTTCTTGTGGGTGGAATAAACAGAACTGGGGATTAGATTGTCATATTGCGTGATCCAGTTGTTGACACAGGCTCTTTATAGTTAGTTTGTTTAATTACTTAGTTAGTGAAGATAGAGACCGTGAGTAGTGAGTAAGTGAGTGAGGTAGCAATGTGTGGATAGGAGGAAGGAGGAGAATTGGTTGCCAAATTTTGGCACCTCCGTTGATAGTTAGTTGAAAGTTTTTGCATCCTGTGCGAGTGAGAATAAAAAACCGAAGTTGAAGTTACAAGGGTTAAGTGACGGATTATGGAGTGGAATGAACACAGGAGTTGGTCGGGATGACCCTTTTTGGCAGGGGGAGGATTGTTGAGTTTTAAAGTACATTTTTGAAGGAATGCATATTTTGGTAGCAGTGCTGTCGTGATTTGTGGCCACCATCATTGATTATGTGTGATCGCTACCTGAGATATAAAAGGATTCTGGTTGCATTTCTATTGTGTTTTCGTTTGGAATCAGGCTCAGCGGGGAATCCAGATGCCAAACGACTGTACGATGACCTTCTCTCCAATTATAACAAGTTGGTCCGACCCGTGGTTAACGTGACCGATGCTCTAACCGTGAAAATCAAGCTTAAGTTGTCTCAACTGATTGATGTGGTAAGTTTTATTAATCGTTATTGTTTGTTTATGTTAATTGTAGCAAATGAAAGCTGGTAGTTAGTTAGTACTGGGAATAGTAAGGCGGAGAGATTTTTAATGGGGGGGGGGGAATTAGTAGCATCATATGTTAAGTTTGTGGGTGTTCGTACGGGTTTAGTAAGGACTATAGTTAGTAGTGGTGGTATCATCATATACAAGGGAATTTAAACAATCAATTTTGCTCTTGGTAAGTAGAAAAATAGAGCATAAAGGGAATTTTGGGCTCCCCGGTAATCCTCGCACACAATGCCCAAGTTGAAATTGGATTACTTAGCTCACTCTCTCTCTCTCTTTCTCTTTTTCGATTACTTTGCAATTACGCTCACGACTCAATTATTATTCCGTCCCTGTCTCTATAAACTAGTTCAAATTACATGGCATTCACAAATGTGCCCGCTGAGGGACTACAAGGTATTGAATGGTTTTTTTCCAGGCCTAAGGATCCTTTTTATGTGTGTCGAGTCTCATTTTCGTCATGTATGAATCAAGAGAGAAAAAAGTTTTTCTCACTCTGTGGGTCATCCAGTTAGACTGACTCTGTAGTAGTAATCGAATCAAAATTGTGTGCAGTCTAACTGTATTCATTCATGTCGTCAAAAGTTTTGCAAGTAAATACTCGTTAGCAATAGTTAGTTTGGTTGGAACAAAAACATTCACTCAGTCGCTCTCAGTCAGTCTGGAAACCATATTGCGCGAGTTTGTCTACCAGAGCGGAAATCATTATCACTGACAATCCTTGTCATTCTAATGCTGCATTCTCCATGCTCCCTCCAATTAATTTTTATGCATCAGTTTATAAAGAGGAATGATGAAGGAGGAAGAGAAACCCACTCGTTTGTGAGTTTTCCAGTTAATTAATCGGGTCTCCTTTAATGTCAAAGACAATAAAAAAGTATAGACATATTCGAGCGCTCAAGCATGCACAACTTTACAGAGGGTGTCTCTTTCTCTTGTCTCGCTTATACAATCTAGCAGCAGTATATTGACTGACTGTAATAGTGAGAACTATGTATAGTCCTATATAAGCTAACCAGTCAGATGAAGAGGTACTGAAGTCAGAATGGGCTGGTAGGAAGAAAGAAAAAGCTTTGAAAAACTTGAGGATTTATTATATATAATGTGTGGACCGACAAAGCCCAAGAGTTCAATTAGCTTGGCCGACAGTCACAGCATTAGTGTGCATGTGCACACACACATGAAGTACAGACGAGATAGTACATACACACATAAATAGAACGATGAAGAGGATGATGTAGCAAACCAGAGATGAGATGAGTGATTAGAAAATATCTTTTGTCATGCAAATGATGTTTATGAGGAGCCGAGAATGGGCCGGTCGGGGAGAAGAGATGAATCCAATAGAACTCTGGATTTACTAACTAACCATGAGAGTAGATGAGGCGCCATATCGGGTGCTGTGTGTGTGCGACCAATGGAGGAAGGAAGGAAAGAGTGTCTGGATGGAACTTTGTAATGGTTGTGCAATGAGATTGAGTGAGTGAGGGAATAAAAAGGGAAAGAAATATGAGGTTTCCTTCTTGCGTGTTGAAGTGAAAGGAATCCAAGTAGTCATTTTACGATTGGCAATCGTTGTTTACCTTTCACTTGAGGTGGAAGCTAAAAGAAGTACAATTTCGTTTAACCACCACCATGGGTTGGTTGGGTACTTGGGTAGAAAATGAATCCACTGATTTTTTCCACTCTGCTTTTTGAGGATATACATACATGCATGGATGGTACATGGGAAAGAACAGAGTCTATATTGTTATGTGGTGCATGTGTATGTAGACTGTGTGATGATGATGACAAAAGTCTTGTGCGAGAGCTCACAGCTGAGTCAATACCCAAGTCTATGTACGTGTGTAACATCTATATTTTATATATGGATATGGGAGGTCTTTTTAATGGCTTTTCTTTTCGGATTGTTTTCTGTAGACGAGGCTGAAAACTCGGGCTTGTTTGTGTACTCATATTATATATATATGTGTGTGTGCTTTGGCCACATCATCGGCTAGGTTATGTTAGCTAGGTAGGATAGTTAGTTTAGTGAAGTTAGTGGCAGTCACTGTGAGTGAGCAATGGGCTATCTTGAGTCTTCTCCTATTGATCAGGCAGAACGCCAAATTTCACTCCAGTAACGTCTTCCTTGTGGTACACTCGGAATAATATGATGAACATGCTTAGCTCTCCAACAAATGTGCCATGTATGCATCTACTTTTTTACTTGATTCTTTTTGTGTGCACCACCACTACTACTATCCCATCCCTCCTCCTTTCTCTTTCTTTAATGGAGTTACTTTCAACGAAGAATAAACTATACGTTACGGACTTACTTACTGGCTATAGTCTAATCGGGTCTGCTCCTCCACTTGGTCTCTTATGAGGTATATGGGGCATTGCTCATTTCTCCTCTTTGCTAACTGATAAATGGTCTTTTCTGGACAGCCAGTTTCTCATCATACTACTCTCTCAAGGTTTCCACTTGTTCTTACTAGCTGTTCTGGGACATGAGAGTATCTGTGTTGTAAAACTTGTAATAGGGCTCTCAGGGGGTCCCCCTGCTTTTCCCTCGCCCTTCATTTTCCTTTATATGAGTATTGAAAAGAAGTGGTTCAAACAGCAAAAAGTTTGCATTTCCCATTTCCAATCCAAGTGAGTGAGTAGATAACTTTCACTCCATCCTATTCAGCATACATGTGAATCCTTGTTGACAAAAATGAAGAATCTAAAAAAAAATATATAATTTTTTTCCAATAGCTTGCTCAACAATCATTTAGTTAGCTATAGCAAATGATCTTAAGCAGCTCAACTTTGTAAGCACAAGGGAGCATCATCAATTTTGTCAACTGACAAATACTTTCCATCATGACAGATATATTTCACGTTCTACTCGCAATGGGATCTCAAGTGACAGGGAAACATTTTTGTGGGCAAAACGACAGCCAATAATTCCTTCACTTTATGCACACGCTCTGTTTTTCGGTCTATTTCTGTAAAACACAGATATACACTTGGGCTCTGGCCTCTGGCTGAGAGTCTGAACATCTCCTTTTTGCTTTTGTAGCTTTTGAATAATTTGCACGACATAGTTAAATTTCACTAACTGTGAGTGCATGTCAAACCGTGCCAAGGACGCTCAACTATGTACGTAACATGCACACGCACACATGCATGCAGGGAAATGCTAGTTTCATTAGATTGAACGTGCTCTTCTCCCCTGTCTCCTTCAACAACTAGTAATCTGTTCAGAAATCTTCTCCCTGGGCCGTTAATGATCACTTGAGGGACTCCTAATACATCTACTGTCTGGACCATCTTGTTTCTAATAATAATAATAATAATGCGTTCTGCTCCTTTTATCCTTGCAATCATATGAACGCATCCGCTCAATTACAATCCAATCCAAAGTCCAACTCAAATGTGTTTAGTTAGTTAGTTAGTTAGTTGGCTCGTTCATAAATCTGTAGAATTCCGAACTGAATAAAATGAAAGTGTGTTCCCATCTGCTGGGAAAAAGATGCCCAAGGAAAAAATTAACTACCATAGATTGAACAACAGCAGCTGTCCAAATTGAATCAAATTATCTGCTTTCATCATTCTTTGTAACAATTATCCCGTCTATCTAATACTTTTATGCTAAAATCTAACTCTCTTCTACTTTGCTCTTGCTTTATGCTTTCCTGGTATCTAACCATGGATTCCTAAGACAAGCTTGGCTTATAAGTGTATCTGATATTGTCTACTTTGATTGGCGCACAATAATCCTGAGAATACCTTATGGAGCCTAGCTAGCTGACAGAATGAGAATAGTATTAGATGGGGACCTTTCGTGTAGTATATGCAACTGAATACTTTTGTTGAACGTGTGGAAACTACTGGGGAATGAAAGTAAAAGGGAACTCATAGTCAGTAAGTGGGACTGACTGAGAGACACATGAGAGCACGGTAGAACTTTCTCCTCTGTACTCAGCCAACTAGTCAGTCAGTATGAACCGACCCTCCGAGTTGCTTCGGAAACTACTAGCATAGGTAAATTCATGCATTTGGTGGACTCAGCCAGACTCTCACTGGCTCTGTTTGTCTGTGCCTGTTGTGAATGTGTGCGAAATGATGGAATGGAATGAAAAGCGTGATCCACTAACGACTTGCTATTCACTCACTGCTTTCCACACTTTGTATACAAGGCTTGTTGAGTCCGTGAATCTGTACAGCTGCTTTTATTTTCTTGTTGTCTAACATTTTAGACGTCTTCCCATGTCCGTTCTATCCAAGAGCACAGCAGAGTTTAAGTCATTTGTTATACAGGGTGCTATGGCTGGCACAGCAGTCATCATGGTGGTCGTAATGCTCAAATGAATTCATGAATTAGTTAGAAAGTTGACTTGGAAAGAAGCTTTTGTGTGTACCTTAAAATGTCGGTAGTTACTTTCAGTTAGTTAGTTAGTTATACTTAGTTTGTGTCTTATCACATCACCTATCTGGATGTGTGAATTATAAGGATTATTGGATGTTAGTTCGTTAGCTAATACAGCTTGTGTTTGTGTATGATAAAAGACGGAGAAAAATGTGTAGGTATGTTGGTTCGATAGTTAGTTTAGTTTGTTAGTTTGTGTACAGTATGTAGATGGATTGAGTGATATGCCTTTTTGGTTGCACTGACTGACTGGGTGAGTGAGTGAGAGTGTTCCGTACTGACTATAGGTGTTTTGGAGAGGAAGAGTGTCATTTGTTTGCCTGTACAAAGGATCATTAAGAAAGAAAGGTTGATGAAATTGATGCTCTTTGTAAGATTGGAGCAAGTCGTGTGTGTATATTTTTGAGAGAACGAAACGTGACTTGGTGATGGGACTTGATCTAGAATAAAGCTTACAATTTGAAGTTCGTTCACGTATTTTCCTTCAAACGTTGTTTTTTTTATCATGAGTGTTAATGTATGCAGTGCGTATGCTGTGCAATTTAGAGCTGTAGAGTGTTAGGGTGTTACATTTAGTTTCCTAACCCTGGTGATAAAAGTAAGATTTTTATGAATATTTTGTTCTAGTTGCTGCAAGACTTGCACACTGAATCCCTTTGAATATAGTCGTCAATTTTCATTAGTGAAAATTGCCTGTTGCTAAAATGGCGTAAATATTTCATTGCGGTGATTTGTAGAACAGAAAATGGTTCAAAAAAGAAGTTATGCTAATGCATGACTGGGAAATGAGCCATGGTTGGAATTTGCATGGAAAACAATTTTTGATGCTTATGAAACTGTAGCTTACTCAACACTTTTTTACAAGGGGGAAAAAGTGACATAGATACCAGGCACAGCTTCCAGGGAAAAGAAATTCACACTTTCTTTCCGTTAGCCAGTTAGTTATAGTTGTGCACGACGATTCGTCAGGAATAAAAGGGACCATTTTGGCTAAAACTCATTTTTACCCTTCGTGTTCAACTCTAAGCTGTCACATGTCATTCATTCTAGATTTACTAACATATTTATATGGTGGAAAATGACAGTAAACTATATGGAATGTCATCATTCACAAGACTAATGTATTCTGTAGACATGAATGGATGAATAAGGGAAAATAAGCTCACTTTTTTTCTCCTAATGGTGTTTCCCACTGTCCATTTATTTAAACACTGTCCATAAAGTCACACACTCACACACATAGCCACCCTAATCTATGGATTTTAATACATCCGCTTAAGGGAAATTCTCTGAAAGTTGAACCATCGGATCTTATTGCCTCTTCTCCTCGCTCTTCATTTCATTGTATGGTACGGGAGAGCATAGCACTCACTAACTAACTATTAACTAAATATTAGACAAAATCCTCTCTCTCATCCTACTTTTTACAATTGTATTTGATGCCCTTTCAATTTATTTCTAATTTATCAATGACTCTTATAGTATCCAATCCAATCTGTGTCAGTATTATTGAGTACTATACGACTGTGAGTACTACTACTATACGACTATTCCCTTGCTTGCATGCCCTGCAACTTTGCTCACCATTGTAGTTTCCAACCATGATCTAATGCAGACTAACTAACTCACTAAACAAGTTATAAGCTAATGGTGATAAAGAATGATGAACCTGTCAATATTTTTGTTAGTTCATTTCAATTATAATCACGTCAGTAATTCCAATGTCACTACTCGTTTATCTGGGGAACAAGGAATTATGAAAGTTTTTGAAACTTTTGGCACGCAAATGTTGGGAAGCCTATATTGCTATGAGTAGAGGGAATGGCGGTTCACGTCGTTAAAATATACGGGTCATATATCAGGAATGGTTTTGTTTTCGCACATTAGAAAAGAAAAGATTAGTTGAAAGCATTGAAAGGGAGCTGGAGCAGAACAGGCGAGTAAATATTGAAACTAGAGCAAACCAAAGTGATCAAGGGGGAAAGAGAAGAGAACACAAGAGAGATATTTGCCTCTCTCTCTCTCTCTTTCTCTCTCTCTCTCTCTCTCGCTGTGTTCTCTGTATTTATTATGTATTCAACACTAGTGAATCCAATGTGAAGGAAAAGAGCAGCAAAAGGGACGACTATGTTTGTCCTCCTGAATAACATAATGAATTGGAGTGACAACAGGGATCATTTGTTTTTCATGAATGAGATTAGTTTCGGCAATCAAGGAAACAGTACACCCTTGAATTCTCTCAGTATATACTTAAAGTAAGGCACTAAGCATACTCACCCACGTACGTATAGGTTAGTTCGGTGGGTACCTTCCATTGAATTTAAAAAGTAGATTGCAGTCAGTGTGTGCGTAAGTAAAGGGAGGTAATTTTTTTTTGTTTGGAGTCCCGTGATGATAATAATAGTAACGAAAAGCAAATGATGAAATGAGCAAGTAATTCTATGAAAGTTGGAGGACGAGCAGGGAAAGTGAAAGCACCCCTTTCTAAATGAGCAGTGAAAAGTTTTTATAGCCCGTATGGAATGGGAAATGATGGAGCCTGCTGGCTAATTTCTGTTCACAATAGAATAATGGCACACGTCCTCAACAATTGCCCATGCATATGGAACACTCACAGAGTGGTGGTGCTCATAACATATGTAAATGTCCATTCTCTGTGTTTTATGGGCACCAAATGTAAGTACAGAGAGCCAGGATGATAAAGAGAAAGGAGTGAGTCTGCCAGTTATTTATTTAGTTAGTTAGTTAGTTGATAATTGAGTTGCCAACAAATTCAACGATTTGAACCTGACAGGGTTTTATGTTCCGCTCCATACCCAACACGATGTTTCGATCCTTTGTAAAGCCGGTTAGTATCTTGCAAATCACTAACTGACTGTGAAACGTTCGTATCGGCTGCAAGGATCACATAAAGGGAGAAACTGGGTATTAGTCGATAATGCATTCCAGTTTATGAATACGCATGTAGGATTGGATCCAGTAGTATTCTCGTGGCTCTCCCAATTTGTACACCCAAATTGACATGGGAAAAGATCAATTGCCTTCTCATCACTTCCATGTTCATTCACTTTTTTTTTTGTCGTACACAAGTTTGCGCACGTCCCCGAAAAATTTCAATCCAACTCTCATGAATTGCTGTGTATAGTTCAAAAGAGGTCTCAAATGTTTTATTGCTTTATCCACCTATGGTCCTAAATCTATTAGCTATACAGCTATACCTTACGAACACTATTGTAGCCCAGAAGAGCTAGCTCGTATTCAATTCAGCCTAGTGTCAAACAAAAAGTAACTTCCTTTTACATTCCAAGGGCATTACAGAGCCACAGATACTCTGACCTGAGCTCACCTACCTCACTTTTGGTCTGTATTCCGACCACATGAACTTTTAGCATAACTAACGCATTTCTCGTGGTCACGTAACCAATAGAATACAAAACAATCTTCAACTACTACAACTATAGCAGTCGTTACTAACTGCACTAGTTTGTCCGTACTCACGGGTGCCTGTGGGATCTCCAGCCCTTTGAACTCATGCAAGAAGTTAGAAGACTATGTAGCTGGCTAGCTGCTCCTCCGGGAGTATCATTTTATGAGGTCACGTTCCTAAGGTATGTCATAAAATGTGAACTAAAAGCGCATTCCGTGGAGAGAAGATGGAACGTTGGGATCAAGTGATAGATACTGTATTGATTTCTGTCCATTCTTTCCCTCTGTCTATCTATCTACAAGTGGAGAAGTCACTCACCAACTGACTGACTCTGAGTGAGTGGAAAAGTATTGCGGCAGTCGCACAAAAATATGCAAATTGCACACCTCCAAGCAAATCATCGCTGAATCCATGTATGTATGTATGTGGTATAGCATATTTGATGGGGGAAGAAAGTAATCAGTACTCGCTACTAGTCCCACTTAACTTGAGGGGAAAGAGAGTGGCTTGAGTGGAAGACGATCAAAATCGCTTGGCTTATCACTTTCTGGTGGGGAAAGCACATGTACCATTATCATATATTGAGTGAGTGTGTACATTGTCAGTCAGTCAGTCAGTGGTTTGGTTTCGTCAGTAAGTAAGTGCGTACAGTGTGTACTCTTTCTTTATACTATCTATGTATCTATCGAATATTATGTAGATACACGGTGTTATAGGTTACATACAACAACTAAAACACACATAGATCCTTAGTCAGTGAGTTAGTTAGTTACGAGGACTGCTACTTTTTGGATTCCTCGGTCCTAAATTACTGAAGACGCATGGTATTAGATACCAGTGATATAGGGACCGTAAAGTAGTGCAGGCTTGGGAAGTGTGCGGTCTGGCCTCAGGCAGAGGTTTTTTCCCTTTCCACTTGGCTCCTCTGTGAGTTCAAAGTACGTAATATGTGTATGGATGGTTGGCTGGAAGGATGGAAGGAATGAAGGAACGGGTTAGTAAAAGTATGTAAAAAGATTGGTGTGACTGCCTGAGAGACAGTATTGTCAACGGGATATTCTATCTTACGCCTCGTATGCGGTGGGATGGATTTGTTGGAAATCATGTATCCTATGTACACAAGAAGGCTGCATTTTTTTAGGAGCTTTTATGTCATCCTGGTTCTGTGCATATCGTAATCCCACTTTCCATCTTGCTTTCCTTTTTATCTTCTCGGGGGCTGAGTGACTGACTGACTGCAGTGTGTGTGTGAGTGTGATATGGGACTCTCCGGTGAGGGAGGAAGAAGAACTTGTGACTAGAGATGGAGAGCTAGAAATTGTCATAGGGCTTGAGCACGCTTTGAGCATGAAATTTTAATGTACAACAGATGGGAAATGGAAAAAGTGGGCATAAACTTTCAAAATTTGAGTACGAGGAGACGAACTTGTTAGTCTTTCCCTTTTTCATGCTCCCCTTTTCTAAATTATTCAAGTGCTGGGTCTCTGTAAGCAATGCATATAAGTTTGTAATGAAAATCTCCCGGCCACTAAGTACATACATACAAGTTAGGAAGCACTACAAGTGGTATGTCCTTCTTGTCTTGGGTCCAGCTGAACACTTGTGATTCTAGTTTAGTTAGTTAGTTAGTTGGTCTTTGTTATTGTTTTAAGTTTTGCACTTTGTTCAAGATGGGAAAAACAATGCCATTAAAGAGGTCGTCAAGGTTTAGCAATGTTGGTTGCTACTTCTTTTTAAGTTTTCTTGTATTCAATACTTTTGAAGCAAAGCAACTATATAGTTAGTTACTGAGTTGTTGTAGTTTTTCCGCTCTAGAAGATTGAAAAGAAAATGAGATTTACTGCTGTGAACTTTGTACAAAGTACAAAGGGTGTCACGTGTAGAGTCGAGAAATTATAATATAATGAGAAAAGTGAAATATTATTGACGCATGAGGGATTTATTCATTGATTATGTATTTGCGTTGATAAGATGAAGCCAGTACAAAATGCAAGAATCAAATTGTAATTTAGTCCGTCTTCTTTGTCTATTTTCAGAATCTAAAAAACCAAATCATGACAACAAATTTATGGGTGGAGCAGGTAAGCTACTATCTGTATTCATTGGTATATTCATGTGTGGTTGCCGGCTTCGATAAATATTATGTTTGTGTGCATGAAGCTTTTGCATGGCCAATTTCTAGGGTACATGACTATACTCTTTGAAGATAATGAGTTTGTAATATTAATGAGATAATAACGCACTACCACCTTTCATACTTACACAAGAATAAAGGCAAGTTGCAAACAACAAACTTGCTGGCTTCCCAAAAAGTTGTGAACTACTCCCAAATTTATTCCACGAGTAAGTCCTTAGTCTGTATTAATTAATAAATACTTTGAATAAGTTTGCTGTATGCTAACTTTCATGTTACACATATTACACCCGCCTCGTTCCACAGTCAAAGTCAACTTTCCAGTGTTCACAATTCCTTTCCTCCCTCCAACTTATTCCGTCCACAAAATAAGCCCAGTTGATCATCCAATGCACGTCTTGCCGATTTCAGATAAATCCTATCTACCCATTTTTAGTAACTAAGTAACTGAATGGCATTATCGAAGCTTTCAACATTGACTTCATAGTCTCTCTACAGTCTGCTGTGGTCAAGTGGGTGAAAACGAATTACTACATAGCTTACCTAACTGTATGGAATGGACTAGAATTCAATATTCAATGTACCGTATCTAAAGCCGATTAAACTGTTCCTAACTGCGCAGCCATCGTCTGTGTAATATTGCTCAAGTGGGGAAACCAACCAGTAGTTTCCAAATTAGGTGATACTCTTATTATAAACGTCGTTTCCAAAATTCCATCCAGTTAGTTTTTAACTGGCCAATTTCTGGACCAAACATTCTAATATAAGTTAGAAAAGTGTATGGGATGCCAAAAACATGCACCATGTGTTTGTGATGAGAATGTTTACGTCTGTTGCAAATGTGATGGGAGAACTTGAGAAATGAAATGAAGACATTATCTTCTACTTTTGCTGTGCACATATTTTTTAAGCGTTTTTTTACGTTTTTTTATGTTCCCATTAATTCTTCATGGTAGCTCTGTTCAAGAGACGCTTTTAAATTGATTGGCTACTTTGTATCTTGACATCGTTGTAGATTACTTGTGCTTGGCATTACAGTTTTTAAGTCTTACAAGATGAATCGGGGATCATTAAGTTTGTGATTTTATGAATTACACAGTACTGGTACGATTACAAACTAACATGGGACCCAACAGAGTATGGAGGTGTTAAGAGTCTCCACGTGCCTTCTGATCATATTTGGAGACCAGACATAGTATTGTACAACAAGTAAGTGCCTCTTTTGTAGCTCCATTTTTTGAGTATTTTTGACACACGTTTTGTTGACGGTGTGAAATAGTGTGAGAGTTGAGTGCTGTATTGTAAGTGATGGAAAAGGAAATGAGACAATGGCTACTAATGAGGTCAGGAAAGTAAAAGTATCTATTCTCCTGTCCAATGTTGAGTCCCTGATAAACCGAAAATAGTGCACAATAGTCCCCAATAATACACACATTGGAGAAAGTAATAAAGTAAAGGGCAGAGGAAAAATGAACTTGATGCGGAATATCAAGGAAAGAAACCTTAGGAAAGATAAAAAGTTTTAAGTAATTTTTGAACTTTCACCATATTCTTATCTGTAATTTATGCCCCGTAAATGAAATATAAAACTACCGTTTTTTTGAACCCCGCAGCCACTTTAGCTCATGAAATATGAGCCATGTGTTCGCATTTGGCCCGAGTTATTAGATTTGAGGAGGACACCTACTTTCTCCCTATTCATAATTTTTCTCTTGTGCACTTTTTCATTCTCTCACTTCCCACGTTACATTTTCCCATTCGCAAACTTTTACAACACGTGGCAAACAATGGTGATGGCTACAGATAAAGTTTGCCCTTAATCTACTCTCCAATTTGGGTACATGTAGACTGGAACCACTCTCTCGTAATTATAGCCTTCTATGCAAAAAAAGGTAACAAAACAACCTGACTAGAATTAATCGTGTGTACACATATACCAACTATACTGCTGCTGCTGTATTCGGTACGCAACCTTTTACTGATGTATGCACATTGTAACTAACAACCAGCTAGAAAGTAAGGGGATTTGACGATTGTATCTGGAGCAAATAACAGCACGTTGGACTAGAAAGTGACTTTTTTTTCTTGTTAATCGACAAGCCATAAGCTATAAGTGGGAGCTAAGAAAACTGATAAGAACCGTATTACTACATGCAGACGGCGAGTACAATTTCCTTCTCCACTAACCATTATAGAATGTATTTAAGGGAAACCCAAAGATTAGGAATGCTGGAACTTGCATATAAACTAACTCGTCAATTTTTTTTCCTTGTTCAACATAGTGCCGATGGTAATTTTGAAGTAACCCTGGCTACGAAAGCCACTCTTTACCACAATGGGCTGGTCGAATGGAAGCCACCTGCCATTTACAAGTCTTCCTGTGAAATTGACGTGGAATACTTTCCTTTCGACGAGCAAACGTGTGTCATGAAATTTGGCTCGTGGACCTACGATGGCTTTCAGGTTCACTTTTTTATACTCTCTTTTATTGATTTTAGTTGTCGATAATTAGTCCACGCGCTCCAGTCCCCAACGTGGACAGAATGGGAAATGTGCGTTCCAATTAACGTGTTTGAATCAAGAGCTCCAATGAATGCTCAAAATGCGTGAAAAAAATGAACAATTTTTTATTTATGGTAGTTAGTTAGTAAATATGGAGATTTTTAATATTAATAAGTACGCATATGTTTTGAAAGGAAAATGGAAACATCATGGGATTTATTACCTGGCTGAATGAGTGAGTAAGGTAGTGAGTGGTTTAGCAATCTAAAGGAAATGGCTGATCTAAATTGGTACATAGGTGGATTTGAGACACATTGATGAAGCTAAGGATACAAATGTTGTTGAAATCGGAGTGGATTTGTCAGAATTCTACTTGTCCGTTGAATGGGACATCCTTGAAGTTCCTGCGGTTCGGAATGAGCGGTTTTATACTTGTTGCGATGAGCCCTACTTAGACATTACGTTCAACATCACGATGAGGAGAAAAACGCTTTTTTACACTGTGAATCTCATCATCCCATGCATGGGAATCTCTTTTCTCACAATCCTTGTCTTCTATCTTCCATCCGATTCGGGAGAGAAAGTAAGTTCCTTCATTCATATTCATATTTTTTGGCCAGTGCACAGTGGGCAATTAGGGGGGCACATTAAACACTTGTTAAGATAAGCTGCAGTAGTTAAGTAGTTTATATGGATGACATGTGTAGTGAATTTAAAATGATTTACGGGATAACAACTAACCAACTAAACGAGTTTCATTTTATTCACAAGAGTGAGACCATACTATACCGTGCTTTATTCTTTTTATTCTTCACTTTTGACGCCGCTCTTTCCCAGTTCAAGTAGTACGTAACTTGACTACATACTTGCGTTACATATTCGTATAAGTTGCTGTCGTAAACGCTTTACAATTATCCTTGGCCTTATAAAGAGATTGGCGTGAATTATGGGCACCCCAACAAACTAATGTGATCAAAGATTCTGGTGAAATAATAAACATTAGCACAGAGTCAACTCAATAGTTTCCCCTCAACTTACTTTTTGGACTGTTGTCAACAAACAGATACTTATTACTTGGCTGAGCAGAGGGAGGGTAATTTTGGCAAAGCCACTCTAGTAAATAATCTACACACAGAGATAATGTGAGAATATGGTTTAATTCAATTTGAGGCTATTTTATACACACAATGGCTCTAAAAACTTTCATCTCAAAGGAAACAGCGTCTACGTATACATGTTTGAAAGAAAAATGTTTTGACGTACTCAATTTATGTACAGGTCAGCTTGTCAATTTCTATCCTCCTGTCGTTGACTGTGTTCTTCTTGCTGCTGGCAGAAATTATTCCTCCGACTAGTCTTGTAGTTCCACTACTAGGGAAATTTGTACTCTTCACCATGATCCTTGATACAGTGAGGTAAGCTTACTATAAACGCATCCCTGGGTAATTCCCTTCCCTATGTAATGTTGTTTACCATCACCTAAATGTTTGAATGATGATGTGATATAGCTAGCTACAGATTCATGCGAAAACCAACTGCTGACTATAGTTAAGCTGTATATAGCTAAAGTTACTACTGCAGACATAAATTCCAATATTTTCCCCATCAAATGTTGTATGTACTAAAACCAGGAATCCATATCTGGTAATGGTTTTCACTTTTGTATGTTCCTTTGGTAATCTCGTTGATTGCGCCTATAGGGTAAAATGATTGAACCCCGCGAAGAAAGCTGGTGAAATCATATTTGAGACGCAATGTGGATTGCGAAATGCATCCACCCGTGCATAATTCTAATAGAATTTATTGTCAAGTCGATTTAGTGGTAGATCTTATGAGTCTCCCAGTCGTTAATATGATTGATTATCTGTGGGAATGCCAGTCATGTTCCACTTTGTAATAATAAGTCACTGGATGACAGAAGAGTGGAACCCAAAGTCTCTGATATGCTGTAAAAAGGAGACAAAAATTCTAGCTAGCCATGCACTTTTTTTCCCTGACAGGTTAACCTGGTCGCTCGTACTTGTCACTGATTGTATTCATATAGAGCCCTATCTTCAGTCTATGATTAATCACGTTGATTCCAAAGCGGTCAGAAACTTGGGACTTACAAATAGGTCTAACTATGGAATGCAGTGGTTTAGGTAGTAAACAGAGTATCACGTCAGTCCGAGAGCTTAATATCCATACTAACACATTGTACTAACTAACTAACTATGCGTGTAGGATGGAAAGACTGACTAAATGACTGAGTGAAAGTGAGTATTCATGAGAGATTATAATTGTTGGTTTCGTGAAATGAATATTGATACGAGTTGTTAATGAATTTGTGAGTTCATTTGTTTTGTGTTGATTGTGATTCTGGGAGGGCCCACATGAATTCCTTGAGTCGTCCGGACTCATTATTTGCATTCAAAGTTGTGCTGCTCTATTGCACTAAAGTTGTTGTCTGGACTGGAATAACAATGACAAGGGAATTCCCATTGTGTTCCAGATGTGCATATGGCCGTAGTGTGCGAGTTGAAAATGATAGGTTGGTCCGTTGTTACCGGCAAAATGCTATATGCTTGCCGAGCTAGAGCCCTTTATGTACAATCTAAACCAAGAAGGACGGCACATTTCTAAGATAATGTGGCGGCCTCTTGGGACCCTGCCAAATAGCTCCATAAGTCATCTAGCTGTGCTCCCCAAATTGTTTATCAGAGAGATATTTCAATTCCTCGGTCTGTACTACAGCTCTTTGTGAGAGAATACATGTATTTGTTGTACATATTTTCCTTTCTCATGGACTCTAGGCTGTGCCGCACACTTTTTCATTATATTGGAGGCAATAAATAATGTATTATTTTGTGAAAATGTCTCAGTTAAGAGTCAATTTTTGGCAGGCTGAGGTGTAGGATCAAACGCTTCTTTATGGCATTCTTCCTCCGGCTACGAATAGAAATTCACCGTCTGCTCGTTTCCATCCATATTATGGCATGAACTTTACGTGCATTCTATAGTTTAACTTTCTATCCATTTTTCCGTCATGCACAGTTTTACCTATTTTATCCAATCAGGTCACGTAAAAATGTTTTATGGTTTAATATGTAGACCTCAAATCCTTGATAGTCATTTAGTCCATCCACCGTAATGCATCTTGGCAGATTTAGAAATGTTCGCCTTTTTTTCTCTAGCTCTCTTGCGAGATTTTATTGAAAACCATAAATTGCCCGCAGTCTTCTTGTAGAGGTTTCTTCCCATTATAGTTCTATTATGGCTGGGGGCGAGTTTCGTTGTCTCAGTGACAACGTTGAACCTGTAAAATCAGTATACATCCCTTGTTAGCTAGTTAGTAGGAACTGTAGGAACAAAGTAACGTGCTGACAAGCCAAGAGCGTAATGCAATTATCAGGCATCAAAGTCTAAAGGTTAAAGTGCTCACTCCGTTCAACCTATGAATTACAACCAACTGGATTGATTCGATTAAAAATTATGGACAGAATCACAGAATAATGATCCACAAAAGCCAATAGATACAGGAAAATGTTTTACGTGTATTTTTTTGGCATCCGGGTCTTGGAGGTTATTATTGCTACACATAGGAATAGCAGCAAAACCACCCAACTGCACTACGTACCTACGGATTATGCAATGCATGGAGAGCCTAAGATATTTATGAATGATTTATGAAGAGTTTGGAGAGACAGCCTATGTTCCTTGAGATAATAGGACGCCGTAGCGTAGGGAAGAAAGCAGTGGTGACAACAACAAAGTAAAAGATAAGTCACCACCATCGTCTATGTTATGGGTATGTGATATTTTACGATGAGATTTAATTTTCTTGCAGCATATGTGTCACCGTCCTTGTTCTGAACGTTCATTTTCGAACTCCACAAACACACGTGATGGCACCATGGGTGCGACGTGTTTTCCTTCATATTCTTCCAAGACTTCTTGTCATGAAACGACCGCAGTACTACTTAGAAAGGTATGAGATACAAATCTTGTAGATTTCAAAAATGGGACTGACAATGTATATCCTAAATGTGTGCACGAGCAATTTTCTTGAAAACAGACTTGAAGTCTTTCTAATTAATGCCTTCTAGTATATGCCTACAAAATATTGTAATCCGATGCGGCCGTTAAGCTTCACAGTAACAAAATTCGTTAAAAAAATTTAACATGGAGTTAAGTGGGAGAAAAAAAGTAATAAGGAGGGAGGGACCCTGTCTTCACTGAATTTGTACGTGCTATTTTCCGTATGAAAAATCGCAAAATGGACCTCGATTTCGGGCCCAAATTTTTCGGATTCTTTGTTCGACTGTTACTCACAAACGAATGAGCATCGGATGGCAATATTTCAGGTGCCTATACTAGAGGGTCTAAGAAAGACTTACAAAGTTTTTTGAACAAAATTGCTTACGAACACATTTTGGACTTAGATTGTGAGACTCTTCTTTCTTTTTAACCTAACACTTTGGACCTCCAATCCTTTCCCTTTTTTCGCAAAACTGTAATCCATATAATGTGCACCCTGACCTCAACCTGACTAGGAAGACCTATGGAACAATGTATGTTTGTTTGGCCCAACTAAGTAACTAACAAACAAAGAATATAAAACCTAACTAAACTCCTGGTTTGAACTATCGACGACTGCTTTTGTCTCTACGGAGTCCGACTTTTCTTTTAGTTGTATTGTTTTAAAATCTAGGAAACCAACTATTCTTTATTTCTATATAATATTTGCCCACTTTGTGTATACAGAATAGTTGGGAAGGGGTCACAGGGCATGAAAACCCCTGGGGGACGGTTCCTAGTGCGTACATGTAATGGATTGGAGTTACGACCAACATTGTCTTTACATGACTCGTTGCAATCAAGAGACACTCGAGATGTGCTTGGCTTTGGAGACATGTTAGGAGTGCGGTCAACTCACGACTGCTCCTCAAGGTAATTCATTTCCTCCAGTTTGTTAGTTACATGCTCCAACTTACGTACTTGTCTCTGTGCGAGCGCAAAAAGGCAGGGCTCAACAGGATCTAAACAAAAGGAGGAAACTAAACTTTCCATGTATCACTTTTTTTTGCTCTCGGTTCCCTTGTGAAATAGGACGACAGAAAGTTTCGGCGGCCTCATGGGCAACTGCGTGCTCCATGGACAAAGCATGCCCCCACCCCCACCCCCACCTCCCTCGCATCATCATGGGCCACCGTCAAGAGCCTCGGAGCGGTCTCTACTCCGGGGGGGAGACTCTCAAGACAATGACGTGGACGGGGTGGATCCGGATGGCGCTCATTCGGCCGAAACTTCGGCCCCAACGCATGGCTCTTCGGCCATCAAATGCTCAGAAGTGTCCAAGGCCATTGAGGGTGTGCGGTTCATAGCAGAGCATACAAGACGAGAGGAGGAATCGATACGAGTGAGTGATTAGTTCGCCGTCAGTTTATGTCCCCTTTTTATTGTATGCTATGCAGAGTTAGTTGGATCTGTTGATTCCATGGGTGAATAGTTGGGGATTTTGTATTATACTAACTTACTGACATTGTAGAGTGTAGTAGACAGAGAATGTCAACTTTTGTAATATTCCCATGGGACATTCAGGGATACCTTAGCATTGTGGATTAATGCCCCATATTGTTTGATGGAAATCGGAGAAAGTATTCATGGAATGCATTTAAATGTGGATTTTTTTTCTTGTTCGATAGTTCAGTGTTGTTGAGTGTAAAAGTTGAGTTGTATATCACGAACAGAGAGCGTGCGTGTGGTGATGAGGGAAGACACGAGTGTAAAGTATTCTTTGTTTTATGTACTTTTTTTGTGTGAAATGAGTTTGGGATGCGCTTTTATGGAGTACACTACTGGGCAATGCACCTTAATTAACAAGGCTTGTCTCTTCTGTTCCTATCTAGGTGAAAGAAGATTGGAAGTACGTGGCTATGGTGTTGGATAGACTTTTCTTATGGATTTTTACGTTGGCTGTACTTGTCGGCACAGCAGGGATCATCCTACAAGCTCCAACTTTGTATGACGACCGAGTACCAATAGACGTGAAGTTGTCAGACATCGCGTCTTTAACAGCCAAGCCTGGAGGACTCCATAAAAATCCAGTTCTCCCATAAAAACGTATAGTTGTCGTCTCTTAACATCGTTCCGGCTGCTCCCATCGGCAGAGAAAGGGAACGAGGAGCGCACCGCAATATACTAACTAAAAACTATTTAAGACACAGCGTTGTTCAATACACCGCTTAAGTTTTATATCTATAGTGATATCAGAAACGTCTTTTGTTTATCTCAGTTTGAGCCCTTTGATGACACTGTAATGATAGTTTATTACCGAGGCGTCCCAGTTGGTGAATATCTACTCACTCAATCCATAAGTAATGTGTTTATGAACGCATCTTCTTCTGTATACATAGAACGGTTGGTAGTTGTATCATAGACGACGAAAGCCAGCTTAAATACAGAGGCGTAAATACCTTAAGGTTTGTCTGAGCTATTACTGTACCCGTGCTATATAGAGCAATAGTCGCTCTGCACCAATCGGATTCGCTCCGGCACGGCCTGTTATGCTCAACAATTCAAACAATGCTATACCCTTACTTTACGCTTCTTGTAGCTAGCACCAGATGCAAGATGGAGCGTATATTCTCTAGCTCTAGCATATTGTAAGTCTTATGCAGAAACTGTACATGTTTAAATGTAATTAAAGTGTGTGAGTGTCCTTTTTTAACCTGCTCTCATGGTAGGCAGAAACTACCTGTGAGAGGTCTCTGCTGATCATGTATGGTGCTAACTAACTAAAAGTACAACTAACTTGCATGTGAGTGAAGCATGAGACTACAACATGTGTTTCTTTTCTATAACTGTACAATGTGAAAGTCATGATTGAAACAATTAGGCACTAGTTTTTTCCCAATAAATTATGGTGGAAGAGGATTGACATTACTATCATCATTATTGTTCGAGTATTGCTAGAGCTAGTTAGTTAGTGGGATTCAAGATGGATTGATGCGATAATAAAGTACGACTGTAAAATTCTATGGCTAATGTGGTCAGTTATATAAAAAAAAAGTTATAAATCGGATTTACATAAAAATAGTCATGGCGAGAAACCATTGTGTTCTATTTATAAATGTTGTAACGACCGTTTGATAATTACAGAACTATTTATGGTGCTGTCTTCAGCAGTATTTTGTTACAGTTTTAATACTGGCTCACTATTGTTCATTTCAGAAAAAATGGAATGTTTTTTTTTCGGTAGTTTATTTGGCATTGGTTGTTTCGTTGTCAACAAAATGTACAAAATGTATGCAAATAATTTTTTCAAAATTTTTTTAAACTGAAAAAATGAGCAATGAATTATTGTTGCCACAACATTTTACAGATTTAGTGATTTACTTTGTATAAATCGACCATTTGTTGGGGATAGCCGAATAACATGTGGCAACTTTTTTTTACTTTGAAATGAACAGTAGTTTCCAATGATGTTTGATTTTTGTTTGAGAGTGTGTTCTCCTGGTTAAAGGCAACGATGATGGATTGCGGTTTCTGGGTTTAGTTTTTGGTTAGTTTTTATGTTGAAACAATGAAAAGCTGAAATGTGGGAATAATCATGAAAACTGGGAAAAATTTAGCACCAGGTGCTTTTCCGAGTAGCCGACTGCCGAGTGTAATAGGTTGTCATTTTCCCTCGATTTCAGTTGTCGGTTTTTGTAAATGATTTCAGTGCAAACATCTTGAGCCTTTACATTTACAATGTTTGCCATATTTCTTGGAAATAGTTTGGTTCCAATGAAAAAAAGGACAGCTGATTGCGCCAATCTCGAACAGAATAAGATGATATTGGAAACTTTTTTATGTACTAATTAGTCAGTATAGTTTTTATTGTTTATTGGACTAACTGTAACTAAATTATGTGGACAAAAGATCACACTATTCGATTTTAATTATTAATAAATCCAAAAGTATGACAACATAACGAATGAATACAGAAATTGAGTAAAGCCTAGTGCCCTATTTGAAAGTTAAAAGTATCTTTCTTTGAATTTCAGAGTCAATGATGCTCAATAATATCAATATAATTAAAACTAAAAAGGCGATATCAATATGCTCTGTTTGTATAATCATGTTTTATGCAAACAAGTTATTTTAGTTGTACATTATATTAATTATCTGCATGACAGACAAATAAGGATTGCGATATATAAATAGATATTATCGAAAGTCTCATGTACTAACTAATTTCCCACTGACAAATGTATCTTACCCTATTCTTGTGTTTGCTTGGCTTCTATTTATATAAAAATCTAAATCTTTCCCAAGACCTTGATACGGAAAACAACCAACTTCCTTATTTTTATAATAATTTGTTTCATCACTGCCATCTCTAATTTGGAATCAGTTAAATATAGGGACATTGAAGCACAAACTCACGCACTTACTTTTTCCAAATTCAAGCAGACGATGAATATGAACTTTTACACTGATTCTTCATTCTTCACTCGTTCCCTTTTTCCTCCAAATCTGCTCACCACTCTCTCTTGTAGAGAAAGTTCTAGCTGACCAATATTTTGTATACACTGTGCGCCATCTCTGCTTTGGAAAGATAGCTATGTTGAGTACTAACTAAATGAAGCCTACCGAACCGAATTCCATGTGTGTGTGTAGTATTTTGGACAACCTGTTCTACAAACCAGTATCACATTGTAGAGCATAAAATAAAAGTCCGGTAACCTCTACAATTAGTTCTTTAAATTAGTGTGGTTTAGTTAGAAAGAACAAATGAACGATAAGAACGTTATAATTCGGTTTCTTTGAGTTTTCAGGTCTGAAATCACAGGACAAAAGAGACTAATTCAAATATATAATTATGAATATCCACTATTAACTGACTATTGATGATGCAAGTGAATAGATTTTGTCGATTGTATGTGTACTCTTGGTCCTGTAGCTATAATTTACTCTCCTACACAGTGCAAATAAAGCTAAAATGTAATAACTTTATAGTTTTCCCCACGCATCCACGCAAACTCCGTCCCTGCAAGTAGAAATTATTGTCAGTCAGTACCATTAATCATGTAAATATTCAAGTGAATATAAATAAACATCTGTTTGTGATTATTCCTTATTTGTTCCTATTTGGAAAGTTTCATATCATCATATCTGTACGAAACGAACTAAGTAAGGGATCGAGGCAACGCATTTATGGATGTCAATTCTCAACTGAATGGAAAATCTCACTGCAGTCAATAAAACGGTGCAACATAAATTCAACGTTTAAACAAAACGGTAAATATGCGTTAGTTGGGAAATTGGACTACTGGACCTACCGATTGGAAAGCATGAATCGCTGCTGCATGGGTACACTATTTCTTATGTATAACAACAAGACTGGTTTCCGCAAATCAGACTCATTCATGCCATGCTCTCAGTATAATTAGTAAAGAACCATGTTATTTCATCATCACTATACGCAAAACGACGAACACCGTCCCAGGCTAGAATTATATTTAACATTTGATCCAAAGCTTATAAAACCCTTTCAAAGCAAAATCCATTTCGGTAGACTATAGGCATCCCTTCACATGGGCAGCAAAGCATTCATGCTATAATACCTGGAAAAGCCTATTAAGAAATCAATCCATTACAACGGAATATCATCTCATACAATGTTAACCTAACTAACTAAAAGCAAAAGTCAAACTATCCAACTTGAAACTAACCGCACAGACTGATTGGCCATTTTTTCATCATCATCTCGGAATGTCGAACAGACAATCAATAAATTATATTCCATTACATTTGCCCTAACAGTCTCATCATACACTAATGCCTGTCCAATCATTCATATTTTTCCTCCATCTTTTCTTGAACTGTTCCACCATATCGATAACTCAATTTCGGACCATAAGTAAACATGGTGTATAAATGCAAAGCAAATATGGACCTAAACTTATGGTTGTGTACGTACTTACGATCCGACTGCCTTCTCCCATATATAATTCATTTTAGCCAGACGGAGCAATTGTTGAGCTGACTTGCCCAGACATGCTGTTATCATAGCAACATGCTGCCCAGTGTGTGTGTGTCACTCCGGTGTCAAATAAAGACACCTACCCTTTGTACAAAGTTTTCACTCGTGAACTCAAGGAGTTTATTGGGAGGAGAGTTAATCGTTGAGGAGCGAGCACCTCCTTTAATACGGATAGATATATGATGTCCTGTACTCTCCAAAATTTATAACTAACCGACCAACCCACCCATGTCGCCAAATTCACACTTCTTGTGTTATCCCTTCCTCATATGATTCAAGACGAGAAACTTGGATTGTCAAGTCGAAGTCAGTAAATGGAAGATAATGTGATTACTAAACAGTGGTAGAATCATTGGGGGAACGCTTTTTGCTCACAGCAAGTTTCTCCTATGCAAAGAAACTGGGACCTCATGTTCGCCTTTGTTAAGAGCGTGAGAGTGTACATAATACAGGAGCCAGAATTCCATTTCCCATGTATTCCTTTCCAAGTTTGATCCTTAGTGTAGATGAAATCTTTCCTTCCTTTCACTTGAGGTCGATTCACGTACAAAGTGAGTAGCACTACTAAGCTACAGTCAGTAGTACATGCATACCAGGGAAAGTGTTTCTCCCAGAGAATATGAGGTAGCATAGTCCAGCTCTAGCAAAGTATCATCTTCAGTTAGACTAGAGTTCCACAACTGTTCGGTCATTTTTTTAAGTTAGTTATGAACACACATCTTTTACTTCGCGGCAGTTAGTTAGTGTGCACACTACTAGTAAAATTGCATGCAAAATAGTTATGGCGTTTGTGCTATTGGTCTCGGTCATATTTGATTCCACAAGGTTGTAGAAAGATTCAACCTGGCTGGTAAACTAAAAAAGAGAGCACATGGGCAACCAGTAAATAACAAAGCAACCGTATCTTAAGTTGCAAAAGATGAGTGGATAATTTATTACCCAATATGATGGACACATGGCCAGCATTGGGCAAATAGAGATGATTTGGTTCAAAATTTTAGACAACAGGGAAACCCGGATATAATACAAAGTAGTATATAGAGCTGGGAAACAGATGAACGGACTCGTCCGACCGTGAACGGAGCCCAGAGCACCCAAGGCTTCAGTTAGTGAGAGAATGGAGAACGCGGAATCGAGTGAAAGCCAAAAGCTTGAGAAAATTCCTTGCTACGAAACTACGGCCGACCCAACACAGCACATACATAGGGAGGGAGAGAGAGAGAGAACGGGAAAACACATGCACCATTGGAACGGAGACAAAATTTGCCTTTAGTCTGGCTGCTTTCTCTCTAGCACTCACTCTCCTCACTCACTTTCGCTCTTTTCTGTATCTTTTCATCATTTCAATATCGATTCAGACTCACAACTAGTTTCTTCTAGGAGAACACAAGTTCTCCAGCGTTGCACTTCTCGCAAAAAGTATACAAAAACCATTCCACTCTGCAGTCAAATAGAAATGGTACCAACGGTCTACATGGACAGTAGTCAGTCAAGTCCCAAGTACTACTGAACAAATAAATAAAAGTAAAAGTGGGGAGCAAAAACTGAACAAGAGTTGTTGTCCTTATGATCAACACCAGCAGTAGCAATCTGTATAGTGACAGTGGTAGATCAAATTTTGAAAACAGGTGAGCGAAATTGACTTGACCGTCGTACTAGTTATCCAAAACGTTCCAGAATTTTTTAATCGACAACATGTCTGCTCATCGAGTTTCCCACTTTTAGTATCTATAAAAAGGCGCGTTTTAAATTCAAAACTTACTAGCTATAATTGTCGGGTTAGTTAGTTTAACTAAACTGGCGACTAAGAACGATAGGAAAACTGTTTTCGATACTACTAACTAACTAAATAGCTAATCCACCAATTAACGAGCTACACTTTGGTACCTATCTACACTGCACATGTTGAAAGTTGGATTTAGAAGAGCCGTTAAAATTGATTGGTCAAACTACCAGTCGATTTTCCCGTGTCCTCAATCAGACACAATCATCCATTGGTAGGAAGGAAGTACCAAGAAGACGAAAATAACCGTGAGAGAGTAGTGTCCGTACTGGCTGATAAAAATGACACCCGAGTCATTTCGTGTAGTGTTACTTGTTGTAGCTTCCGCTCAAATTATATCTCCCGCGTACACGGGGAATCCAGATGCGAAACGTTTGTATGATGACCTACTTTCTAATTATAATAAACTTGTTCGACCTGTCGTGAACACTTCCGATGTTCTCAAAGTAAGGATCAAACTCAAACTATCCCAGCTCATAGATGTGGTAAGTTTTTGAACTGAGTTTTATTCAAATGTCTTTGAGAGTTGTTTTGTAGTTTGTTTGTTCATATGAAGGTAAAGATTTCACTGGTCTATGTCAACAGATCCACTTGGAGTTAGTTACCTAGACTTAGTCAGAGATGTTAACTTTTGTTTCGGTCAATTGTATCAAATAGAATGTTCATGAGAATCTTGTTGCTTTCGAGTGGATATACTCAGGTACTAACTATTTCCACTGGAATGGAGTAGTATATGGTAAGTACAGCATTTATCTTGGAGTCGTTTAGAACATTTGATAGGCAGTTCTATCCTCGTTTGGTCCCATTCGTGGTGCTGCATAGTTGGAGTTCCATATGTGATCACAACAGTCATAAACAAATTATAGGTTGGACGTTGGGCTGTTAAAAGATCCACTTAGGTTGCAGTTAGAGTTTTTCATAGATTTGGATCTAGGTGGATTCCATAAACTGTGTTTACGGTGTACTACCCTCAGGAATTATGTGTACCTTGAGGATTATAAACATTTTTGTTCACACTAGTCAGTGTCAGTAGCGGCGTACACATGCATATCATCTGCATGTGTGTAGTTATGGCATGATGAAGATAAAGGTAAGAAAATTGGATGGGAAATGTTGAAATATAGTTTTCATATTGGCAGTTATGTGACCGTGGAAATATTCTTTAACTCAATTTGTCTATTGCTGGGAATGGCACGCCACTTTATTTCTTGTCTTAATCAATTCCCATGGAGCTGAGGGGCCAGAGGTGTGCATGCAAATATAGTTTGTGTAGATAAGTAATGCTTTCGAGAGAAGTATGTACACATTTCATCAACCGTTCAAACTTTCATCGTGTTTGCATCATTTATGTAAAACGGAAACCAGTGCTGGTGTAAAGTGGATCGCGTCTTGTCTTAGACTCGTGTCATCATCACTATATTCATCATTGCCATATATTATGCATGTGAGAGTGTTAGCATGTTCTTTTCCTGTGATACACACATGGTGGAGAGTGCAAGATTCCTGCTTTAAATTTCAACTTTTAAAAGATTGGATGCGCATCAGTTTTGTACGCCTTGTTCTCATGTGGAATCTCTCCACCCTATAAACATGTTTGTGCGAACTTGTGCCCCATATCTTATTCATAAATATATCCTTCACTGTTGACTTCATTTAGCTGCAACAAATTTCCCAGGAGTCTATTTTCCTCTGTAAACTATTGTCAAATCTATTTCCTCGTTTTCTGAGAATCAACCCAACTTGGTAATCACCCTTTGTCATCTTCGGAGACAATAAGAAAACAGAGAAAAGACTTGTATTGTCGCTCTACTTCATACTATTCTGGCATTGTTGCCTTAACTGCAGGCCCGAATATCTTGTCTATGCTTATTATCATCCATTTATATAAATAGCCTTCATCTGGCTATCACCAGAGCTCATAAACACAGCAGAGAGAGCAAATAGGGAATAATATTTGGAAAACAACTGGAGTGAAAGAATTGAGTAATTCTAAGCTCCCTCCTATCTATGAAGAAACTATGCATTCACAATTTATGGAACATTGAACAGTCTTCTGCCAAAGGAATAAAAGGCTCTTGTGGAAAAAGTATTATCATCAGATCCACCTTATTACATGGGATGAAGTTGAATGTACATACATACTAGTGGAGCAAGTAATTCTCTTGACATCGTATGCAGAGCCCGTTACTTTCTTGACTTTCTCTCAAGGATAAGACTTCCAATGAAATGAATAGAAGATAGATACTGCTACTTGCTGCTACTGCTATCTTCACAATTTGGGCTACTATAGGATTACTTGTAAGTGCTAAAAACCATAAGTGGGACTACATATTGGAAGCCCAGCACGAGCCTGTGTTTGTTGACACAACTGCAACTGCAGCATAGTAATGAGTAATAGATTCAAATAATTTTCACCGTAAGAAGAGAAAGCAAAGAAATTATTAAGTAATTGGCCACACTAGCTGAAAGATTGAATCTTATTGAACAGAAATATTGGAAGGATTTCAAAAAACACTGTCAGTCATATTAAATTCCCTTGCTTTAGTCATGCAGAGCTGTTTTTAAGTAAAATAAACCAGTTCACTGGGTAAACTACTGATGCGAGCATCGATATGAAATATTATTGGCATTGTTCATAAGTGAACATCCGCTACTATAGCTATAGCATGTTAATATATAAGGACATGCCTTCATGGCGTGCATGCATGCCTAACAAACAGTAGTTAGTTAGTTTCCGTCTAATAAGCGTGTATCTGCCCGTCTATGAGCCAATTAAAGCTGGTATCTGATCCTGAGTGCGTGCCGATAATTCTAGCGAATCACCAGGCACAGTTAATACTCACTTATGGGCTGCTGAGAGTCCAATCTCGAACACAAGTCTTTTCCTTTTCCCTGAAACAACATGGACGAGCATCATTCCATTGACTTTCCATTACTATGAGCATATGCTTTTAAAAGGTACTATTTTCAAGAGCTCTTCAGTCAGCCAGTCACACAGTGCACATACACAGACCCATAACATGCATCTGCTGTGTGTAGTTAGTTTATATTGATCTCGAAAGCATTTGCTTGGGACAAGTGAGCGAGCAAGCGAGGAGTGAGTGAGTGAGTAGAGACCAGAGGCTACGAAATTCATTCTATCTGTAGACTGTAGAGCGCAATCTCCACAATTTCACTGTTCAAAAATGTTGTTGTAGAAAGCACTACTTGCTAAAACTAACTAACTACACCTAATAAAATGATAATATGCTACTCGTGTGAACATGTAATGTGTGATATTAGATACGGGCCTAATTATCCATGCCGGAACAAATCTTAGCTAGTTAGTTTAGTTAGTTAGTTTTGGTTAACTTTTTGTATGTATTGCTCAAGCATTCATCTATAAGAATATAGGGTAAATAATGGGAAAGGCAGGCTTGTAAACATGATTAGGGTCATGAGAAGATGGTTCTATATAATATTTAAGACGGCTGTTGAAAACGGGTGAAACTTCCCAAACCGCGAAACGAACTGACTGACGTGAGCCTCATTTGTTGTCTTTGTTATCTTTCTGTCCTTTTGGAAGCAGTTTGCACCGGATTGCCATTTAGGATCCAGATAAGGCTTCCTCATACATTATGAGTAATCAGTGAAAGTGTGTTTCAAAGCTATAGGATACATTGTAGGAAGGTAAAGCCAACCAGACCTCTATATAGTAGTATTGATGGAGCAAGTAAACATAAATCTGATGAGTGGAAGTTGCTTCCTTCACTTGTTTACTATGTATGGCAGTTTGGGTGAAAGCTTTGGAAATTAATCCTCATCAACAACTGTACTAGTAGTAGCAATAGTAGCATTCTGTATTAATTTTCATCTCTTGTTTCCATCGCTGTCTGTCAGCCGGGGACTCTCATCATGTGTACAGGGAAATAAGCTTTTAATGAGTTTTGATGGGAAAGCATCTAAGCCACGTTGATTTGGGAATGAATGGCTGGAAAGGAAATCTATAGGCTATGAGGCTGACTTTCAAGGGAAGTGCTCAAATTGAGTTACGTCTTTCAAGTAAGTAAGGAAGGATGAAGATAAATACTGATATGTTGGTTGGTTCTCTTATGAGCAAAGCTACCAGATCCGACCATTCATGAACTGGTAGAAAAAATTCGTTCCCACACTTGCTCTGTGTTTTTTTGTCAACCAGGCTTACTTTAAGCGGCTATGGCTATAGGGCCGATAAGGAGTAGAATAATAAGATTGCTCCAACGCATACTAATGGTCTCTCAAATTTCAATTAATCATCATTGTACTTCCAAATGAACACAATTTGCCATTCAGGCTGGCTTATATGAAATTTTTTTTAGTTTCTACTTAACTTGAACTCACGTTCTGTTATTTTTTTCGTTGAACTGAACGTGCATGTGATTGCGTTGTCGAGTTTGTTGCTGAATTCACGCGAAACTGGTGAAGTTTGCCCTACAAAAGTGATGATGAATGCGATTCTCTATGGTTGTGTAATTAAGCCACTTGACGTTACCAGCCGAATGTACAAACCCTTTTGATTAAAAATGTTGTTAAGACGAGTACCTTAAACCTACTGTGTGCAGTGTGGAACTCACAAGCTTGTTATCTTGCATTCAGGCCTTCGAAAGGGTTTGAAAACTAACGCTAATTTAATTGAATACTCGCTCATCATCATCTATCTTGCAAGAAATGTACACTGAGCACCAAAAAAAGTTCTCTATCCCATACAGTCCCTCAGTAATTTACCTGCGATTTTACTCTCAAAATCATGATGGGAACAAGCACCCGGTTTGAAATTGAAGCTTTCAAAATAAGAGTAGATTTGGAAAGCTTACAGACATGTTTAAGAACCCTCCTTAAGTACATGGAAAGCACTCGAATCTTAGGAATAGAAAAAATGGGCTCCTGAGATCTCCCAAAGTCGTTATTACGAAGCCGAAGGCGGAGAATTACCAGAAACGAGAGCGCCCTATGCTCCACATGTTAAAGCTAAAATCACCTGAAAACGCAAGATGAAATTTGTGTTAGTAAACTCTGTTTGGAACGGGGTAAAAGTTGTGTGCGCAGTTTTCAGACAGGTTTTAGAATAACCCCAACCGTGACAAAAATGGTTTAATTTTGTAATTAAATGTTTCAATTT
>Ga0210040_10001907_pt1 | contig 30418 bp, 26 predicted proteins | sample CryGeyCG12114_NA_FD_185462 | JGI IMG/M metagenome (GOLD analysis project Ga0210040, IMG submission 185462) | Groundwater microbial communities from aquifer - Crystal Geyser CG19_WC_8/21/14_NA (SPAdes) (version 2) | ecosystem: Environmental > Aquatic > Deep subsurface > Groundwater | place: USA...
AAGGCAATAAACTGGCTAGGGCGGCATCAACCGCTCTACCGGCCGGTACTAATAACATTAAAGCTCGCGGTTTACTTAAGGCGTTTATAAATTCCTGGGCGGATGTGGTTCCTTTAACAATTTTTCCAGAGTCGGCTTCTTGTTCCAGCGCGGCGGCTTTTAGCGGATCCAGATCCAAGCCAACCGCTGAAAAACCATGATCAGCCATGTTCAGGAGTAAATTGCGGCCCATAACGCCTAAACCAACCATTCCAAAATCATATAGGGTATTAGTCATAAAGCTTATTGCAAATAGTGTTTCAGGGCTTAAGTTTAAAGATTATTCCGAAATAATTCTAATTTTAGCCTAACCCAGCACTATAATTTATTGTTTAGCTCTTTTTTCGAGCGCGATTACCTTGTTTAATCGTCTTTGAAATCGTTCTTCTCCCTGAAATCTTGCCGCCAGAAATACTTGGATTAATTCCCAAATCAGCATAGGCCCAATTACCCGGCCACCCAGGCAAAGTAAATTCATGTCGTCGTGTTCTACTCCCTGGTGCGCCGAGTAACTTTCGGTGATTAGGGCGGCGCGTACGCCCGGAATTTTATTGGCCGCAATCGAAACGTCCACGCCACTCCCGCAAACGGCAATTCCCCTCTGTACTTCCCCGTGCGCAAAGGCTTGGGCTAACGGGTAATAATATCAAGGTAATCATCCTCCGCATTAAATTCTGTGGCGCCGAAATCCTGTACTGCGTAACCAGCCACTTGCAATTTATTTACGAGCAGTTGTTTTTGATCAAATCCAGCATGGTCCGCGGCAATCCCAATTTTCATCATGTTGCCTTATTTATTTACCAGTGCCCGAGCCTTATCACAAACATTTTCTACTGTAAACCCAAACGCCCGCAAAACTTCTTCTCCCGGACCAGATTCTCCAAAACGATCAATACCAATCACCTCCCCTTGGCTGCCGACAAATTTGTACCAGGCCAAAGTAATGCCGGCTTCTACGGCCAAACGCTTTTTCATATTAGGAGGTAAAATTTCGTCCCGATACGATTGATCTTGTTGCAAAAATAACTCCCACGAAGGCATGCTTACCACGCGCGCCTGAATATTTTCTTTCCGGAGTTCGGTTTGGGCTTCTAAAATTAATTGTACTTCGGAACCAGTAGCAATCAAAATAATATCCGGTTCACCGGGAGCTTCACTCAATATATAGGCGCCTCTGGCTAAGTTGCGGGCGGGTGCATATTTGCTTTGGTCCAGATTAGGCAATTTTTGGCGGGTCAAAATAAGAGCAACTGGTCCTTTCAAGCGGGTCATGGCAACGCGCCAGGCTTCAACAGTTTCGTTGGCATCGGCCGGACGAATAACTGTTAAATTAGGAATGGTGCGCAAGGCCGTTATGTGTTCAACGGGTTGATGAGTAGGGCCATCTTCTCCCAGTGCAATGCTGTCATGGGTAAAAACATACGTAACGGGAGCCTCGGTTAATGCTGCCAACCGGATGGCGCCCCGCATATAATCCGAAAAAGTAAGAAAAGTACCGCCGTAAACCCGCACGCCCCGATGCGAAGCCATACCGTTTAAAATAGCGCCCATGCCGTGTTCCCGCACCCCAAACCAAATATTGGTATGCTCATAACTACCCGGCTGGAAACTTACCTCTCCTTGGGTGGGCATTTCGTTCGAACTGGCTAAATCGGCAGAGCCGCCAATTAACCAAGGTACCGTTTTTTTAATTGCTGTAAGCGCTTTACCCGAAGCTTGTCGCGTGGCGAGGGATTCACCAGCCGCAAAGGTGGGTAAATCGGCATCCCAACCCGAAGGTAATTCCCCGGCAAAGGTTTGTCTGAATTGTTCGGCTTCGGTCGGGAATTTACTCTTATATTCTTCTAAGGTGCCTTCCCATTCAGTTTGCTTTTGCGCCCCTTGCTGGCCGGGCTCTAGCAGATGGGCGCGTACCTCATCGGGGACATAAAATGTTTTTTCCGAATCCCAGCCCAGAAAGGCTTTTGCTTTTTTAAGATTATCTTCTCCCAACGGATTACCATGTACTTTGCTTGTGCCCTGTTGCGGACTACCATAGCCAATAATGGTTTTAATCGATATTAACGAAGGCCGCTCCGTTTCGGCTTGCGCCGCTCTAATTGCTTCTTCTATGCTGGTTAAATCATTGCCATCAGGTACCCGGGCCGTATGCCAGCCATACGCATTAAATCGGGCCAGCACATCTTCGGTAAAGGCTAAACTCGTGGGGCCATCGAGTGAGATATCATTATCATCATAAAGAAAAATAAGTTTTCCCAGTTTTAAATGCCCAGCCAGCGAAGCCGCTTCCGCTACCACGCCTTCCATTAAGTCGCCGTCGCCCACTATGCCATAGGTATAATGATTAATTAATTCCAAACCAGGTCGATTAAAAGTAGCGGCTAAAAATGCTTCGGCCAAGGCTACTCCTACCCCATTACCAAATCCTTGGCCCAGAGGTCCGGTGGTAACCTCAATGCCAGGTGTTAGCATCGATTCCGGGTGACCGGGCGTTTTAGAGCCTAGTTGGCGGAAACGCTGCAGTTCCTCCATCGGTAAATCATAACCGTACAAGTGCAGCAAACTATACAAAAGTGCAGAACCATGACCTGCCGAAAGTATAAAACGGTCGCGGTTAGGCCAATGCGGATCTTGCGGATTGAACTGTAGTACTCGACTCCAGAGCACATACGCCATTGGTGCTGCTCCCATGGGTAAACCAGGGTGACCGGAGTTGGCTTTTTGCACCGCATCAACCGATAAAAAGCGAATAGTATTAACACTCAGTTCGTCGAGCTCAGTAAGAGTTGCAGAGGCTATTTGTTGGGCCATATATTAGTTTTAAAAAGATTCGGAAAATAGCTATTAACGCTATCTATACCGGTGCGGATGAAAAATTTGAAACAAATAATATTATAGATTAACCTGAAAAAATATAATATCAATTATATATAAACTAGACAGTATATTTATTAACCAATATTAATGAGCTTCTAACTTCTAAGTTAACAAATATTAGATTAAGCCTGAATATAAGCTACATACAAGCTATATCCAATCTTATATAAAAAATAATATATAAACAGCTGTTTAAAGTGAAGCAAAAATACTATTGAATTAAGGTCAAAATGTTTAAAAAATAAGTAATTACCCAAACAAAAATCTTTGGATTAAGTATAATTACGAATTATAATTTAAAATTTGTAAGTATTTATTATTTTATAAATTAATGTGGGATGGATATTGTGAGATCGAAAGAAGCTATATTTAATTATCTAATTGAGCCTTCGCACTTGTTTTTAAAACAAGTAATTAATATAGCTGAAACAAATTCTTATATATTAGTAATGGATATGCGTAAATGTAAAAATAGAAGTATACCCAATACAGTCATAAATAAATACGAAAACCGCTTAGAAAACCTGCGCCGCCATGGCTACCGCTTCAATGAATATGATGGCGTTACCTATTTAATTATTTCTAAATAATTTTTTGGTTATACCAATTTCAACCGATACTACTTACTGCTTATAAGTAGCTCTATTCTTGTTTCCATCCGCTTATAACCCTGGCAGAAGCTTATAAATATTTTTATTGAATATTTTTATAAGCTTTATATAGTCTAATCTATCTAAGTTAAATTCTTAATTGCCTAAGATAGAAAAGATAAAATTATGCTACAATCATGCTTTATATTCGTTTCTGGTAAATACTTGAAGCAGATTTTGCCGTATGTGTAACTCGTACATACAAAGAAATTAAATGCGGTAATTAAGTAGGTAAATCTGCTTTTCAAGATTAGTCTGTTGTACTTTTGTAGCAGTTTAATACTATTCTTATGTTTCGAAACCAGAAACTATGACTAAAACTATTTTTATTACTTCGGCCGAGCCTTACAGCGGCAAATCCATTATTTCGTTAGGTTTAGTGAATATGCTTCTGGGTAAAGCAGCCAAAGTAAGCTATTTTAAACCAATTATTCAGGATCAGGCGCAACACAAGTTAGATGTTCATCTGGAAACCATTCTAAGCTATTTTCATCTGCCCGTTCCTTACGAAGATATGTATGCGTTTACCCGCTCCGAAATGATGCGGCTGATAGAAGGAAATAAGCAAGGAGAAATAATTGATCAGGTAATTAACAAATGTAAACACCTGGAAGATAATTATGATTTTACCGTAGTAGAAGGCAGCGATTTTTTAGGGGATGGAACCCACATAGAATTTGAAACGAATGTATCGATTGCAAAAAATATAGGTGCACCGGTAATTTTGGTGGTGTCGGGTGATGGCAAAACAACGAGTCAACTATTTAATGCGGTATTAACGCTTTTGCACGGCTACGAAGCTCGGGAAGTACACGTAATGGCCGTAGTAGCAAATAAAGTTAAGTCGGAGCAAGTAACTGATGTATGGGATATGTTGCGCAAACAAGTAGCCGCCGACACGATTCTAGCAGTTATTCCGGAAGATAAAGATTTGAAGAATCCGACCGTTAAAGAGATTTTTGAAAATTTAGGCGGTAAATTATTATTTGGTCAGGATTTACTTACAAACCAGGTAGATAATTTCGTAACTGGGGCCATGCAAGTCCCCAACTTCCTCAATTTTTTTCAGGATAATTTATTGATTGTTACTCCCGGCGACCGGGGAGATATCATTATATGCGCTTTGCAGGCCAATTTATCTACTAACTATCCGAAAGTGGCAGGAATTGTACTAACGGCCGGAACGGAACCAGAGGCACCCGTATTGCGCCTGATTGAAGGTTTGCAAACCGTAGTTCCCATCATGGCGGTTAAAACCGGAACTTTTCAAACCAGCGCCCAAATAAGTGCTATTCAGTCCCGAATTAGCCCGGATAATACCAAAAAGATTCAGCGAGCCATTAATACTTTCGAGAAGTATATGGATTTGTCGGCTCTGGACCAGAAAATAGCTACGTACGAGTTTGTAGGCATAACACCGCACATGTTTCAGTATCAATTAGTGAAATGGGCCAAAAGCAAAAAAAAACATATTGTACTGCCGGAAGGTAATGATGAACGCATCTTGCGGGCCGCTGCACGATTAATAAACCAGGATGTTGTGGAATTAACGTTATTGGGTGATCCGGGCGAGATTCATGTTAAAGTTAAACAACTAGGTTTAAACTTAGATCTGAATCGGTTACGCGTACTGCAGCCCGCTCAATCGGAATATTACCAGGATTATGTAGAAACCCTTTACGAGCTCCGGAAAAACAAAAATGTGGAGTTAGAAATGGCGTATGATTTAATGACAGATGTTTCCTATTTCGGAACCATGATGGTGTATAAAGGGCACGCGGACGGCATGGTTTCGGGCGCCGTCCACACCACCTTGCATACTATTCGACCAGCTCTGCAATTTGTGAAAACGAAACCCGGCGTATCCGTGGTATCCTCCGTCTTTTTTATGTGTCTGCCCGACCGCGTTTCCGTTTTTGGTGATTGTGCCGTTAATCCTAACCCGACCGCCGAGCAGTTAGCCGAAATAGCCATTTCCTCGGCGGATAGTAGCCAGCGCTTTGGCATTGAACCCCGGGTTGCTATGCTCTCTTATTCCTCCGGTGCGTCTGGCGAAGGCGAAGAAGTAGAAAAAGTGCGCCGGGCTACGGAAATCGTTAAGAGAAAAAGACCTGATTTAAAAGTAGAAGGTCCCATTCAGTACGATGCCGCCGTAGATCCTTTAGTGGGTCAACAAAAAATGCCGAACTCCGAAGTGGCCGGACAAGCGAGTGTTCTTATATTCCCGGACTTAAATACCGGCAACAATACGTATAAAGCGGTGCAACGCGAAACGGGTGCCTTGGCTATTGGCCCTATGTTGCAGGGTTTAAACAAACCGGTAAATGATCTAAGCCGGGGTTGTACCGAAGACGATATTTTTAACACAGTAGTAATTACGGCTATTCAGGCCCAGGATTAAAAGTATTTGGTAAGGATCGTAAGTTGTAAGAATATACATTTATTCTGTACAATAATTCAATTAAAAGTTTGGGGGCTTTAATTTAGCACTGCCTTTTTATTTTCTATTTAAATGAATGTATTCGTAATTAATTCCGGTAGCAGTTCCATCAAGTATCAGTTATTCAGAATGCCTTCTGAAAATCCCATCTGTAGCGGATTAGTGGAACGGATTGGATTAGCGGATAGCAGCATTACGCACAAGGTATATGTAAATGGACAAGAATCTGTTTACCCAAAAAATATTGAGTTACCTAATCACGAAGCCGGATTACAGGAAGTCGGGCGCTTATTAGCCGATCCAGAAATTGGGGTAATTCAAAATCCTTTAGATATTCAGGTAGTTGGGCACCGGGTGGTGCACGGCGGAGAAACTTTTGCGGCTACCACCGAAGTGAACGATGCCGTAAAAGCCGAAATAAAAAAACTTTTCCCGTTGGCTCCCTTACATAACCCGGCCAATTTATTAGGTATTGAGGTAGCCGAAAAGATTTTTACCCAAGCCCGGCAAATGGTGGTGTTCGATACTGCCTTTCACCAAACCATCCCGGAAAAAGCTTTTCGCTATGCGTTACCAACTTCATTTTATACCGAACACCGCATACGGGTATACGGCTTTCATGGTACCAGTCATAAGTATGTAGTTTTACAGGCAACGCAATATTTAAAAAAGCCGGAGGCCAAAATAATTACCATTCATTTGGGCAACGGCTGTAGCATGGCCGCAATAGAAAATGGCCGGGTCTTAGATACTAGTATGGGCTTTGGTCCTTTAAGTGGCTTAATAATGGGAACGCGTACCGGAGATATTGATCCTTCGGTGATGTTTTACCTGGTAAACCAATTAGAATATACCGCGGAAGAAGTAAGTAATTTGTTTAATAAACAAAGTGGTATGCTGGGCTTGACTGGCTTTAGCGATATGCGGGATATTACCAAAGCCATAGAAGCCGGTGAAAAAGAAGCTCGTTTAGCTTACGATATGTATGCTTACCGCATTAAAAAATATATTGGCGCGTACGCGGCGGTTTTAAATGGATTAGATGCTCTTGTTTTTACCGCCGGTGTAGGCGAAAACGATGCACTAGTACGGGAAATGGTTTGCCGCAACTTAGATTTTTTGGGAATTCAGTTGGATACAGAAAAAAACAACATCCGGTCTAAGGAAACCAGGGAAGTAAATAAATTTGATACCCGCGTTAAAATTCTGATTGTACCCACTAATGAAGAATTAGAAATTGCCCAGCAATGCTACACTTTGCTTACAAGTACGGGCTAATGAAATCTTTAACCAGAAGTTCTTAGCCGTTAATCTGATATTTAGATGCTGGTTTGAGATAATCATTTTTTAATATATTTATTAAAAGATAGAGCATAAAAAAAGGAGGTAAAATTTACCTCCCTTTTTTATAGGTATAATTACAAGCTTTACTTTTTAGTTGCGTCCGCTTTTTTATTCATGGCTTCCGCATCTTTGGTTCTGCCTAAGGCCAAATAAACTTTAGCTAAAGTATCCATAGTACCTGTATCGGTTGGATTGGCTTTCAAGGCTGTTTCGAAGTAAGGCAGTGCGGTATTAAAATGCTTTTTTATCTGCGGCTCGGTAGTAGCAGCTACTTTCCGTTGCGAAGCAGCGTCCATTTTATTATATTTTTTAGATAACTCAGCTCCCCGGTTAAAATGGATAACTCCTAAATTGAAGTTAGCATTATAATCGTTGGAATTAATAGCTAAAGCTTTTTTAAAATTTTGCTCTGCTAAATCATATTTCTTTTGCTGGTTGTAAATCTCACCTAACACATTGTATAAATTCGCATTGTTCGGATCTACTTTAATAGCATTTTCTAATTTTGAAATTGCCTCTGTGCCCCGACCAGAACTTATATAAGTATTTAACTCTTCCAGCATTAAATCTTTGTCGTTCGGATTAGCTTTTAAGCCTGCTTCCAATACTTTCGTAGCTTCTGCCTGATTTTTATCTATGTCTTTGCTGATAAAATAAAGACGTTTATAAATATTTGGCTTGGTATAGTTTATAGCTAATAATCTATTGTAATTAGCTTTAGCTACATCGTATTTCTCCGCTTGTTCCGCAATTAACGCTAAGTTTTGCAAAGCCAAGGTATCGGTAGGATTTGCTTGGTGGGCTTTCTCTAACTGTTGTAGAGCTCCGTTTAAATCTTTTTCGTTGTAAAGCTTAACCCCTTCGTTAATGGCACTTACGTAAACTACTTCGGATAAAGCTTTTTTCTTTTCCTGAGCTTGTTTGGCAAATTCCCCGTCAGGTTTGTCCAAAGCAATTGCTTTGTCGTAGGCTGCTAAAGATTCATCCAGTGCGTTAGCCGACAAAGATTTATAAGCCGGCAACGGGCTGTTTAACATGGCACTATATACTTCGCCTTTGGTAAACCAGGTTTTAGCGCTGTTAGCTGTTTTTTCGTGCACAATAGCTTTATCTATTTCGGTTTTTGCTTTATCTAAAGTGCCGCTTTTTAGGTACAAATTGGCATTCGTTACCGCTCCATTCTGAGCAAAAGCAATTTGCATACTAAAACCCGCCGCGACTGCCGTTATTATTAACTTTTTCATAAGTTGGTTTATACGTTACTTTTAAAGGTTTAATTTATTTGTTTAAAGCTTTTTAATTTTCACTAATCAAATCCGGGTCAATTAAGTCCGGGTTTAAAGATTCATCAGCCGGTAACTCTGATTGATTCAACTCTATTTCTTCGGCTATATCTTCCACTTTCACCTCGTTCTCAATCTTAGCTACGGAAGATATTTCGTCTCCTTCGTTAATTTTTATCAAACGCACGCCTTGTGTGGCCCGACCAATAACCCGTAAATCCGCTACCCGCAACCGGATAGTTATACCAGATTTGTTTATGATCATCAGATCGTCGGTATCTACTACCCCGTGAATACCCACCAGGAAGCCCGTTTTATCCGTAATATTTAATGTCTTAACGCCTTTGCCTCCCCGGTTAGTTATACGGTAATCCACAATCGATGATTTTTTTCCGTAACCTTTTTCCGAAACTACCAACAAGTCCATGTTTTCATCTTTAACACAAACCATACCAATAACCTTATCTTCGTCATTAGCCAAGGTAACGCCTCTTACGCCGGCGGCATTCCGGCCCATCGAACGTACTTTGTTCTCGTTAAATCGAACGGCTCGGCCGGATTTCAATGCCAGAACAATATCATTCGTGCCGTTGGTTAACTGCACATCCAGTAAACTATCACCCTCATTGATTGAAATAGCATTGATACCATTTAATCGTGGCCGGGAATAAGATTCTAAAGGAGTTTTTTTAATGATACCTTTTTCAGTACTGAAAATTAGAAAGTTGTTCAGCACATAATCCGGGTTTTTCAGATCGTGCACGTTTATAACGGCTCGTACTTTTTCGTCTTTGGGGATTTGAATAAGATTTTGAATGGCGCGTCCTTTAGTGGTTTTGCCGCCTTCGGGTATTTCATAAACTTTTAACCAGAAAACCCGGCCGGTTTCCGTAAAGAACAACATGTAATTATGGGTATTTGCAATAAACAAGTGTTCTGTAAAATCATCTTGTTTTCCTGCTGAAGCTCCCCGGGACCCCACTCCTCCCCGGCTCTGGCTCCGGTATTCGGTTAAAGCAGTTCGTTTAATATAGCCTTCGTGCGAAATGGTAATGACCATGCTTTCATCCGGAATCATGTCTTCCATCGAAAAATCACTCGCGGCCATTTCTATATCTGTCCGCCGTTCATCGCCGTACCGGTCTCTTATTTCAGTTAGCTCGTCTATAATGATTTGCATCCGCAGCTCTTCACTCCCTAGAATTTCTTGCAGGTGCGTAATCAACGCCATTATTTCTTTGTATTCTTTTTCGATTTTATCGCGTTCCAGACCAGTTAATCGTTGCAGACGCATGTCCAGAATAGCGCGCGCCTGAATATCACTTAACTGAAAACGCTCAATTAAACCGGTTCGGGCTATTTCCGGATCGCGAGAAGAACGAATCAGGTTTATTACTTCGTCCAGGTTATCCAGGGCAATGAGTAAACCTTCCAGAATATGCGCCCGTTTTTGCGCTTCCGCAAGTTCGTATTCAGTCCGGCGGATAATTACCTCGTGCCGGTGGTCTACAAAGTGCTTAATCTGGTCTTTCAGGTTCAGCGTCATAGGCCGGCCATGTACCAAGGCCACGTTATTCACGCCGAAAGAAGATTGCAATTGCGTATATTTATACAGATTGTTTAGTACCACGTTGGGCATAGCATCCCGTTTCAGGTCATAAACAATCCGCAAACCATCTCTATCCGATTCGTCGCGCAAATCCGAAATGCCCTCAATTTTTTTCTCATTAATCAAAGCGGCCGTTTTTTCAATCATGGCGGCTTTGTTTACCATGTAAGGAATTTCGGTAACAATTATTTGTTCTTTGCCGCTCGGCAGGGTTTCGAAAGTTGCTTTGGCCCGCACAATTACGCGGCCCCTACCCGTTTCGAAGGCTGCCTGCACGCCCTGATAGCCATAAATAGTACCACCAGTGGGAAAATCCGGTGCCGTAATATGTTCCATTAATTCGGCAATGGTAATTTCATTATTCGCGATGTACGCAATAATACCGTTTACCACCTCCGTTAAATTATGCGGCGCCATATTAGTAGCCATCCCCACCGCAATACCTGAGGTGCCATTTACCAGTAAATTCGGTATTTTAGCCGGCAACACACTAGGTTCGTTTAAAGAATCGTCGAAATTGGGAACAAAATCAACGGTATTTTTTTCCAAATCGGCGAGTAATTCATCAGCAATTCTTTTTAGTCGGGCTTCGGTGTACCGCATAGCCGCCGGCGAATCACCATCGATGGAACCAAAATTACCTTGTCCGTCTACTAAAGGATAACGCAAAGACCAGTCCTGCGCCATCCGGACCATGGTATCGTAAACGGAGGCGTCGCCGTGCGGGTGATATTTACCCAATACTTCGCCCACTATTCTGGCCGATTTTTTATGGGCTTTATTATAAGAAACGCCTAGTTCCGACATCCCGTACAAAACCCGGCGATGCACCGGTTTTAAGCCATCGCGAACATCGGGTAAGGCACGGGATATGATAACCGACATCGAATAATCGATGTAGGCACCACGCATTTCATCTTCAATATTTATTGGTATTATTTTTTCGCCTTCAGCCATATATGGTCTCTAAAAACAATTTTTAGGGTTCACTATAAAAATCGCAAGTTACATATATTTTGCGGGTTTGCCTAACATTATTTCTTCTTCTTCTGAGCCTTCTTTTGCGTTTCCTGATTATCCTGGGCCGGTTTTCGAGGCAATCCCTGCCCTATTTTGGGGTTTTGTTTTTTCCATAACGGTTGACCCCGATATACCTTTTTGCCGTGGATATGTTGCTTGCGGGTATGGCACGAATTTATAGGGCAAGCCGGTTTGCAAGACAGGATCAGAAGAAAAGAAAAAATTAAAATTACGGGTAAGGTCTTGGTAAACATATGGAAGAAATAGTTTAATAGTTTTAAACTCCTGATTGGGGTTATTATTATGCAGTCTAAATCTGATTGAATACATAACGCAGCAACTGATCGAAGAGAAAGAAGTAAATCAGTTAGGAATGTACTTGGTAAGCCCTTACATTCTGTATGAAGTAACAATTATAAATTGAAATTACTTTATCCCGTTTAAGATACGGCGAATGTCATTTGTTTTTTGCATCAGGTCATAGCTGGCGGCTTCGTCCTGGTTGTCGATATAACTTTTAAATTGCTGCAGCTTGTTGATGTAACTACCTAAGGCTTCGGAGATATTGCGGCTGTTCTGGCTGAATATAGGTGCCCACATTTCCGGCGAGCTTTTGGCTAAACGTACCGTAGAGGAAAACCCACTGCCCGCCATGTTAAATATATTTTCCTCGTCCTTTTCCTTTTCCAGAACGGTTGCACCCAGCACAAAAGATGTAATGTGGCTTAAATGCGATACGTAAGCCAGATGCAAATCGTGCGCCACGGCATCCATATAACTCAGCCGCATTTTTAGTTTGGTAAATATAGTCTCCACTAATTGCAAACTAGCAGGTCGGCTCTTTTCCGGGTCGCAGATAATCATAATTTTATCATGCAACAATTCGGAAAAGGCCGCTTCCGGACCGGAGTTTTCCGTACCGGCAATGGGGTGTACGGGTACAAACTGTGACCGCTTCGGGTGTTGGTCGGCTAGGTGGCAGATAGACTCTTTCGTTGATCCAAAATCAATTAAGGTAGCCTGCGCCGGTAAGTAATTTAAAATGGTATTTAACAGCTGCGTGATGGCGTTTACCGGAACCGCTAATACCGTCAAATCGGCTTTTTTAATTCCTTCTTCAAAAGAAGATATTTCCTGCACGATCCCCAATTCCAAAGCTTTCTGAGCGTGCTCGGGTTTATTATCGACGCCAATAAAATAGTAATCTTCGTTCTTTTGGTGGAGGCCTAACGCAAAAGATCCGCCTAACAATCCTAAACCTACTATACAAATTTTCATGCAGCTAAATGAAAGAGTTATCCGCAAAAATCCAAATATGATTTAGTATTTTAATTTAAGCATCCGGTTTTTATAATTTTGGCCGAGTTTTTGAACTTATAGTTATCAGATTTTATTTTAAAATCATACGGTATTGCTGCAAAACTTATAAATATTAAGCTTACTATATAGCTTTGATTATTTTTTTTCGAAATTTTTAAACCTGAATTCTTAAATTAAGTAAGTATAGTATCTTTGCCGCTTCTATAATGGTAAACAAGTTTACATATCGCCACCTGTTAGCAATTCTGCAAAACCTAATTGCAGTTGCTACGCCATTATACAGTCCTGCTTATAGGCAGTTTTATCCCTTGCGGGCGTAGCTCGTCCTGATTGCCTATGTGGTAATCATCCATCCCCATCTTACTTTCTAATAATATTTTCCTGAAGCAGGATTTTATTCATTTTTAATTCTTTTTAATCAAATGATTGAAAAAAATAAATCTGTGAATAACGAACCAATCGTTTCGCCCCAGATTGATACAGATTTTATTATTCAGGTTGCCACAATCGACCATTTCCATTATGCTCAAATTATTGTGGACGAAATGGAAGCGTCCGCTAAATTACGGGGAACCGGTATTGCCAAGCGATCGCCGGATTATATTAAAGAAAAAATGCTGGAAGGCAAAGCGGTTATTGCTTTGTCGCACGAGCAAGTTTGGGCCGGTTTCTGTTACATCGAAACCTGGGGCCACGGCGAATACGTGGCCAATTCGGGCTTAATTGTATCGCCTCATTTCCGGCAAAGCGGCCTGGCCAAACGCATTAAAGAAAAAGTATTTGAGTTATCCCGGAAGAAATACCCGGAGGCAAAAATATTTGGGTTAACTACCGGCCTAGCCGTCATGAAAATTAACTCAGAATTAGGTTACAAGCCCGTTACGTATTCAGAACTTACGGACGATAATGCTTTTTGGCAAGGCTGCCGCAGCTGTGTTAATTTCGAAATCTTAACAATGAAGGACCGTAAAAACTGTTTGTGTACGGCTATGTTATACGATCCGGCAGAAGAAAAGAAGAAAAAGGCGGCGGCAAAACCTTTGGAACAACCCAAACAAGAAGAACCGGGGCTGCTGGAATTTGTAAAGCATACCAAAGTCTATGATTTGCTGTTGCAATTCAAAACCATGACTTTAGCCAATAAAAATAATAGCGGAAGTTTGCGCCACGCTTTCAAAGCCATGCTAGCTTCTTTTTTATAGAATATTAGGAGTGAGTCAACATTAAAAAAAAACTCACTCCTAATCTAACTTAATTTTCCGGTTAAAAATAAATAAATGAATAATGTTCGTGTTAGATTCGCCGGAAAACCAATAATCTTAATTTTACTCTCATAACTATACAAACCCAAAATTTAATGAAAAAAGTAGTTCTTGCCTTTAGTGGCGGCCTGGATACTTCTTACTGCGTTAAATATTTAACCGAAGAGTTACACCTGGAAGTACATTCTGCTATTGTAAATACCGGTGGTTTTACCTCAGAAGAATTAGAGGAAATAGAGCGCAGGGCTTATAATTTGGGAGTTACCAAACACCTGACCATTGATGAAACAGATGATTATTATCAAAGCTGCATTCGTTATTTAATTTATGGGAATGTATTGAAAAACAATACGTATCCTTTATCCGTGAGTGCCGAACGCGTTTACCAGGCGCTGGCTATTGCGCGCTACGCGAAAGTAATTCAAGCCGATTACGTGGCGCACGGCAGTACCGGCGCCGGCAACGATCAGGTGCGGTTTGATATGATTTTTAATATCATGATTCCGGAGGTACAAATCTTAACTCCTATTCGAGATTTAAAACTATCGCGCCAGGAAGAAATAGATTTTCTAAAACAGCACGGGGTGGAAATGAATTTTGAAAAAGCGGCTTATTCCATCAATAAAGGTTTGTGGGGTACTTCGGTGGGCGGAAAAGAAACGCTGACGTCTTACGGCTATTTACCCGAAGAGGCTTTCCCGACTCAATTAACGAAAAACGAGCCCAGCGAAATAAAGTTAGTTTTTGAAAAAGGCGAATTAAAAGGCATTAATGACCAGCAATTTAGTAACTCCGTCACGGCTATTCAGAAATTAAGTGAAATTGCTGCACCGTACGCTATTGGCCGGGATATTCACGTGGGTGATACCATTATTGGCATAAAAGGCCGGGTTGGTTTTGAAGCGGCGGCTCCTTTAGTCATTATTAAAAGTCATCATGCCTTGGAAAAACACGTGCTCACTAAATGGCAATTGTACTGGAAAGACCAGCTGGCCGTGTGGTACGGAAATTTATTGCACGAAGGCCAATACCTGGATCCGGTAATGCGCAACATCGAAAAATTCCTGACGGATACGCAGGAAACCGTTAGCGGTACCGTTACGGTTGTGCTGGCACCTTACCGGTTTTATGTGGTTGGTATTGAATCACCGCACGATTTAATGTCATCTAAATTTGGCTCGTACGGCGAGATGAATAATACCTGGAGTGGCGAAGATGTAAAAGGCTTCTCTAAAATTTTCGGTAACCAAACCATGATTTATCACAAAGTTAATGGTCAGTAATCTAACATCAACGGATAAAATACGGGTTGGTATTGTGGGCGGAGCCGGTTATACCGGCGGCGAACTTTTGCGACTGTTGATTTACCATCCGCAGGTGCAAATTGCTTTTGTCCACAGCACCAGCAACGGCGGGAAGTTAGTTTCGGCGGTACATACCGATTTATTGGGGGAGAGTGGTTTGACCTTCAGCCAAGATTATTCTAATGAAATTGAAGTCCTCTTTTTATGTGTGGGACACGGAGCCGCTAAGCAGTTTTTAACCCAGCATTCTTTCCCCGATACTGTTAAGATTATCGATCTCAGTCAAGATTTTCGCTTAACGGCGGATGCTAGTTTAGAGAACAGAAGTTTTGTTTACGGCTTACCGGAACTGCAAAAAGAAAAAATTAAAACGGCTAAAAATATTGCTAATCCAGGATGTTTTGCCACCTGTATTCAATTGGGTTTGCTGCCATTGGCGCAATACAAGTCACTCACGGCTCCAATTCATATTAGTGGTATTACGGGTTCTACCGGGGCCGGACAAAGTCTGTCGGAGACTAGTCATTTTAGCTGGCGCGAAAGTAATATATCTACTTACAAGCTTTTTAATCACCAACACCTGCAAGAGATAAAACAAAGCCTCGGCCAGATACAAGGAAGCAATTTACCGGCATTACATTTTGTGCCTTATCGCGGAAATTTTACCCGGGGTATTTTTATTACCAGTTATTTGCAAACCGATATATCTTTAGAAGCTGCCCAGGAAATATATACTGATTTTTATGCGCCGCATCCGTTTGTTTCTATTTCTCCGGTAAACCCCTCCTTAAAACAGGTGGTCAATACCAATAAATGTATTTTGTACCTGGATAAAGTAGATGATCAGTTAGTGATAATCAGCATGATTGATAACCTATTAAAGGGGGCCTGTGGACAGGCTGTGCAAAACATGAACCTACTTTTTGGTTTGGCAGAGACTATTGGGTTGCATTTAAAGCCCTCTGCTTTTTAAATCTTGTTTTCATTTATACTTATATAAGAAATGAAATTATTTGATGTATACCCGCTTTTTGATATTACGCCCGTAGAAGCGCACGGCTCTTACGTTTGGGATGATAAAGGCATTAAATACTTAGATTTGTACGGCGGACATGCGGTTATATCCATTGGCCACTCGCATCCACATTATGTACAGAAATTAACGGAACAGTTAAAGCAGATTGGCTTTTACTCCAACTCCGTAAAAATACCGCAACAGGAAGAGCTAGCCGAAAAGTTAGCCCAACTTTCCGGCTACCCGGACTATAATTTATTTTTAATTAATTCAGGCGCCGAAGCGAACGAAAATGCCCTGAAAGCGGCTTCTTTTTACAACAACCGAAAAAAAGTAATCGCTTTTAGTCGGGCTTTCCACGGTCGTACCTCGGCCTCGGTAGCCGTCACGCCCGATAAATCAATTCAGGCACCCATCAACCAGGGGCACGAGGTAATTTTTTTGCTTTTTAATGATGTGGGCGCTTTGCAAACCGTTGATCAACCCGAAGAAATTTGTGCTGTTATCGTAGAAGGTATCCAGGGCGTTGGCGGCGTGCAAATTCCTACAGCTGAATTCTTAGGTCAAATCCGACAGTTTTGCGATCAGCATAATGCTGTAATGATTTTAGACGAAATTCAATCGGGCTACGGCCGGTCGGGTAAGTTTTTTGCGCATCAGTATGCCGGTGTGCAGGCCGATATTATTACTATGGCAAAAGGCATGGGCAATGGTTTTCCCATTGGCGGTATTTTACTTCATCCTAAATTTAAAGCGAAACACGGCATGTTAGGCACCACCTTTGGCGGTAATTACCTGGCTTGCGCCGCCGCCATAGCCGTATTGGAGGTTATTCAGGAAGAAGATTTGATCCGGAACGCGGCCCAAACGGGAGCTTACCTAATGGATAAAATAAAAGAAATGGAAGGGGTACAAGAAGTGCGGGGCTACGGTTTAATGATTGGCATTGAAATGCCTTACCTGGTAGCCAACTTGCGCCAGCAATTATTAAACGATTACCAGATATTTACGGGCTCCTCATCCGATAAAAATACCCTCCGAATATTACCCGCCTTAAATTTATCCCGCGAAGAAGCCGATATATTTTTAAAGGCTTTTGTGGATATTACTTCAAAAATACTTGTTGCATGAAACAATTTACTTCTGTAAAAGATGTCCTAGATGTACCGGCTTTGGTTACCGAAGCGTTGGTCCAAAAACGCAATCCTTTTGCCAATAAAGCTTTAGGCCGAAATAAAACCTTGGGACTTATTTTCATGAATCCAAGCTTAAGAACCCGGTTGAGTACTCAAAAAGCAGCTACAAACCTGGGTATGGAAGTTATCGTGATGAATATTGATAAAGAAGGCTGGGCGTTGGAAACGCAAGACGGAGTTATCATGAACGGGACCACGGTAGAGCACATTCGCGAAGCAGCCGGCGTAATGGGCCAGTACTTTGATATTTTGGGTTTGCGTTCTTTTCCCAGTTTAAAAAACCGGGACGAAGATTACAGCGAAGATATTCTGCAAAAGTTTATTCATTTTTCGGGCTTGCCCGTGGTGAGTTTAGAATCGGGCACGCTTCATCCATTACAAAGCCTAGCCGATTTAATTACCATAACGGAACAATTTACCATTACCAACCGGAAACCCAAGGTAGTATTAACCTGGGCGCCGCACGTAAAAGCTTTACCGCAAGCCGTACCTAATTCCTTTGCCGAATGGATGAGCCAGGCGGATGTTGATTTTGTGATTACGCACCCCAAAGGGTACGAACTTAACGAAGCCTTTACGCAGGGTGCCACCATTACCTATAACCAGGAAGAAGCATTACAAGATGTAGATTTTATCTACGTTAAAAATTGGTCGTCTTATCACCAATACGGCCAGGTACTTACCTCTGGCGAAAACTGGCTGCTTACCCAAAGCCGTTTAGGAATTACGAACAACGCCAAAGTAATGCATTGCCTGCCCGTACGGCGGGGCTTGGAATTAAGCCACGATATTCTGGACGGGCCGAATTCCCTCGTGTTGGAGCAAGCCAATAACCGGGTGTATGCGGCCCAGGCGGTTTTAAAAAGAATGCTGGAAACTAATTTTATCCCTGGTGATGACCAATGAAATTACCATCGTTAAAATAGGCGGGAATATTATTGATAATGCGGAGAAGCTGCACCAATTCATTAAAGATTTTGCACAGCTAAAAGAGCCTAAAATATTAGTGCACGGCGGCGGAAAAATAGCTACCGAGATAAGCAAAAGCTTAGGTATAGAAGCACAATTAATTGATGGCCGACGCATTACTGACCAAGAAACCTTAAAAGTAGTCACCATGGTGTACGGCGGTTTGGTAAACAAAAATATCGTGGCCAAACTGCAGGTATTCGGATGTAACGCGCTTGGTTTAACCGGCGCGGATGCCAATCTAATTCCTGCCCGGAAAAGACCCGTAACCACCATTGATTATGGTTTTGTAGGCGATATCGCAGAAGGTGTTATCAACAGCGAAATAATAGATCAGTTTTTACAAAGTGAATTAACCCTGGTATTTGCCCCGCTTACGCACGACGGTCAGGGTAATTTATTAAACACGAATGCCGATACAATTGCTTCTGTTCTGGCCGTAGCGTTAGCCAAGAAATACCAAACCCAACTGATCTATTGTTTCGAGAAAAAAGGCGTGCTGGCAGAAATTTCAGATGAAAATTCTGTTATATCCCAAATAAACAAGACGCAATACGAAAAATTAAAAGCTGATGGTGTTATTGCGCAGGGCATGATTCCGAAGTTAGATAATGCTTTTGAAGCTTTGCAACAAGGCGTTCGTTCGGTAGTAATTTGCCACGCCGATGCTATCGGGCAACTGGCTCAGGAAAATAGTACGGCTGGAACAACTTTAATTTTATAAGAAATAGTAAAAGCTTTCAATGTTAAAAACCAATCTTCTATTTTTTTAACGTTGAAAGCTTTTACTACCTCGAAATTCATTATTTATAATTAAAAAGAGTATGTCTTCTTCCGAAACAATTGCCATTCTAGGTGGTGGAAATATGGGGCTTTCGTTGGCCAAAGGATTAGTAAAATCGGGTAAATACCAGCCGGCGCAAATAATAATTACCCGCCGCAACCCGCGAGCTTTAGCCCCGCTAGCCGAAGAGGGATACCAAATTACGGAAGATAATGCCGCTGCTGTTAGCCGGGCGCAGGTTGTGGTAATTGCTGTTTTGCCTCAGCAATTAAATAACTTACTGGATGCAATTAAAGGCCAGGTTAATGCCGAACAGCATTTGCTTATTTCCATTGCTTCGGGCGTAATGGTGCAAGATATCTTGAACCGGTTAGATATGGAAGTACCGGTAGTACGCGCTATGCCCAACACGGCTATTGCCATTCAGGAGTCTATGACCTGCATTGCATCGGATAAAGCATCGGCCGAGCACCTGCATAAAGTAAAAGAATTGTTTGACACAGTAGGCGAAACCATAGAAATACACGAAGAATTAATGACCTCGGCCACAGCGTTGTGTGCCTGCGGCATTGCTTTCTTTTTACGCGCCATCCGGGCTGCTTCCCAAGGAGGTATCGAAATTGGGTTTCATGCAGCCGAGGCTTTGCACATGGCGGCCCAAACGGCTAAAGGAGCTGCTGCCCTTTTGTTAGTCAATGGCAGTCATCCGGAAAATGAAATTGATAAAGTAACTTCGCCCAAAGGCTGTACCATTGCCGGGTTAAACGAAATGGAACACGCCGGTTTTAGCTCGGCCCTGATTAAAGGCATTCGCTTATCCTCGGTAAAAGCCGGCAACCTGTACGTAAAAGAATAACAGCCGCCAATAAATTCCTATGGGTACAACCGCACCGGGTAATGCAAATAATATTTTTTCAGGTACAGATTTAGAAAATCTTTATCAAGATGCACTCACTTTATTACGCGATTTAATCTCCCTGCCTTCGTTAAGTAAAGAAGAGGATAAAACCGCCGACCGGATAGAGACTTTTTTCAACGAAAAAAATATACTAATAGACCGGCAGGGAAATAATGTTTGGGCTCGAAATAAATACTTCAACCCGACTTTGCCCACCATTTTACTCAACTCGCACCACGACACGGTAAAGCCTAATCCGGGCTGGACCAAAAATCCGTTTACCCCGGAAATAGCGGATGGTAAATTGTTTGGCTTGGGAAGTAATGATGCTGGCGGTTGTTTGGTATCCTTAATTGTCACTTTCCTTTATTTTTACCCGCAGGAAAACTTGACTTATAATTTTATAATAGCGGCCACCGCCGAAGAAGAAATTTCCGGGGTTAACGGGTTAGAAGCTGTATTACCGGTTTTGGGTCCGTTAGAATTTGCTTTGGTAGGGGAACCAACGGGCATGCAATTGGCGATTGCGGAGAAAGGTTTGTTGGTGTTGGATTGTGTGGCCCACGGGAAAGCCGGACATGCGGCCCGGGAAGAAGGCATCAATGCAATTTATGTAGCTTTGGCCGATATGGAATGGTTTCGGAGTTTTCATTTTCCTATAGTTTCGGAGTATCTTGGTCCGGTTAAAATGACCGTAACGATTATTTCGGCCGGCAGTCAGCACAATGTGGTACCCGATACTTGCCGGTTTACGGTTGATGTGCGGGTGACGGATGCGTATACCCACGAAGAAGTATTAGAGATTATCCAGCAGCAAGTAAAGTCCGAGGTGACACCCCGCTCGATGCGCCTCCGGTCTTCCAAAATAGATATAAAAAGTCCCATTGTGCAAGCAGGTTTAACTTTGGGCCGGCAGGTATACGGCTCCCCTACCAGTTCCGACCAAGCCTTGTTAAATATTCCATCCTTGAAGATCGGACCCGGCGATTCGGCCCGCTCGCATACGGCTGATGAATTTATAAATTTAGCGGAGTTGAAAGAAGGAATAGATATTTATATCCAGCTGCTTTCCACTATAGTTTATAAAAACTAAGCTGATTAATCGGACATATTTTTTGAAGGCTGGTCTACTTATATAATTTTTAATTGATTTATTACAGAAAACAGCAGTATGAAACTTTGGCAAAAAGATATTCAAGTAAAAAGAGAAGTGGAGCAATTTACGGTGGGCAAAGACCGGGAACTCGACTTGCTGCTGGCGCCTTTTGATGTGCTGGGAACGCTGGCTCATACCCGGATGCTGCACGCAATTGATTTGCTTTCCGGCGATGATCTGGCCTTAATTCAGCAGGAATTAAAAAAAATTTACCACGAAATTGCAGCAGGCAAATTCAGTATTCAACCTGAGGTGGAAGATGTTCATTCGCAGGTAGAATTGCTGTTGACCCAGCGGATTGGTGAAGCGGGTAAAAAAGTGCACAGTGGGCGCTCCCGCAACGACCAGGTATTGGTAGATTTAAAATTATTTATACGCAGTGAAATAAAAAATACTGTCGAAGGTATTCAGGCGCTCTTTGAACAACTGATTACCTTGAGCAATGCGCATCAGGATAAATTATTGCCCGGTTATACCCATTTGCAAATTGCTATGCCTTCTTCGTTTGGCTTATGGTTTGGCGCCTATGCCGAAAGCTTGGTGGATGATTTGATTTTGTTGCAGGCCGCTTATAAAATCAGCAATAAAAACCCGTTGGGCTCGGCGGCCGGTTATGGTTCCTCGTTTCCGCTCAAACGCCAAATGACCACGGATTTATTAGGCTTTTCGGCCCTGAACTATAATGTGGTATACGCCCAAATGGGCCGGGGTAAAACCGAACGGAACGTGAGCAGTGCCTTAGCCTCGGTAGCAGCCACTGTCGGGAAAATGGCCATGGATGCCTGTTTGTACATGAATCAGAATTTTGGATTTATTACCTTGCCCGATGAACTTACCACCGGTTCGAGCATTATGCCGCACAAGAAGAATCCGGATGTATTCGAAATTATTAGAGGCAAATGCAATAAACTGCAAGCGTTACCCACTGAAATTGCATTTATAATTGGCAACTTGCCATCGGGTTACCACCGCGATTTGCAACTGGTAAAAGAAAGCTTTTTGCCGGCTTTCCAAGAACTACAAAGTTGTTTGCACATGATGACGTACATGCTTCAGCATGTGCAGGTAAAAGAAAATATCCTTCAGGACGAAAAATATTTGTATCTCTTCAGTGTGGATGCGGTTAATAACCAGGTGTTGCAGGGAGTACCGTTCCGGGATGCTTATAAAAATGTGGGGAGCGCCATTGCCAACGGTACCTTTAAGGCACCCGACAACGTAACCCACACGCACGAAGGCAGCATCGGTAATTTAGAAAATGAAGCTATCAAAAACATGCTGTCGGAGGTAATTTCCGGTTTTAACTTTGCCGAAGCTGATGAAGCTATTGCCAAACTTTTAGAACAAGATTAATCACCGCGATTACTCAAGCAGATTAATTTTCGTAACAACCAAAATTAAAGCTGCTTGAGCTAATTTTTGGTAAAATCACCATTATTACCAGCTATTTGCCATTCGCGATAAAACTGATCCAGGAAATTTTGCATGTAGTCGTGCCGCTCTTCCGCTAGTTTTCGCCCGGTAGGCGTTTGCATGCGATCCCGCAATAAAAGGAGCTTCTCGTAGAAGTGATTAATGGTATGACTCGTATTTTTCTGGTAAGCGGCAAAGTTCTCGTGCTGCACCGGCGGCTCTTCCGGATTATACATTTCCCGGTGTTTAAACCCACCGTAAGCAAATGCCCGCGCAATACCAATGGCGCCAATGGCGTCCAGCCGATCGGCGTCCTGTACCACTTTTGCTTCTATAGAAGTTGCATGAGTAGCTACGCCGGCTCCTTTAAAAGTTACTTCTTTTATAATCTGGCAAACACCCGCGATAATATCATCTGAGGCATTTAAACTTTCTAACCAGTTGCGGGCCGCCACTTCCCCGGCTTTTTCATCTCCGTCATGAAATTTCCAATCGGCCACATCGTGTAACAAAGCCCCTAATTGCACCAGGAGTAAATCAGCGGGTTCGTGGCGGGCTAGGTACAAGGCATTTTGCCAAACCCGGTAAATATGCCACCAATCGTGCCCGGAGCCTTCACCGGTAAACTTTTCTTTTATATAAGCAGCTGTTCTGGCTACCAGTTCCTCCGGATTCATTCAGTTTTTATTTAATAATAGCCGCGCGTTTAAATTCCTTTGTTTCATCAAAAAGTTTACGGTAGGTATGATGAGTCTTGTAAATTTTAGAACCAATCTGCTCACACACGTTCATCATTTTCGGATTAAAATCACCAATCCAGTTCATCATGAAATCTTCGTAAGGAAGATTACCAGTAAAGTAAATGGCATTGCCTGATGCACTAATTAAAGCTGCTTCCACTCCTTTGCGCTGGTGCGCCGGTGCAATACCAAAAGCAATACCAGTAGCGCGGTTGCAGGCGCCCCGCCACCGGTGAAAAGCAAATTTTAATTTGCCCAGCCAATTTAATTTGCCGTTTACGTATCGGAAAAGTTGATTTAATTCTGGGATGGCGATAAAAAAGCCAACCGGCTCATTCTGGTAATACACAAACCAAACAATCCGTTCGTCCACCACCTGCTTCATGCTGTTAAACGTTTTTTGAGCTTGCGCCACAGACATTTCCTTTACGCCTTCGTGCTTTACCCAAGCTTTATTGTATACCGTCCGGAAATCTTCGGCGTATTTGTTCATCTCCTTTTTTTCTAGGTGACGAAAGGTGTAATCCGGGTTATTGATGATTTGCTGGGCTTTGGCAGCGTACCGTTCCTCTAACGGCGCGGTTACTTTCCGGATGTAGGTATATTGTTTAAAGAAAATCTGGAAGCCGTACGCTTCGAAAAGTTCTTGATAATACGGGAAGTTGTAATTGGTACCGTACGAAGCCGGCGAAAATTCTTGTATTAATAAGCCCCACCATTTTTCCCGGTCGCCCAAATTGATAGGTCCGTCCATGGCTTCCATGCCGTTTTGCTGTAGCCATTCTTTGCAGGCATCGAATAGCTTAAACGCGGCTTCCTGGTTGTTTATACATTCAAAAAAACCCAAGCCGCCGGTGGGCTGATCGAATGTATGGGCCGTTAGCGGATTGATAAAAGCTGCTACCCGGCCGATGGTTTTACCTTGCGCATCTTTTAATAACCAGCGAATGCATTTGCCTTTTCGTAATAATTTATTTTTCTTCGGATCGAATACTTCTTCAATATCTCTATCCAGAGGTCGGATGAAATTGGGATCGTTTTTGTAAAGCCGGACCGGAAACAATAAAAATTCTTGGGCTAAAGCAGCATTGGTAACTTCCAGTAATTGCATAAGAAAGGTTCTAAGGCAAAATAATCTTCTCAGAAATTTTAAATGTGAGCGCAAAATTAACGGGGTTTTGCTCAAATGCTAATAAGTCTTATCTAATCAGCAGGTATAAAACAATAATGCGGGTTCATTGTATTACTAAATAAACGCAGACAATCAGTTATAATGGTGCTACATTACTATAAATGTTATTAAAGGCAGCTTTTTATTTATATCTAAATTTAAGCGTTAGTTACAGATTTCTTTTTCGAGAAGGTTATTAATTCCTAGCTGAAGTAAGTATTTAGAAGGATTCATCTTAATAATTCTAATAACCAGAAATCAGTATATTAAGTATGCTAAGATAAAGCAGCAATTTTTTTCTAAATAGTAGCTAGTAAATTAATCTATTGTCGGCTTGTTTCACTTTCCTCTAAAATTAAAAATTAGCTACAGGTAAAATTCAAGCAAAATTCTACCCGGCTTCTTATTCCTATAAATAATGAACCATTCCGTTATAACCTCACCAACTGAAATTTTTAAAAAACAGTACGAGCAAATCAGGCAGCAAACTGAAAAAATTTGTGCGCCTTTGGAGCCGGAAGATACCGTTGTGCAGCCAATGGTTGATGTTAGTCCGCCGAAGTGGCACATTGCCCATACCAGTTGGTTTTTCGAAACATTTATTTTAAGTCCTCATTTAACCGGTTATCAGCCTTACCATCCGGATTACAGCTATTTATTTAATTCCTATTACAACAGTGTGGGTAACCGGGTACAGCGCAACCAACGCAGCACGCTCACCAGGCCGCCACTCCGCGATATATTTACTTACCGGCAACACGTGGACAACTGCATGACCCAACTGCTGGAGAATTTAGACGAAGATAAATTGCAGGAGCTGTTGCCAATTCTGGAATTAGGCCTACAACACGAACAACAACACCAGGAACTCCTGCTTACAGATATTAAATATATTCTGAGTACGAATCCGCTCCTGCCAGTTTATGAAAAAAATGATAATACGCCGGAAAATATAGTTGCCACCAAAGCTACTTTCCTGGAAGTACCGGGCGGCCAATACACCATTGGCTTTACGGGCGAAGGTTTTAGTTTTGATAATGAATTAGGAGTGCACGAGGTATTGCTGGAAGATTTCCGAATAATGAACCGTTTGGTTACGAACGGTGAGTACCTCGCTTTTATGCAAGATAACGGGTACCATGATTTCCGGCATTGGCTCGAAGAAGGCTGGGCCATGATACAAGCTCAAAATTTGGAAGCTCCTTTGTATTGGGTTCAACAAGAAAATAATTGGTACCGATTTACCCTTAATGGTTTAAAGAAAATTGAACCCAATGAACCCGTTTGCCACGTAAGCTTTTACGAAGCCGATGCCTACGCCAATTGGACCGGTAAAAGGCTTCTAACGGAATTTGAATGGGAAGCAGCTGCTCAAGTTTACCCGCCCCAAACCGGCAATTTTGTCGAAAGTGGTTTGTACGAGCCGCAACCGGCTAATCCGGCCAATGCCGGTTTGCAGCAACTCTTCGGCGATACCTGGGAATGGACGTACAGTGCGTATCATCCTTACCCAAATTTTAAAAAAGCGCCGGGTGCCATTGGTGAATATAACGGGAAGTTCATGTTAAACCAAATGGTTTTGCGGGGCGGTTCTTGCGTCACCCCAGCCAATCACATCCGCACCACGTACCGCAACTTTTTTCACCCGGATAAACGCTGGCAATATAGCGGTATCCGGTTAGCTTCTAAATAATAATACATGTCTTTAACTACTTTACCCACCACCATCATTAATTTAAACCAGAAAACAAGTAGCCTCAATAGTCAAACTAGTTTTGCTCAGGATGTAAGCCTTGGTTTAAATAAAAAAAGTAAAACCCTTTCGTCGCGCTATTTTTACGATGGACTAGGCAGTCAGCTTTTTCAGCAAATTATGAACTTGCCGGAATATTATTTAACGCGCTGTGAACACGAAATATTTACGGGTCAAAAAGAGGTTATTAGCCGGGCATTCGCACAGAACGGTTTTTTTCACTTAGTTGATTTAGGGGCGGGTGATGCTTTAAAGACTAAAATATTGATAAAAGAATTGGTCCGGCAAGATGTAAATTTTGAGTACGTACCAGTTGATATTTCCGGTGATGCCATGTTGGCCCTGGATGCTGATTTTCGGATAGAAATACCCCAAGTGAAAGTGCAGGCAATAGTGGGCGATTATTTCAGCTCCCTGGAATGGCTGCATCAGCATAAACCAAAACGAAAAATAATTTTGTTTTTAGGTTCTAACATTGGCAATTTTACTAAAAGCGAGAGTATTGCCTTCTTGCAGCAAATTCGCCAGCATTTAGAACCCGGTGATTTATTATTTTTAGGCGTTGATTTAAAAAAAGAGCCGGCTATTATTTTGCGGGCCTATGCCGATGCTACAGGTGTAACGGCAGAATTTAACCTGAATCTGCTGCGCCGTATTAACCGGGAATTAGGCGGAAATTTCCAGGTAGATCAATTTATGCATCATGCCATGTATAATCCGTTGGAGGGTGTTATGCAAAGTTTCCTGATTAGTCGAATAAAGCAGGACGTTTGCCTGGCCGCAACCGGTGAAACCATTCAATTTGAAGCCTGGGAAGCCATTCATACTGAGAACTCCCATAAATACTCCCAATCGAGCATTGCAGAAATGGCTCAAAAAAGTAGTTTCCGGATTGATACTGTTTTTCAGGATCAGAAGAATTATTTTGCGGATATCTTGTTAATTGCGGATTAACCGATCGAATAAATTGGTTTCCTCCTCTCTAATCGCACTTTATTAGGATAAATGTAACCGGCCTAACTAGGAATCAGTAGTAATGTAAATGTTTAAACTATCGTGTATTGCCCTTTTATTTTTTACTGGTTACCAAGCTCAGGCGCAGTCAGTAGATACCACTATCACCGGCGCACAATTAAATGAAGTCACCGTTAAGGGCTATATTTCCAAACAACCTTTCTTGACTACGCCGGCCTCAGTAGGAATAATAAATGCGGCCCAATTACAATACCAATCGCAAGAAACGTTGTTACCGGCATTAAATGCTTTACCGGGCGTGCGCCTGGAAGAGCGGTCGCCGGGCAGTTACCGCCTTTCGTTGCGGGGCAGTTTGCTTCGTTCTCCTTTTGGGGTGCGGAACGTTAAAGTATATATTGATGATTTCCCCTTAACCGATGCCGGCGGTAACACCTATTTAAACCTGATTGATACCCGGAGCATTCAACGGCTAGAAGTGTTAAAAGGACCGGATGGCAGTTTATTCGGCGCCAACTCCGGCGGCGTCGTTTTACTTGATTTAAGCGGGCAATCTACTGCGGAGAAAGAAATTTCGCTCCACCTGAATAGCGGTTCCTATGGGTTAGTCCACGAGAACATCGCTTTACAAAAGCAGCACACAAATGGACAATTCAACTTTCATCAAGGTTTTCAGCGATCGGATGGTTACCGGGAAAATGCTGCTATGCGCCGGCATTATATACAAGCAGCGGAAAATTGGCGATACACGGTCAATAATCAACTCAAGTTCTTTACTTTTTATTCTGATTTGAAGTACGAAACTCCGGGTGGTTTAACTTTAGCGCAATTTCAGGAAAACCCGCGGCAAGCCCGGCCAGCCGCCGGACAAAACCCGGGGGCTGCCGAGCAACAAGCCCGCATCGAAAACAAAACTTTATTTGGGGGCATTTCACATGAAGCGCAGCTAACGGCAAAGTTACGCCATGTAATCGCGCTGTTTGGATCGCATACTGATTACCTAAATCCTTTTATCACCAATTACGAAACCCGAAAAGAAGTGAATTTTGGGGCTCGCACGTATCTAGAATTAAATAATCCGCTTGGAAGTACGGTAACCTGGAAGTGGAATCTAGGATTAGAGGCTCAGCAGGCGCGCCAGCAAATTGCCAATTTTGTAAATAATCGCGGCGAATTTGGCAACCGGCAAGCCTCGGATAAACTTAATGCCCAACAAGCTTTTTATTTTACCCGCTTTACCACCACTATATTTCAGAAATTTACGGCCGAAGCGGCGGCTAGTCTAAACTATTATTCCTTAGATTATAATGGATTTCGCTATAATAATTTAAACACGCCATCCGATACCTTATCCGGAGAGAAGAACTTTACTCCTACCTGGATGCCCCGGATTGGTTTATCTTACGCTATTAAGCCAACTTTTGCCTGGCGTGCTTCCGTGAGCCGGGGCTACTCCCCTCCTACTATTGCCGAAATACGTCCTTCCAACACCATTATAAATCCGGATTTAATTGCCGAAAACGGCTGGAATTACGAAACCGGATTTCGGTATAGTCATTCTCAGAATCGCTTTCAGGCAGATGTTTCCGTTTTCAATTTCCGTTTGCAAGATGCTATTGCTCGCCGGGTAGAGGAAGGTGAGGCCGAATTTTTTGTGAACGCCGGCGGAACGGATCAAGTTGGGGTGGAAGCCTTACTAAATTCCTGGCTTATGCCGTTACAAGAAAGTGGATTCGTACGTAGTTTGCAGTGGAATAATAGTTATACGTATAGTAATTTCCGGTTTGTAGATTATATAAATGCAGAAAATGATTTTTCGGGTAATCTGCTGACCGGCGTACCCCAACACGTAGTTGTAACCGGCTTGGTAGTTCAATTTCGCTTAAATTTGCAAGTAGCGGCTCAATATAACTACACCGACCGGCTCCCTTTAAACGATGCGAATACGACTTTTGCCAACAGCTATCATTTATTGCAAGCGAAAGTAAGTTGGCTTAAACAAATAAACGATCAATACCGATTGAACGCATTTTTTGGGGCGGATAATTTATTAAATCAACAATACAGCTTAGGCAACGATATTAATGCCTTTAGCGGCCGGTATTATAATCCGGCGCTGCTGCGCAATTTTTATATTGGATTAAACTTTACTTTAAGATAAGTCAATCTATAAGGAATACTGGCAAATGTGGAATAAAACAAGTTATTAGATTTACATAACCTACTTAAAATCAGATTATAAAAAGCTCGTATAATATCAGCTAAAGGATTTATATAGTAGCACAGGAAATAAGTTTATTTGAAATTTGCCATTTGAGTTCGTTATAATTTTGTATTTAAACAGGTATAAGGCGCGAAAGGATAAAAATTTATTCCACCTGAACGTAAATTAGGCAGCTTGATTACCAGCGTATAATCATTTAATTACAGAAAGAAATTAACCTATTTGAATAAATTAAGTATTTATAGAAGATGACTAGCAGTAAATTTTAAATTAATGAAGCCAATCGATACAGTTTTAGTTATAGAAGACGAAGAAATAGGTCGGTATTTAGCTGTTTCTGTTTTGAAAAAAATGGGTATTGGAAGGGAAATTTTACAGGCTACTAATGGATTGGAGGCGTTAAAGGTTTTAAGAGAAGCTTGCAAATATAATAAATGCCCGGATCTAATTTTATTAGATATTAAAATGCCCGTAATGGATGGCTTTGAATTTTTAATAGAATTAAGTATTGCCTCGGATATTGATATTAATGATTCTAAAATAATTTTACTAACAAGTTCTGCTAGCCCAAGGGACGTGGAAAGATCAAAACTCTATCCTATTTCCTCTTACATATACAAACCTTTAACCAAAGAAAAACTTCAGGAGATACTCGAGGCTTAAATTTACTTTTAGTTGTAAAAGCTATTCTTTTTCCTTTAGCTAGGCCGCATTGACATACAATTCTAAATTTACGAACTTTGTTTAAAAAGAATATGCGAAGATACGAGTTACGAGCGGATCAGTGGCTAAAGCTATCTCCTTTATTACCGGGCAAAGCAGGCGATCCGGGGCGAAGTGCTGATAACCGCCTGTTTATTCATGCGGTGCTTTGGATTGCCCGTAGCGGTGCCCCTTGGCGCGATTTGCCCGAACGTTTCGGCGAATGGAATAGTGTTTATATGCGGTTTAACCGGTGGGCAAAGAAAGGGGTATGGAA
>Ga0210040_10001908_pt1 | contig 30401 bp, 24 predicted proteins | sample CryGeyCG12114_NA_FD_185462 | JGI IMG/M metagenome (GOLD analysis project Ga0210040, IMG submission 185462) | Groundwater microbial communities from aquifer - Crystal Geyser CG19_WC_8/21/14_NA (SPAdes) (version 2) | ecosystem: Environmental > Aquatic > Deep subsurface > Groundwater | place: USA...
TTCGACGCCTGGGTCCAGCGCTACGCCGGCGTGCAGGTCGTGATGGATGCGGTGGGAGCCGTGCTGTGTGTCGCGGTGACCCTGCTGGTCCGGAACCGGATGGACGTCGTGGATCCGGGTCATGTCGTCCTGGCCCTCCTGGGTGCGACCCTCGCCTGGCCGCTCGCGATAGCGCTGTCGGGCGGGTACGTACGCAACAAGATCACGGTCGGTGACCACGAGCTGCGGGCGGTCCTGCAGGCAGTGACTCTGGCCATCGCCACCGGCGCCGTCCTGTCCGTCGCACTCGGCAGCTACACGATGATGACGCTCTCGGTGGTGGCCATCCCGGCTGCCGGAGTCGTCAGCCTGGCCTCCCGCCTCGGCGCCCGCGGACTCCTGCACCGCCAGCAGAAGCGTGGGTTGCACCTGCGCCGGCTGGTCCTGGTCGGGAGCATCGACGCGGTGAGCGAGCTCCACCACGTCCTCGTCCGCGACTCGCAGCACGGGATGGCCGTCAGCGGCGTCTTCGTGCCGCGCAAGGAGCTGGACCGGGCGGCGCTGCTGGGCCTCCACGTGCTCGGGGACCTCGACGAGGTCGCCCGAGGGATCCGCGGCCTGGAGGTCGACGCCGTAGCCGTCACCGGCGGGTCGGCCACGCGTCAGGGTTACCTGCGCCACCTCGCCTGGGACCTGGAGGGTGACCGGATCGAGCTCCTGGTGCACCCCGGTCTCGTGGAGGTGGCCGGGCCGCGGATGCACATCCGTCCTTACGTGGGGCTGCCCCTGCTTCACGTCGAGCAGCCGCACTTCAGCGGATGGCGCCGAGTGGTCAAGCGGGCGACCGACCTGGTCCTGACCAGCCTGGGCGTCCTGGTCATCTCTCCCCTGCTCCTGGCCATCGCGGTCGCCGTCAGGCTGGACAGCCACGGTCCGGTGCTGTTCAAGCAGACCAGGGTGGGGCTCGACGGCTCTCTGTTCACGATGTGGAAGTTCCGCTCGATGCACGTCGACGCGGAGAAGCGGCTGGTCGAGCTCCGGGAGCTCCACCCAGCCGTCGGACTCATGTTCAAGATGCAGGACGACCCCCGGGTGACGCGCGTCGGCCGGGTGCTTCGGAAGTTCTCCCTCGACGAGCTGCCGCAGCTGTTCAACATCCTGGACGGTTCCATGTCGTTGGTCGGACCCCGTCCCCCGCTGCCGGCCGAGGTCGACGCGTACGAGAACCACGCGAGGCGCCGGCTTCTCGTCACTCCCGGTCTCACCGGGCTGTGGCAGGTCAGCGGCCGGTCCTTGCTGAGCTGGGAAGAGACCGTGCGGCTCGATCTGCGCTACGTGGAGAACTGGACTCTCAGTCTCGATCTGCTCATCCTGTGGAAGACCATCTTCGCGGTGCTGGCTCGGCGCGGAGCGTTCTGAGTCAGCAGGGGCATGGCGTAACCGTGCCGCCTCGTGGTCTTTGACCACACGGTGGTGCTCTGAGAAGATCATGACAGCGGAGGCGTGCGAACGCACCGCACCTACGCTGGCGGCGCGTCACGCGGAGGGTCCGACAGAAGGTTCCGCAGATCCGGCGCGCTGTCCCGACCCGGAGCGCGCACGTGCCCTGTCGGGACAGCAGAGCGAGAGGCAGCACATCAGCTGCCCGCGAGGGTCGGCCAGCTGGCCGAGGAGGAGATCGTCCACCGTGAGCCAGGCAACGAACATCGGAGTCCCGACCAGACGGGTCCGGACACGACGCATCGTCGTCCTGGTCCTGGTCCTGGGAATCGTGGGAGCGGTTGTCGGCGCGCTCGTGGGGTTCCGTCTGGCCGGGGTCAACACCGCGACGGCCACCGTGCTCGTCAACCCGCTCGACGGGAACCCCTACTCGACCTCGACGAGCGGCGACGACCTGGTCAACCTGCAGACCGAGGCCCAGCTCGTGAGCTCGGCCACCGTCGTCTCCTCGGTCCAGCAGGAGGTCGGCGGCAACCTCGACGCGGCGACGCTGCAGAGCAAGCTCTCGGTCGACGTGCCCTCGAACACCCAGATCATCAGCATCGCCTACTCCTCCCGACAGGGTGCCCAAGCGACCCGCATCGCTCAGACCTTCGCCGAGAAGTACCTGGACCTGCGACGCAGCCGGGCCACGGCGCTCGTCCAGAACCAGGTCAACCAGCTCAACAGCCAGATCGCCACGCTCGCCAAGAGCCAGTCGAGCCTGGCCCGGCAGCTGAACCGGGCGGGTGCGAGCTCCACCCAGGCGAGCGTGCTGCGAGCCCAGCTCGACGGCGTCGCCACACAGCTCGACCAGCTTCGCGCGAACCTCGCGCAGGCACAGTCCACCCCGCTCGACCCGGGGCAGATCATCACGCCAGCCGCTCTCCCCCCGGCTGGCACCGTGCCTCTCTGGGTGCTCACGACGATCGGCGGCCTGCTGGCCGGCGTGGTGATCGGCATCCTGATCGGCAGTCTTCCCGGCAGACGTCGGGAGGAGGACGTTCCTCCTCAGGCCCAGGACGCCGGCGTGGCCGCCTGACATGTCGAGCGAGGTCCACCAGCAGCTGGGACGGTTAGCGCGCGGCGGCAGCGCCGGCATGGCGGGCGCCATCGTCTCGGCGGTCGCCAGCTTCCTTCTCGTCGTCCTGATCACCCACGCCTTCGACGCGGGCACTGCCGGCGAGCTCTTCGCCTCGAGCTCCCTCTTCGTCGTCCTGCTCTCCGTGACCTGCCTCGGGGCCGACGTCGGGCTCGGACGCTTCGTCCTCAGGTACGTCGCGGCCGGCCGGCTCGACGCCGTCCGCTACTGCATCGCCGACGCCTTCAAGATCGTGCTCGTCGCCAGCGCCGGGATCGCGGTCCTGCTCGCGGTGAGCTCGCCGTTCGTCAGCGGGTGGATGGGGCTGCGCGAGCACCAGGGCAGCGAGATGCTCATCGTCTTCGCGGTGGCCCTCCCCGCCGCCACCCTGGGATCTCTCGCGCTCTCGGCGAGCCGCGCGTTCGGGGCCATCGGGCCGACGATCGTCGTCGACCGACTCGGTCGGTCGCTGCTCCAACCACTGCTGGTGGCCGGGGTCGCGCTCGCGGGTGCAGGCATCGTCGTCCTGACGATCGCCTGGGTGCTTCCCTATGTGCTGGCCGCCTTCGCCGCCGGCTGGATCCTGCTGCGCATGGTCGAGCGCCGGGCCCCTGCGTCATCGGGCCGCCCGCTGGACGCCCAGGTGATCCGGGGCGAGTTCTGGTCGTTCAACTGGCCACGAGCGATCGCGTCCCTCTCCCAGATCGGGATCCAACGGGCCGACATCATCCTGATCGGCGCGATGATCTCCCCGTCCGCCGCGGCGGTCTACACCGCAGCGACCCGCTTCGTGGTGCTCGGCCAGTTCGGTGTGCAGGCGATCCAGCAAGTTCTCCAGCCCCAGATCACCCACCTGCTGGCGACCGACCAGCACGAGGTGCTGAAGCGGGTCTTCAAGGTCTCGTCCGCCTGGAACATCGCGATCGCCTGGCCGGTCTACCTCGCCATCGGCTGTGCGCCGGGCGTCTACCTCTCCATCTTCGGTGGCGGGTTCGTCGCCCAGGGCACGACCACCGTGGTCGTCATGATGTTCGGGATGCTCGTGGCCATCTTCTCCGGCCCCGTGGACACGGTGCTGCTGATGGCCGGCCGCAGCACGGTCAGCCTGGTCAACTCGCTGGTGGCGCTGACGCTCGACCTCGGCCTGTGCGTGCTGCTCATCCCGCGCCTCGGCATCTCGGGGGCCGCGATCGCCTGGGCTGTGGCCGTGGCGGTGCGTGGGACGCTCGGATACCTCCAGGTGCGCCGGTCGATGTCCATCAGTCCCATCTCCAAGGCCTCGCTCACCAGCGCCTCGGCATCGGTCCTGTGCTTCGCGCTGCCGATGCTCACCCTCACCCTGACCCACCACGTGACGTTGACCGCGTTCGTGGTGACCGGGGTGATCGGCAGCGTCGCCTACGCCGGCCTGCTCTACCTCGCCAAGCGCACTCTGCACCTGCGTGCGCTGCGCAGTCTCTTCGAGCGCAAGCCGCTGGCCATGGACGACCCGACCGCATGAGACCCGCGCTCTTCGAAGCCTGGCGCGGCCGTTACGCCGACAGCCCTCGAGCCATCTCCGAGCACCTCGCCCTCGCCCGTCCCGCTCTGCCACGCCGGTGGGTCAGCGACGGCCGATCCGACTTCCCCTCGGGCGCCCGGACGGTCAAGCGGCACTCGGCGCGCTACTTCGCCGACCTCGCGACCTGCTCGCTCCTGGTGAGCAACGACATCATCAGCCAGCACCTGGTCGACCTGCGCTGGACCACGCACGTCCAGTGCTGGCACGGGACCCCGCTCAAGGCCATCGGCTACGACGAGACCACGCCGAAGTACGACGCGGCTGCCCACCTCAAGAGGGTCGAGCGAGACGTCCGGACCTGGGACTTCCTCGTCTCGTCCAGCCCGTTCTGCACGACCGTCTTCCGCCGGGCCTTCGGGTACGAGGGGCCGGTCCTGGAGACGGGCCTGCCCCGCAACGACCTCCTGCTCTCGGAGGGGGCCGCAGCCGTGCGGACCCGCGTACGCCGTCTGCTCGGGCTCGAAGACGACGTCACCGCCGTGCTCTACGCGCCGACGTGGCGCGACGACGCGAAGGACGACGAGGGACGATTCTTCCAGCCGTCGATGCCCGACTTCGACCGCCTGACCGCGGCGCTCGGTGACCGGTTCGTGGTGCTCCGCCGCCTGCACAAGAACGTCAGGACGGACAGGCTCCCCAGCACCCGCGGCGTCATCGACGTCAGCACCTACCCGGAGGTCGCGGAGCTGTTCCTCGCGAGCGACGTGCTCGTGTCGGACTACTCCTCCGCGATCTACGACTTCGCGGTGACCCGCAAGCCCATCGTCTGCCACGCTCCTGACCTGGAGCACTACGCCAACGAGCTCCGGCCGCTCTACTTCGACTACCGGGAGTGGGCGCCGGGGCCGGTCACGGTGGACGACGAGGAGCTCGTCGACGTGCTCCGACCTCTCGTCGCCGGGCAGGTCGTGAGCTCGGAGCGCTACGAGCGGTTCCGCCGAACGTTCTGCCCGTGGGACGACGGCCAGGCGACGCAGCGGGTCGTCGACGCCGTCCTACCCGCCCTCGGCTGAGTCCGCCGGCTCGTCGATCTCGGGGGTCTCGCGCCAGCTCGGCCGCTGGCCGGTGAGCCGGGCCAGCTGCCGGTCGGACTCCTCGAACTGCCCCCGGAGAGCCTCCCGCAGAGCAGGATCGATCGAGCCGGCCTCCGTGGCGTTCCACCGCCCCACCGTCGCGCTGGACGGCGCGAGCCCCAGCCAGCCCAGCAGTGCCGACAGCTCGGCCTCCGGCTGGGCGAAGAAGCGGTCCGCGTCCAGCACGTAGACCCGGTCGAGACCCAGCGCGTCCTGGAACCGACGCACCTGCTCGGCGTAGCGACCCCGGGCGGTGTAGGCGTGGTGCCGGTGCTCATAGCTCTCGTACGTCGGGTCCGCGAGCAGCCGCTCGACCTCACCCTCCAGTCGCAACGGCTCGCGAGCGATCGCGTCGGCGAAGTCGAGGTCCTCGAAGCCACGTCGCTTCTCGTGCTTCCACGCCGAGAACGCCCGTTCGACCGGGTCACGCACCATGAGGACGATCTTCACGCCTGGGAGGTCGCGCGCGATCCGAGCCGCCGCGGACGGGTGAAAGCTGTAGTAACCGCTGCTCTCGAAGCACTGGCCCCGACCGGCGCTACGACGTCTCACCGTGCTCGACAGCGGGAAGTGGCCCTGATACCACCGTGCCCCGTGCTGGTAACCGACGTCGAAGTAGCCGATGCCCTTGGACACCGTCGGACGGAACACGTCGGGGTGCTCGGAGAGCACCCGGAAGAGCGACGTGGTGCCGCTGCGTTGCGCCCCCACGACGAGGAAGGAGGGAAGCTGCCGACGCCCCGCCGTGACCTGGCCCCAGGTCAGGGCCGCAGTCTTGGCGGCGCGCACGGCGCGACCGGGCAGGGCGAGCCTCGCCCGCCCCATCAGGCCCCTCAGCACGGCCGGGTCCAGCCACGCGGACGTTCATCCGGCACCCTCATCGGCGGCTGCCCTCCAGCCAGGAGTCGAGCGCGGCGAGGAGCACCGAGGCTCGCGGCGCTATGAGATGCCCGCCAGGCCCCCTGGACGCGCTGGCGTAGCGGAGCGCGAGACGCGTCAGATAGGCGCCGACCGCGAGGTCCGCAGACGTCGCGTGCTGGCCGGCGGGGCGCAGACCTGCGAGCGGCTCGAGCACGTTCTGCACGCTGAAGCCGCGCTCCCGCGTCAGGGCGTTGACCACGAAGTGGCAGTGGTCGAGGCCCGCGGGAACTCCGGTCTCGAACCGCTCCCAGTCCCAGAGCAGCACCTTGCGCCACCCGCGGGCCATGTTCCAGGAGGTCCAGTCCCCGTGCCAGGCGCCGACCCGTACCGGCCGTGCGAGCGCTCGTGACTCCAGCTCGCGCGAGAGCGTCCCCAGCCGGAGGCCGAGCGGATCCGTACCCAGCTCGTGGATCGACCTCTGGGTGCGCTGCCACATGGGCGTCTCGACCAACAGCTGGTCCGGCTGAGCGAACGCCTCGTTGAGCAGCTGCATCTGGCGGGTCGGAGGCACGCGGCGGCCGTTCCACGGCTGCCAGGCGCTGGCGGCGAGAGGAGAGAGGAGCATGACACAGCTGCCCTCCCAGAGCTCGGTGCCGAGCACGCGTGGGGCCACGACCTCGCGGGGGAGCACCCCCTCGACCTGGCGCAGCGCCGCCGCCTCGACGCGGATGTCGTCGATGATGTGGCCGGTGAAGCCGACCTTGGCGTAGGCCAGCGTGCGGCCCTTGAGGTCGAAGACCTGCAGGACCGGCTTGCGGTTGACGCGAGCCGTCCCGATGCTGACCGAGAACGTGACCGGCTCCCCGAACCACCCGGAGAGGAACGTGCGCAACGAACGGTGCTCGCCCAGCACCGTCACCCGGTCGCGCAGCACCGACGACCCACCCAGGTGGAGGGCCATCGACATGGCTGTGCGCTGCGTGATCTCTCGCGGGGTCAACGCCGAGCTGTACTTGCGCAGCGTCTTGCCGGCACTGGTCCGGTTGGGCAGGGGGACGAGGAACCTGGCGGCACGGCGGTTGGGGACGAAGGCGTACGTCGTCGAGCTCACCGTCCCCCGTCCGATGGTCGACTCGAGCACCAACCCCTCGGGGAACAGCTGCGAGACGGACTTGACGAGCTCGTCGGCGGTGGATGTCGACGCCGCCACGCCGGCCGCCCTCGTAGACGGCAGCGCCGCCGAGACCCTGGTCTCGGCGGCGTCGTCGTCTTCGTTGTGCACCCGAAGGATTATACGAGTTTCGGGAACTCCGGGCTGGACTTCAGCACAGCTCCGAACTGCTGGATCTTGTCCTCGTCCAGGATCGCCCACGAGCTCTTGCTGTGCAGGTGCGTGTTGAAGTAGGCCATGGCCACCCCGTGCGTCGCCACCAGGTCGTCGTAGGTGTCGCGCAGCATCGTCGGGTGGTCCTTCGCGGCGGGGTCGCTGATCGCGGTCTCCGCGAGGCCCCAGGCCACGCCCTTCGATGCGGCGAACTTCTCGAACTTCTCGAAGTAGGCGGTGCGCATCGGCGTCGCGCTCTTGACCATCGTGCCGTTCTTCATCATCCCGTACTGGTTGTACACGTCGAACCCGACGACATCGATCTTGGTCTTCGGCCAGACGTTGGCCAGCTGGTACTTCTCCGGGCCGTAGAGCTGGTAGTAGCCGGTGTAGATCACGGTGTACGCCACGTTCGGCGCGGTGCTGCGGACGATCGGGCTCAGCCGCTCCTGGATGGCCACCCAGTCCTTCATGTCCCCGTCACCCTCGGGCTCGTGGTGGAAGGCGATCCACACCGGGCCGGGCAGCGCGGCGAGCTTCTGCGCGATCCCCTTGGCCCAGGCGTCGCCCTTGCCCGTCGCCATGTTCGGCCAGCCGTACGGCAGCTTGAAGCTGATCCAGGGCAGCCGGCCGGCGTTGAGGTCCTGACGGGCCGTCGCGACCGCCGCGTCGACCTGGTTCGCCGCCCAGAACGTGCGACGGACGCCCAGCCGCTGACCGGTCTGCTGCTCGAAGGGGGCCGGGTTGTTGTTGCTGCCGTACGTGGCGCCGAAGAGCGCACCCTTCAGCGGCACCCCCCGTGCGGTGAGCCCGGTGCCGTTCGACATCGCGTACTTGGCTGCCATCTCCGGGTTGGACGAGACCGGCGGCACCGGCGGCTGCGGGACGGTGGTGACCGGTGCCGCCGTCTGGCGCATGGAGATCGAGTCGATGTAGAGCTTCTGCTTCGTCTTCATCGTCCAGCCGACGACGCTCACGTCGAGCGAGGCCCGGTCCTGGGTGGTGGTCAGGGCGAGGTCGACCTTGGTCCACGACGTGTTGGTGAGCCAGAAGCTCGTGCCGAAGACCTCCACCCCCTTGGCGCCGACCTGCCGGACCCGGAGCTGGCCGGAGACGTTGGGCGTGCTCGTCCTCACCCAGGCGCTCAGCGCGTAGCCAGTCCCCTTCGTGGTGGAGCTCACGCTGTTGGGCGTGTCGTCGAGGACGGCGTTGCCGTTCTTCTTCATCTTCAGCGAGGCCGACTTGCCGCCGCCGTGGTTGGAGGAGGAGGAGCTCAACGTGGAGCTCTTGTTGGACTCCCAGCCCGAGAGGTTCTTGTCGAACGAGCCGTTCTTGACGAGCGTGGAAGCAGCGTCTGCGGCTTGCGGCGCGATGTTGAGGCAGGCCCCTGTGATGACGAGGACGAGCAGCAGGCGGAGGTGGACGGAAAGGCGGAGAAATGACACGGCGGACATGGGTCATCGTCTTTCAGGTGCGATCGCGGGGTTCGGTGTCGGTGCGGTCGCTGCGCTCCGACGCCGGCGTTGTCCTTCGTCGGACAGTGCTGGGCATTTCCCCGAGCAAGCGGCCCCGTGCTTCGCTTGTGAGTAGAACGCTAGGTGTTGTCAATGGTTTGCGAGTCGTTCACAGCGAACCTTCAGTCTGTGTTGGACCCGTAATCCTCTCAGTCAGGACTCAGATTCCGTGCCCGCGCTTGTGCGCTATCGAGAGCAGCCGCTCTGCCGTCACCAGCCTCAGCGCCACCGCCACGGTCAGGTAGGCCCGTCGCTCTGAAGCCGAAGACGTGGCGGCCGCGAGCGCCGTGCCCAACGCTGCTCTTCGCTGCCCGAGGGCCGCCTGCGCGAAGCCCTTGCGCCCCAGCAGCCGAGCGCGGGCCTTGGGGTCCGCGGTGAACTGCGGGTGCTTGGTGAAGCCGTAGTCGATGGAGTCGATGATGGTCTGCCAGTTGCGCGAGAACAAGGACTGCCCCCACCGCACCACGACGAGGGGCGCCTCCACGACGGCGATGGGGCCGGTCTCCGCAGCGCGCAGGATCCAGTCGAAGTCCTCCCCGTAGCTCCCGGGGATGTTCTCGTCGACCAGGCCGATCGGTCCGACCAGAGCCTCCCGCCGGACCACCACGGTCGAGGGATGGCCAGCCATCGTGCGGTTGCGGACAAGCACCTGCAGAGACATCTCGACCGGCGTCGGCACCCGCGCCTGCCGGTGGTCGCCGTACTCGACGATGATCCCGGTGACGCAGGTCGCCGCGCCGTCCTTGGCGAGCTCGACGACCTGACGCGCCAGCTTGTCGGGCAGCCAGACGTCGTCGTCGTCGCAGAAGGCGACCAGCTCGTGGTCGGACGCACCGATGCCGGAGTTGCGCGCACCCGCCAGACCCGGCGAACGTGTGTTCGTGGTCACCACCACCCGGCGGTGCGGGTCGAGCACCTCGAGGGTGTGGTCGGGTTCGCTCTGGTCGAAGACCACCACGCACGTGATGTCACCGGCGTAGGTCTGCTGGAGCACGGCGTCGATCGCCGTGCGCAGCAGCTCGGGCCGGTGGTGCGTCGCGATGACGACATCGACGGTGGGGAGCCAGGCGCTCATGCTCGGGTCATCCTCTCGGGTCGGGGACGGTGGGTTGAGCCGCGTCGAGCGCTCGGGTGAGCTGCCGGATCCGCCGCAGGTTCACGAGGGACGCGAACAGGTAGAACACGAGCGTGACGAGCAGCCCGATGAAGACGTAGCGCTGGGGCAGGAGCAGCGGACCCAGACCGAGGGCCACGATCTCGGCCTCGACCGACCAGGGCAGCGGTGACATCCCGATTCGGCGGCAGAACCGCAGCCACGGCCCCAGGCCGGGGACCGACACCTGCAGCTGCCCGCCGGTACCTCCGTCACCCTCCACCTCGGCGGCGGCCACGCCCTTGCGGTAGGTGAGGCTCCAGTTGTAGACCACGAGCACCGCGACGATGGTCAGGGCGACACCGAGACGGAGCTCCGCATGGCGTACGAGGTACCAGCAGATCGCGGCGAACGACGCCGAGATACCGAGCACGTCGACCGTGATGTCGAGAGCGGCGCCCGTCTTCGACGACGTGCCCTGGAAGCGGGCGACCTGGCCGTCCATGCAGTCGACGAAGTAGCGCAGGATGAACAGGACGCCCCCGACCCGCAGCTCGCCGGTGGCGAAGCAGACCACGGCGCCGACGGCCAGCAGGGCGGAGAACAGGGTCACCCGGTTGGGCGTGACGTGCGGCCAGCGGGCGATGACCCGCGACAGCGGCACGGCCAGGGGATCCACCGTCACCCGAGTCCAGATCGAACGGGCCCCCGCGTTCGGCGGCGGAGCGACGCTCGTCATGGCGTACCCGCCGCGACGACATCTTCTCGCCGACCCGGACGTCGGAACCTCAGCGCCAGGCCGACGAGCAGGCCGGCCACCATCCCGAGGGCGAAGCCGGACCCGCCGAGCATCCCCGGCTTGCGGTCGGAGGGAACGGCGGGGAGCGACCCGATCGGCTCGCCGGCGCTCACCGGGGTCACGGTGACCGTGGCGATCGTGCTCGACAGGTTCGTCAGCTCGACGGCACGGCGGTCGTCCGTGGGCGGCGGGTGCGGTCCTCGCTCGCCGGCGTCGCTGGCAGCGCGAGGCCCGAGAGCAGGTCGTAGCGTTGTTGCAGCGTCTCCAGCACGTCGGTCCGTCTCTGCTCGAGAGCGGCCTGCCGGCTCGCCAGGTAGGCCTGGCCCACCTCGGCCGCCAGCTCGTCCGCCTCGCCGGCCGAGGACGCCTTGGCGCTGAGCACGAGCACGGACGTGTTGCTCGGCGCCGTCACGGAGAGGGCCTGTCGCAGCTCTGCCGTCCCCTGACCCGGCGACGCCACCTGGGCGAGCACCGCATCGCTGAGCAGCATCGCCGACTCCGTGTCGATGGTGGAGCTGGGCAGGCTGCGTCCGGACGGCAGCTGGGTGAGGTAGGCGGGAACCGGAGCGAGCAGGATCTGCTCCGAGGCGGTATAGGAACGAGGGACGGTGAAGGCCACCACCACCCCAGCCACCAGCCCGACGCACGCCAGCACGGAGGTGACGGGCAGCAGCGGCCGGACCTTCCGCCAGCCGTCGCCCGCTCGAGAGGTGGTGAGGCCAGGACCTCGCCCCCACGCACCTTCGCGGGCCGCGAACCCGGCGGCCAGCACGACCAGGAGCAGGGGCACGCCGAGGGTGTCGTAGACGAAGACCTGAAGACCGAAGAAGACCAGCACCAGGGTGGCGACGGTCTGGGCGGCACCCCGGCAGCGCACCGACCGGGAGAGCAGCAGGGCGAAGAACAGCACGAAGATCAGCGCCCCGAGGAGCCCCTGGCTGAAGATGACGAGCCACAGGTGCCCCTGCGTGCCGAGCGGAGGGACCCCGCACGCCGCGCAGCTGGCCGTCGACCCGCCGGCGATGGAGGTGAAGTTCCCCTGCACGTCGCGCGTGTTCCCGAAGCCGATGATCGGCGACCCCTGGAGCGTGCTCGCCACGGTGGCCTGCAGGAGCAGGGCACGGCGGGAGTTGCTGTGGCCATGGTGGATCCGCTCGACGACCACGCTGCCCAGGGGGCTGGCCACCAGCGCCACCGCGAGCGCGGCGAGCCCCACGACCACCAGCACCAGGGACGTGAGCCGGCCGCGCAGCGCCTGCACGAGCACCATCAGCAGCGCACCCACCAGCAGCGCGATCCAGAGGCCCCGGTTCAGCGAGAGCACGACCGGCACAGCCCCTGCACACAGCACGATGGGCGCGGCCACGCGCTGCCAGTGCCGACCGCGGAGCAGCCAGCCCACCCAGAAGAACGGGAGGGTCAGCGAGAACACGCTGCCCCACGTGTTCGCGAACGCGAAGGGCGCCTTGGGGCGTGCCTCCGGACGGCCGAGAACCGTCTGGACCTCCGCGAGACCCGGGTGGACGAGCGACTGCACGAACCCGTTCGCGGTCAGGCCCTTCGGCAGCACGATCTCGACGAGGGAGCTCAGCGGCAGCGTCGGGACGAGGGTGCCGAGCAGCCCGCCCAGGACGCACCACACGAACAACCAGCCGACGAGGTTCGCCACGCGCTCGAAGGAGACCCTCGACCGGCTGGCGTTGACCGCCCAGAGGACGACGATCGTGGCGGCGACGTACCAGCTCAGGCGGTATCCGTAGACCGCCAGCCGACCGAGACCGCCCCCGCCCGGGACCCCGCCCGGCGCATCGGTCCGGAGTGCCGACACGCTGATGAGCACCCAGACCATGAACAGGAGCCACCACCCGAAGGCGGGTGGCAGCAGGAGCCGGTCACGCCGGCGCCACAGCTGAGCCGCCATCGGGAGCGCCGAGAGGATCGGGACGAGCCACGAGAGGCCTAGCAGCCACCACACGGGAAAGCCGACGAACACCGCGGCCAGAGGCCACCACTCCGGCCAGCCCCGCTCCTGCAGCGGCACCGGGGTCCGGTCGGCGACGTCTTCGCGGTACGCGAGGGCGGTCATCGCACTCCTCCTGCCCGGGTGGTCTCAGCTCTGGTCGCGGTCATGGTGCGGGGCTCACGAAGACATTGTCCAGGGCACCGTTGAACTGGTCGGGCTGCGTGACCACGAGAGCGCCGCCCGGACCCGCCTTGCCACCGACGGAGACGACGGTGCTCGGGGTGAAAGACAGCGCGCCGAGCGCTGCCGGGGTGCTGCCCGTCCGGTCCTGCCCGCCTGCCAGCGCGGTGGCACGGCCGGTCAGCTCGGACCCGTCGTAGCGGCAGCCGAGCCGCCACCAGCCCTCGTCGAGGACGACGTCGAAGGTGAGGACCGCGGCCCCTTGCGGCGTCTTCACCCGGCAGCTCGGGACGCGGTGGTCGACCTGCAGCTTGTACTGGTCGTCCTCGGCGTAGAGACCGCGCTGCACCACGTTGTCCCCGTTGTCGGCGCGCCCGTTCGTCGTCCCCGCGTCCAGCCGGACGTCGGCGCCGAAGGTGAGCACCGGCGCCGGGAGACTCGTCCCGGCAGCATCGGCCCCCTCGATCACCAGGACGAGGCGCTGCTCCTTGTCGGCCCGGTAATCAGGGAAGGCGAGCCCACGGCTGCCGTCCCCGCTCGGCACGGTCTGGAGCGGTGCGTCACCACGCTTGAGGACACGCACGGAGGCCTGGTCGGCCGTCGGCGCCAGGACCTGGGTGCCGTCGAACCCGAGCACAGCCCCTGCGCTGCCCGGGGTCGGGGGGGCTGCCGGAGCAGACGGGGTGCTGGTTGCAGGCGGCGCTGCAGGGGAGGAGCTGCAAGCGGTCAGGAGCAACGGCAGGGCGCAGAGCACGAGCGCCGCGCGCGCCTTCACGAAGCCAGGCGCGCGAAAGCCGTGTGGCCTGCGATGAGGAACGTCGACCAGATCCCTCGGGCGTAGCGCTGCGACAGACGACGCGGAGACTGTGCGACCCGCGAGATCCACTCCAGCCCCGGCAGCCGCAGCACGCGCGGCGCCCTCTTCTCCTCGCCGGCCAGGAAGCCGAACCACCCGCCGCAGGTCATCACGAGGCTCGGCGGCAGCTCGTCGGCCCAGGCGCGAGCCCAGAGCATCTCCGACGGCGCACCGAGGCCCACGATGCACACGTCCGGCTCGGTCCTCGCCAGGTCGCGCACGACCGCCCGCCAGTCGTGGGCGTAGCCGTCGGAGGTGAAGACGACCTCCCCCACCCGAGCGGCCTCGAGCGTCTCGCCCGCCTGCTCGGCCAGACCCGGGGTGCCGCCGACGAGGGCGAGCCGGGGACGACGGCCCTCGCGCTCGGCGAAGCGTCGCAGGATGTCCCAGCCGATGTCGGTGGTAGGGGCGCGCTCCATGCGCACCGCCCCCGCGAGCCTTGCGAGAAGGACGACCGAACCGCCGTCCGCGTAGACCAGGTCGGCCTCGTTCATCTCCTCGACGAAGGCCTCGTCACGACGGGCGTTGAGCCCGCCGACGTGGAGCGCATACATCAGCGCGGGTCGGGCCTGGGCTCCGACGGCCAGGTCGACCCCACGCTCGACGACGTCGTCCCGGCTGTAGTCGTCGACGAGGAACGGACCGACCTCCACCCGTTCGCGCACGGTGGAGGAAGGAGAGCTTTGACGTACGACAGTCACCTCGAGGACCAGCTTTCTGACGAGGGAAGAGGGACGTCTTGCCGGTCCACGGTGAGGGCAAGAGGCGGGACCGACTCCGACGGCGGTCCCTGGGGCTTCATCTGGACGAGGGGGGTCACCCGAGCAGCAGCGTGAACGTGACCGCAGCGCTGCCTGCAGCGTCCGCGGTCGCCTTCAACCCACCCTGCTGGCCGGAGCTGACCGCGCCGTCGCTGTCACCCAGTGCGGCGGACGTGTGCCCGCTGCCGCTGCCGATCACGGTGCTGCGTCGCACCGCTCCGCTCGGCAGGCTCCAGGACGTGGTGTTGCTGCCCTTGTCCGACCAGTAGCTGACGACCCACTGGTGACTGTCCGCAGAGGTGACGGTCGGCGTGGTGTGCTGCGCCTGATCGGCTGTCTCCAGGCTCGAGGCGTCCTCCCCCACCCGACCTGAGCGGTAGGCGGCGAGCGTCATGACGTCCTTGGCCAGTGCGCTGCTCGCCACGCTCACGGTGGAGCCGGCGTCGCTCTGCGTCGCCGTACGGGTCCATGCGGTGGCCGTCACGCCGTCGCCCGACCTGGTCTCCACCTGGTCCCAGCCGGACGGGCCGGTGTAGGTCGGTGTGGTGGAGTTGCCGGTGAAGAACAGGACCAGCTGATCGCCCGCCTGCACCGAGCTCGGCACCGTGATCGAGTGCGCGCTGCGGTTGCCGCTCGACGTCGCGGCGTCCACGAACTTCACCGGGCTCGACACGGACTCGGGCGACACCGTCTGCGACGTCTTGTCGGTCGCGCCCTGGTCGTCGGTCACGGTGAGCGTCACCGTCTGAGCGCCGCCGGCCGAGTAGGTGTGGTCCGGGGTCGCGCCGCTCCCGCTGGTCCCGTCGCCGAAGTCCCAGGCGTAGGAGGCGACCGTCCCGTCGAGATCGGTCGACCCGGACGCGTCGAAGCTGCAGCTCACACCCTGGCAGCTGCTGACGAACGTGGCGCTCGGCGCCGTGTTCGACCTGCTCTGCGGCACGAACATCACCTTCGAGGACCAGCCGGAACCGGCACCCGTCAGCGTCTGGGCCGTACCCGCGACCGGTCCCGTGCCGCTCCAGGTGGCGACGGCGAGCGCTCCGGACGTCTTGGCGAAGTAGAGCTTGCCGTCAGCGAGGAAGGCGCCGCGGACGTCGCTGTAGGTGATGCCGGACACCGCTGCACTGGAGTAGCGGAGCTGGCCCACGATGTCGTCCGACGCCTCGAACCCGCGCGAGTAGAGGACGTTCTGCCCAGACCGCGTGAAGTAGATCCGGCCGCGGTCGTAGAACAGGCTCGTGAGGGCGGGGACGTCCGTGCCGTGCCAGTCGGTCTGCTTGACGAGCTTGTCGGCCGCGTCGACCGCGACCGCTGTGCCCAGCGAACCGTCCTTGGCCACCGTCTGCCTGGTCAGGCTGCCGTCGGCGTGGGCGACGTAGAGGACGCTGTTGAGCATGAAGGCCCCGACGCTCCCGTCGAGGGCGCTGCCGAAGGAGCTGGCCGCGGTCGGGCCCGAGGTGACCTTCGTGCCGTCGAAGCCCCGCTGCACGACGGCCGAGGAGCCCGTCGCGACGGTCACGACGTTGCCGGGCAACGAGACCGGGGCGTAGGTCGGCACGGTGAAACCTCCGCTGAGCGGCACGAAGGCGAGCCGGTTGCGGGTCTGCCCGGCGAAGGTGGTGGTGTCCGACCCGACGTACAGCCCCTTGTCCGTGGCCAGCAGGTCCTTGACCCCGACACCACGCGTCCGCGTCGGGTTCCAGGCGTACGCCATCCCGTTCACCGGGTCCAGCGCGGCGATCCCCGTGCGCTCGACGGCGCCCTGCGCCGCAGCGTTGCTGCCTGCGGGGTTGTTCTGCCAGCGCTGGTGCCCGCCCGCGTAGATCGCGTCCTTGGTCACCTCGATCGTCCACGTGGTGTCGCCGCCGGTGTAGGCCGTCCAGGTCGGGCGGACGGTCGTCCCGGTTCCGTTCGACTCGAAGCGTGCGACCACGTCGCAGCCGCTGTCGGAGGTGAGGCTCGCCGAGCCGCCGTACGAGCCGGTGGTCGAGACCGCGAAGTAGCTCCCGTCCGGCGAGAACGAGGTGTCGGTCATGGTCGTGTCGAACTGCGGGGCACAGCTGGACTCGAAGAGCTTGGTGGACCAGTTCGCCACCGTCGACGCGGTGCCCCCGATGTCGAACATCGCGATCTGGGAGCGGGTGGCCCCGTCGACCGTGGTGAAGTCGCCGACCGCCACGAGCCGCTGGTTCGCCGGGTCGGTGGTGATGGAGAGGACGTCGGTGACGTCGTAGGAGTAGCCCGAGCGGTGCAGACCGGCGAAGACGCTCTTGAAGAAGGGGTCGTACGCGCCGGTCGTCGCGTTGATCGTGCTGAGGGCCTTCTGCTTCTTGCCCTGCACGTACGTGAACTTGCCGGCGACCCACAGCCGGTTGCCCGTGAGCTCCAGGTCGCGCACCTGGCCGTCCCAGGTACCGGCGGCGAACGCGGTGTCGCGGGAACCGCTGTCGGTGCTGACCTTGGTCAGCCTGCTGACGGGCGTCGACGTCCCGGCGTAGGCGAGGCTGGTGAAGTCACCGCCGAGGTAGACGGACGTGCCGTCCGCGGCCGGAAGGACCTTGTAGACCGACCCGTTGGGGTTCGGGGCGAACGTGGTCTTGACCTGGCCGGTGGCGGCGTCGAAGGCGAAGACGTTGCTACGGGCGATGTCGACGGAGCTGCCCGCGTTGCGCACCTTGGTGAAGGTGCCGCCCACCACGATCGTCCCGCCGACCTGCGCGATGGACAAGACCGTGCCGTCCATGATGCCGGGCGTCTCGGGAGAGGGCTTCTCCGACACCACCTGCCCCGGCTGGGCGGCGCTGTTGCCGGTCGTGGCTGCTGAAGCGGTGGCCGCCAGGCCGCCGCCCATCAGGAGCGTCAGGGCAAGGCCGAGGCCCGCAAGCTTGCCGAACATGGATTTCTCCCCCGAGAAAAAATGGTGGGCCAATCCCCGTCGGCCTACCGTTCCGCCAAGGTTAACGGACGACGTCGCCTGCTTGTACCACTACGTTCATCTCGTGTTATGAGCCCGGTCACCCGTGTCGACCCCTCGAACGGGCACGGGTCCCGCTCCACGACCCTGGCGGAACCAGGTGCGGGCACCACGCACGTCGTGCGTGGTGCCCACGAGAGAACCGTCAGACGGTGGTCGCGTCCAGCGCCTCCACTGCCGCTCCGGTGAGGTAGGGCCCGCCGGGGTTGAGCTGGAAGTACATGGCGGCCTCGATCTTGACGTCGTTGCTGGCGTTCCAGGAACGCATCCAGGCGTAGGCGTCGGTGATCCACTGGGCGCGCACCGTGTCGCTGATGGTCGCCCCGGTGTAGCGGTCCTTGGCGTTGATGCCGAACTCGGTGATGGCGATCGGCTTGCCCCAGGAGGCGAGCACCTGCATCACCGACGCCACGCCAGCCGTGCCGTTGCCCGAGTTCGACCGCGTCAGCATCTGCTGCATGGACGGGTCCGTCGTACGGAACTTGTACGGGTCGATCCCGACGACGTCCAGCAGGCTCATGTCCAGCACGGACTTCCAGTTGTACTGGTAGTAGGCCGAGCGGCTGTCGAAGGTCCACGGGCCCATGAGCGAGATCCCGTGCCGCAGCTCCGGGCGGTTCTTGCTGTGGACGATCCTGCCCACGGTGTTGTTGGTGTCCCCCCACTGCTTGAGGGTGAACTTGCCTGCGCGGATCTCGTCCTCGGGCTCGTGCAGCGCCATGATCACCGTCTGGTGGCCGGCCGGGATCGTGTTGAGGAACGCCGAGAACGACGCCTGGGCCGCCGCGTCGGTGGGGAACGTCTTCGGGTTGGGCCGGAAGGACCAGTACGAGGTACGCCCGGCCTTCACGTCGCTCGAGGCCAGCGACTTGGCGAAAGAGGCCGGCAGAGCCGAGTTGAAGGTGCGACGGGACCTGAACGTTCCCGCCTGGGCGTTGAAGGCGTCGAAGGACGCGCTGTCCTTGGTGGCGGCCCCCATCTTGATGGAGACCGCGGCGGTCGTCACGGTCGGTGCGGACGATGCGGTCGGGACCGAGAGGGCGAGCAGCGCGGCGGTTGCGGCTGACACGCTGAGCACCCTGAAGGCGCGCGGGACACGATTGAACATGGTGGGGACCTGTTCCTCTGGACCAATGTCCTCAATCGGGAGTAATTGAGGAGCTGATGTCGCGTGACATCCCACGGCGCCGCCGGTGTCGACCTCCTGGTCGGATCACCGCTCGTCCAATACCTGCGCGAGCCCTCGAAAGCATGGGGTCCTTCGAGAGAGCTTTGCTGTGTGCACGGAGATGTGGGCGACCGCTCTTGCGCACCGAGCCGTCAAAGGAAGCCTCGCGGCCACCACCGTTATCTTGCCGTGATGTCGTTGAGAACAGAAGCATGTTCTCTCAACAGAGGTCAAGGCGAAGACCAGGAAGGCGCACATCAAGATCCGGCGCCGGCCGCTGCCCGCCGATGGAGACGGACGGCGGCAGCTGCTGCACATGAATGACTGTCGACGAGAGGGCGACAACGCAAAGAATCTCGCTGAAACCGCTGGTCAGGCAGTAGTTCGACGTTGCCCGAGGCGGGTCGGGGTAGCCGATGTCCATAAAGTTCTGCGCTTGGGAATTATCCCCGGAGAAAACCCGCTGACTCGTCTTGAACGCTCTTTTTCGTGATCAGAGTCACAGCCAGATGCGGCACGTGACCTAGACGCAGGTGGTACCAATTCCCCACCCCGGAAGGAAGTCTTGGCCAGGAGGGCTGGCGGAACGGCCAGCGGCGCGGGCGTGACCCGTCCGGACGTGCCGACGGGCGCGCCTGTCGGCACGCCCGTCGACCGTCAGCCCTCGATCAGTCCTCGATCAGTCCTTGATCAGTCCTTGGTCACCGCGTCGAGGGCCTCGACGGCCTTCCCGGTCAGGTAGGGCCCACCGGGATGCAGCTGGAAGTAGCTGGCCGACTCGATCGGGACCTTGTGGGACGAGTTCCACGAGCTCATCCAGGCGGCGGCGTCGGTGATCCACCGGGCGCGCACCTCGTCGGTGATCGGTTCACCGGTGTAGCGGTCCGTCGCGCTGACCCCGAACTCCATGAGGGCGACCGGCTTGCCCCAGGAGGAGAGCTTGGCCATCGTCGAGGGGTTCTTGGTCTTCCCGCTCCCGGAGTTGGCCACCGTGAGCATCCGCTCGAGGGACGGGTCTGTGTTCCGGAACTTGTAGGGGTCGATCCCCACCACGTCGACGTACTTGAAGTTGAGGACCTTCTTCCAGTTGTAGCCGTAGTAGGGCGAGCGGCTGTCGAAGGTCCAGGGGCCCATCAGGCAGATGCCGTGCCGCAGCTCGGGGCGGTGCGTCGCCCGCACGATCCTGCCGACGGCGTTGTTCGTGTCAGCCCACTGCTTCAGGGTGAACTTGTGAGCACGGATCTCGTCCTCGGGCTCGTGCAGCGCCACGACCACCGTCTGGTGACCCTTCGGGATCGTGGCGAGGAAGGCCTTGAGCTTCTTCTGCGCCGGCTTGTCCTTGGCGAAGGTCTTGGGGTCGGGCCGGAACGACCAGTACGAGATCCGCCCGGCGGCGACGTCGGTGCGGGCCAGCGACTTCATGAACGACGACGGCAGCGTGGAGTTGTAGGTCCGGCGCGCCTCGAAGGTGCCGGCCTCGCGGTCGAAGGCGTCGAACGCGGCCTGGTCCTTCGCCGCCGCACCCATCTTGACCTTGGCCGCGACCTTGCTCTGGGCGGCCACGGTCTGCGCGTCTGTCCCGAGGGGCGACGCCGAGGAGGCGGGCGGCAGGAGGGCGGGGGACGCCAGGACGGTCGTCGTGACGGCCACCGCAAGGACCGCTCGCACCGCTCGCACCGCACGCGGGGCACGGGGCAGCACGTGGGACGGAAGCTGCAGGTCGCGGGTGCCGACGGCTGAGCTTGACGGTCGAGTCATGGCGGGTTCCTCTGCTTGGGCCCTCGAGGCGGACGTTCGTGGCTCGTACCCCGAAGGGTCCGGAGGTGCTCTGCGAGCGGGACAGGTGCGAGCGGGAGTGCGTCGGTCGGACCGACGGCTCACCGCGGCGCCCCGGACCGGTCCCGTCGGACCCGGGGCCGGCTGATGCCGGCGGCTGCGCCGCAGACGGTGGGTCTGCAGCGCGGCGCCGGCAGCGGCCTAGGTGGTGGTCGCGTCCAGGGCGGTGATGGCCTCACCCGTGAGCAGGGGGCCGCCCACGTTGAGCTGGAAGTACATGGCGGCCTCGATCTTCACGTCGTGGGTCGCGTTCCAGCGGTTCATCCAGGCGTAGCCGTCGGTGATCCACTGCGCACGCACGGAGTCGGGGATGACCGCTCCGGTGTACCGGTCCGTGGCGTTGATGCCGAACTCCGTCAGAGCGATCGGCTTGCCCCAGGAAGCCAGCTTGTCCATCACGGAGGGGTTCGGCGTCTTGCCGTTGCCCGAGTTCGACTTCGTCAGCATCTGCTCGAGCGACGGGTCCGTCGTACGGAACTTGTACGGGTCGATCCCGACCACGTCGACGAGGCTGAAGTCGAGCACCGACTCCCAGTCGTAGGAGTAGTAGGCCGAACGGCTGTCGAACGTCCACGGCCCCATCAGCGAGAGGCCGTGCCGCAGCTCGGGCCGGTTGGTGGCCTTGACGATCCGGCCGACGACGTTGTTGGTGTCGCCCCACTGCTTCAGCGTGAACTTGCCGTCCCGGATCTCGTCCTCGGGCTCGTGCAGAGCGATGATCACCGTCTGGTGACCCGCGGGGATGGTCGTCAGGAACTTGGCGAACGCCGCCTGGGCGACCGTGTCCGTGGGGAAGGTCTTGGGGTCGGGCCGGAACGACCAGTACGAGGTGCGGTTGGCGAGGGTGTCGCTCCCCGCCAGCGCCTTCGGGAAGGCCGAAGGCAGCGCGGAGTTGTAGGTCCGGCGGGACGTGAAGGTACCGGCCTGCTTGTCGAAGGCGTCGAAGGCGGCCTGGTCCTTGGCCGCCGCGCCCATCTTGATGACGGTCGGGCTGACCGAGGTCGTGACGGTCGGCGCCGCGGACGCGGCAGGGGTCGCCAGGACCGGCACGGCGAGGGCGGCAGCGGAGAGGGACAGTGTGACGAGGGTGCGGAGCGAGCGAGTGGGCATGGCAGGACCTCTTCTTGAGTGGGGGTTGCAGCTGCTCTTCGACCGGTCGTCGAGGAGGGTCCCGCAGCTCCTGGGGAGAGCGGGGACGGCCCGAGGGGGACAACAGCCCGGGTCACGTGCCGGCGGTGGGCCGGACGAGCCGTTGCTGTTGCCATGGCGAGCGACGTCAGTGGGAGAAGTCGCCCGGAGGCAGCCCGAGGGGTGTTCGAACGGTGTTCGAGGGTGTTCCGACCGGGGAGGCGTGCCGTCGGATCTCGCTCCAGCAGGGGTGTCCGCCGCTTGGCGGACCGCCCGCGGGTGCTAGAGGTGGAAGAAGGCGAAGCGTTGCATTTCCGGATCTCCGGTTTCGACTTTTCCCGAGCCGACGTATTGACGATGACTTTCAGAAGAAAGCCAGTACTGCGTCCCCGAGATGCAGAGGATTTCTTGACCAGCCGGCGGGCGGCTTTCGTCGCCTTGCAGCCGAGTCTTGGCGACCTCGATGACACAAAGATATTCAATGCGCAGAGCGATGTCGGGAATAAGAGTCATCTTTAGCAGCACTTCAGGCCTGCACGAGCTCTCAGGTACGAAGAGCATTGGGCATCGGGACCGACGGCACCTGGTCGTTCCTGGAGCAGCACCGGGCGATGACGTACGTTGCTGAGGTGCTGCGCTCGCGAACGCCGGAGCGGTCCCGCCCAGAGGAGGTCGTGCTCCTCGGAGCCGACCACCGCCCAAGCGGTTCCGCGTTGAAGTCTGAGGTCCACGACGCCGAGACGCCGCTGCACCTCGCCTTCTCCTGCTACGTCACCGACGGGCAGGGGCAGGTGCTCCTCACCCGCCGTGCGCTGAGCAAGCGCACCTGGCCCGGCGTGTGGACCAACACCTGCTGCGGCCACCCGGGTCCCGACGAGGCACCGGTCGACGCCGTCCGTCGCCGGCTGGTCGACGAGCTGGGCCTGGAGGTCGGCGAGCTGACCTGTGCGCTGCCGGACTTCGCCTACCGCGCCACGGACGCCAGCGGGGTGGTCGAGAACGAGGTGTGCCCCGTCTACGTCGCCCCGATGCTGGCGGGCTCGTCCATCACGCCGAACGACGCCGAGGTCATGGAGTGGAGGTGGGTGCCGTGGACGTCGTTGGGGCAGGCGGTGGGTGCCGCCCCCTTCGCCTTCAGCCCGTGGTCCGCGCTCCAGGTGCCGCTGCTCGACCGCCTGCCCGACCACGGCGCGACCGCATGGGTATGAGGTCGGTGTGACCTCCCCCGTGACCCCGCGCTCCCGCGCCGCCCGTCCGGTCACCACCGGCCAGCGTCCGGACCGCACCGTGCTCGCGCTGCCGCCGGCCTCCACGACCACGCTGACCCAGGACTACCTGGTCGAGGTCGACGCGGCGCTGAGCGTGGCGATCGCCTCGCTCGTCCACACCTGGCGCGTCGAGCTCGCGGCTCCGCTCGGTGTGGGCAGCCCGCCGGCCCCACCGGCGGACATCCTGCTCGACCACGACCTGCCCGAGATGCTGCAGGCGCTCAACGGCACCGGCGGCAAGCGGATCCGGCCGAGCATGACCTACTGGGGCTGGGTGGCCGCGGGCGGTCGCGGCCACGACGAGAGCCAGGCGGACGTCGTCCGCGCGGGCGCAGCGCTGGAGCTGCTCCACATCTTCGCCCTGATCCACGACGACGTGATGGACGAGTCCGACTCGCGGCGCGGCCAGCCGTCGGTGCACACGCTCGCCGCGCAGCTGCACCTGCACGCCGGTGCCCGCGGGGACGCCCGGCACTTCGGGGAGTCGATCGCCGTGCTGGTCGGCGACCTCGCCCACGCCGAGGCGGACCACCTGGTCACCGAGCTGCCCCGGCCGATGCGCCAGATCTGGCGGCTGCTGGTGGTCGAGCTGGTCCACGGGCAGAGCCGCGACCTGACCGGCAGCGCCGCCGGTCGTCGTGACCTCGACCACGCCCGCCGGGTGGCGCGGATGAAGTCGGGGCGCTACACCGTCCAGCGTCCGCTGGAGCTCGGCGCGGCCGCCGCCGGCGCACCCGCCGAGGTCCGCACCGCCCTGCTCGACTACGGCGAGGAGGTCGGGGAGGCGTTCGCGCTGCGCGACGACCTGCTCGGCGTCTGGGGCGACCCCCGGTCGACGGGCAAGCCGGCCGGCGACGACCTCATCAGCGGCAAGCCGACCGTCATCCTCGCGCTCGCCGCGGAACGGCTCCAGGGCGGCGCCCGCCGGCTGCTGCGCCGCGTGGGCACCCCCGCGCTGAGTCCCGCCGACGTCACCCTGCTCCAGGCCGAGCTGGCCGAGCAGGGCGTGGTCGAGGCCGTCGAGGCCCGGATCAGCGAGCACGTGCGGGCGGCGGGCGCGGCGCTCGCCTCCGTCGAGCTCGATCCGGCCGGCGTGACCGGGCTGACCGGGATGGCCAACCTCGTGGCCTGGCGGGACCGCTGACCCCGTCGGTCATCCGCAGCGGCACCGCGGGCCGAACAACCACCGTCGTCCTGACCAGCACCATCCGAAGAACCTGGAGATCTCGTTGAGTCCCGTCATCGTCATCGGGGCGGGCCTCGCCGGCCTCGCTGCGGCCTGCCACCTCACGGGGGCCGGGTACGAGGTCACCGTCGTCGAGCGGGCCTCCGGGCCGGGCGGGCGCAGCGGACAGCTGCAGCTCGGCGGCTTCTCCTTCGACACCGGGCCCAAGGTCCTGACCATGCCCGACCTGATCTCCGACGCGCTGCGCGCCGCCGGCTCCGACCTGTCGGCGCTGGGCCCGCTCAAGCGTCTCGACCCCGCGTACCGCGCCCGCTACGCCGACGGCAGCACGATCATGGTCAAGGGCTCCCGCGAGGCGATGCGCCAGGAGATCGCGGACACCTGCGGCAGCGTCGACGCCGCGGCGTTCGAGGAGTTCGTGACGTGGCTGCGCAAGCTCTACCTCGCCGAGATGCCGCACTACATCGACGCGAACTTCGACTCCCCGCTCGACCTGCTCCGCAGCCCCCGTGCGGCAGCGCAGCTGGTGCGCCTCGGCGCGTTCCGCAAGCTCGGTGACGCGGTCCGCTCGTTCTTCCACGACCCCCGCCTGGTCAAGCTGTTCAGCTTCCAGGCCATGTACGCCGGTCTCGCCCCCGAGAAGGCGCTCGCGATCTACGCCGTGATCACCTACATGGACAGCATCGAGGGGGTCTACTTCCCCGAGGGCGGCATGCACGCCGTCCCGCAGGCCCTGGCCACCGCGGCGGAGAAGAACGGCGCCGAGATGAGGTACGACTCCTCGGTCGAGTCCATCCTGCGCTCCCCGACCGGCCGGGTCGCCGGGGTCCGGCTGAGCGGCGGCGAGGCCATCCGCGCCGACGCCGTGGTGTGCACCCTCGACACCCCGGTCGCGTACGAGCAGCTGCTGCCCGACCTGCGTCCGCCGCGCGCCGCGCGTCCCGGCAAGGGCGACTACTCCCCCTCCGCCGTCGTCTGGCACGTCGGCGTCCGGGGGATGCCGCCGGCCGAGGCCGCGCACCACAACATCCACTTCGGCGACCAGTGGGACGAGTCCTTCGACGCGCTGCTCGAGCGCGGGACGCTGATGCCCGACCCGTCGCGGCTGGTCTCGGTGCACTCGCTGGACGCCCCCGACCAGGCCCCGGAGGGCTGCTCGTCGCTCTACGTCCTCGAGCCCGTCCCGAACCTCGACACCGGCCGGATCGACTGGAAGCAGGAGGCGCCGCGGATGCGCGACCGGCTGCACGCCTTCCTCGGCCAGAACGGCTACCCCGACGACGTCGTCGTCGAGGAGCTCCTGACCCCGCTCGAGTGGCAGGAGCAGGGCATGGCCGCGGGCACGCCGTTCGCGCTCGCCCACACGTTCGCCCAGACGGGCCCGTTCCGTCCGCCGAACGTCGAGAAGCGCCTCCCGGGCCTCTTCTTCGCCGGCTCCGGCACCGTGCCCGGCGTGGGCGTGCCGATGGTCCTCATCTCGGGCAAGCTCGCCGCGAAGCGGGTCTCGAGCTACCTCCCCGCGCCCCGATGACGGCAGCACCCGGGCTCGACGGGGCCGCAGCGGGACCGGCCCCGCTGGCGGACCCCGTCGACGGGTCGGCCGAGGCGGCCAAGCTCGCCACCGGCTACGCGGAGTGCGGGCGGCTGACCAAGCGCCACGGCACCACCTACTACTGGGGCGCGGCGCTGCTGCCGAAGGAACGCCGCCGTCACGTCTACGCCGTCTACGCGCTCTGCCGGCTGGCCGACGACATCGTCGACGACCAGACGACGATCGACACCGCGGACCCGGCGGACACCGGGGCCCGGCTGGAGGCGTTCGCGCAGGCGTTCCGGGACGCCCTGGCCGCCGGCGGCAGCGACGACCCGGTGCTGGCCGCGATCGTGCACAGCGTCCGGGTCTGCGCGATCGACCCCGAGTGCTTCGACCGCTTCTTCGCCGCGATGGCCATGGACCTGACGACCACCACGTACGAGACGTGGGAGGACCTCTGCGGCTACATGGAAGGCTCTGCCGCCGTGATCGGGGAGATGATGCTGCCCGTCCTGCGGCCCACCTCGCCCGCCGCGAAGGACCCGGCGCGCTCGCTCGGCTTCGCCTTCCAGCTGACGAACTTCCTCCGCGACGTCGACGAGGACCTCGACCGCGGGCGGGTCTACGTCCCGCAGGAGGACCTGCGGCGGTTCGGCGTCGACCTGCTCTCGCCCGGCGGAAGGAAGGTCACGCCCGAGTGGCGGGCCTGCCTGGCCTTCGAGATCGCGCGGAACCGCGAGCTCTACGCCCACGCCGACACCGGTATCGCGCTGCTCCCGCCCCGCTCCGCGCGCTGCGTCGGAGCCGCGCGGGTCCTCTACGCACGCATCCTCGACCGCATCGAGCGGGCGGGCTACGACGTGTTCACCGACCGGGTCCGCGTGCCGACCTGGCGCAAGGCGCTGACCACCGGACGCATCCTGGTCTTCGGACCGGGCCGCGTCGGGCGGCGGACGACGAAGGAGCTGGCGTGACGATCGAGGCCGACCGCCCGAGGGTGACCCGTGCGCGGAGGTCGGCCCCGACCCCCGCCGCCGTGCCGGTCGCGGGTCGACCGCGACCACGCATCCCCCTCGAGCGCGTCCCCCAGCCGCGCGAGGACAAGATGAGCGAGACGTGGCGGCTCGCCCGCCCGTCCCGGATCGGTGCCTCGCTCGAGCTGGCCTCGGAGCGCAACGCCGGCGGCTGGTTCGTGGCCGGCGTGAGCGGCGACGTCGGGCGGACGGAGTCGACGACCCGCACCATCGCCGGCCGCGAGGTCGTCCTGTGGCGCGACGAGCACGGCGACCTGGTCGCCGGCCCGGGCTCGTGCCCGCACCTGGGCGCCCTGATGGACCGCTGCCCGGTGATCGAGGGCACGATGTACTGCCGCTGGCACGGGCTCGCCCTGACCCGCGAGGGCGACCGCACGTGGAGCCCGTACCGCACCCACGACGACGGTGTGCTGATCTGGGTCGGGCTCCCGACCGCCGGCGAGCCCGCGACCGAGCGGCCCGCGCTGCCGGTCCGCCCGCCCGCCGAGGGCTCGATCGCCGCGGTCATCGCGGAACCGGGCGTCTGCGAGCCGCAGGACGTGATCGCCAACCGGCTGGACCCGTGGCACGGCGCGTGGTTCCACCCGTACGCGTTCAGCCACCTCGTCGTGGACGACGCGGCCAGCACCCCGAGCCGCATCGTGACCGACGTGACGTTCCGGATCAACAAGACCTGGGGCGTGCCCGTCCGGGCGGACTTCACCTGCCCCGACTCGCGGACCATCGTCATGACGATCACCGAGGGCGAGGGGGCGGGCAGCGTCGTGGAGACGCACGCGACCCCGCTCGGCCTGGACGCCTCGGGCCGCCCGATGACCATGATCACCGAGGCGACGATCGCCTACTCCGAACGCTCCGGCTTCAAGGTCGCGAACGCCCTCGCACCGCTGCTGATCCCGATGATCAAGCGCACGACCCGCAAGCTCTGGGTCGACGACCGGATCTACGCCGAGCGGCGCTACGAGCTGCGCGCCCGAGGCGAGTTCCCCGGCTGACCGGGGTCCCCAGCTGAGCAGGGTCCCTGACGCGGGTCCTACCCCTCGAGCTCGCCCGTGCGCATCAGGTGCCGGACCTCGTCGCTCACCTGGTTCGTGGCGGCGAGGGTGGTGATCAGCTTCGCCACCCGGCTGCCGCGCAGGCCCGCGTCGGTGAGCCGGCCGTCGCGGACGAACGTGAAGACGCCGCTCACCGCGAACGCGGTGATGTGGCTGACGAGCCCGGCCAGGGCGGCGTTGACCTCGCGGAACGGTCCCTCCTCCAGCGCTCGGCGCCGCGCCAGGGCGTTCGTGAACGCGATCTCGAGCACGACCAGACCGACGCGCTCGTCGACGACCGCGTGGGCCACGTCCGGCGCAGGCGGGTTGGGCGTGCAGTAGTCGTGCGGCTCGAGCGCGTGGACCCGGGCGAGGACGAGGTCCGGCGTCTGCCCCGCGAGCGTGCGCAGACCCGCGCTCAGGGCGTCCACCACGGCGTCGCGGGCTCCCGGGCGGGTGCTGAGGTGCACGTGCAGCCGGTCGTACGGGTCGGCGCGGTTGGGCGTCGGGTCCGGGGTCCGGGGTCCGGTCCAGCAGCGTCGTGGAGCCGACCGGCAGCGGGTAGGCGGCCGTCTCCTCGAAGAGGTTCTGCTCGTCGGAGAACAGGATGCTCGCGGCGTCGACGAACACCGCCTGCGCCTCGGCGTCGGCCCAGCCGATCTCTACGGCTCCGTCGAGCTCGTAGCCGGCGAGGCGCTCGATCCCTCCGGCAGCGGCCAGAGGTGGGCGTCGTGATGGCGCGCGAAGTGGTGCTGCACGTACCAGCCGAGCCCGGGCACCCGGGAGCACAGAGGCCCGTGGACGTCGCGCCAGCAGGCGCGGAAGTCCTCCTCGGCGAGGCTCCGGCGGCCGAGGACGGTGGTGTACGAGCTCACCGCGACCGCGCGGTCGCGGCCGGGGTGGTCGGTCGGGTCCACGGGTGTGGTCACGGACCGACCGTACGGCGCGCGGCCGGTGGACGGTGTTGATCTTGTCACCGGTCGTCCGGCAGTCTTGATCGTTCTTCCTCAGCTGTGGACAACCCTGTTGATCGAGCTCGCCGCACAAGATCGTCCGGCACGCGGCCCGCACAGCGCTCGGACAGGTACGCACAGCCCGTTCTCAGAGTTGCTCGCCACGGTCCCCTGCGTTCACGGGGCGTTCACCGGTCGTACTCCTCCGGTGAGTCAGATCATGGCGACTCCTGCACGGGGCAGGAGCGCAAACGCGAAAGTTGGCCCATGCCACAGCTCTCCCTCCCGCGACCTCGCGTCCGTGCGGTCGTCGTCGCGCTCGCTGCGACCGGCCTCGCCTTCAGCGCCGGGGTGGCCGTCGCCGGCCCGGCGAAGACCCCTGAGGCCCTGGCGGAGCACGGCGGCGCCACCCGGCTCAGCGGGGACCAGACCAAGACCGTCCGCAAGGCGGTCGAGGGCGGCAAGGCCAAGAACGTCATCCTCCTCATCGGTGACGGCATGGGCGACTCCGAGATCACCTCGGCCCGCAACTACCAGCTCGGCGCCGACGGCCGGTTCCCCGGCATCGACGGGCTGCCCCTCACCGGGCAGTACACGACCTTCTCGCTGGACGCCAAGACCGGCCGCCCGGACTACGTGACGGACTCCGCCGCCAGCGGCAGCGGCTGGGCGACCGGCACGAAGACGTACAACGGCGCCATCTCGGTCGACGTCAAGGGTCAGCGGCAGGTCACCCTGCTGGAGCTGGCCAAGAAGCGTGGCCTCAAGACCGGCAACATCACCACCTCCGAGATCCAGGACGCCACCCCGGCCGTCGAGGCCTCGCACGTGACTGCGCGCTCCTGCTACGGCCCCGTCGCCACGACCAAGACCTGCCCGACGAACGCGCTCGAGAACGGCGGGGACGGCTCCATCACCGAGCAGATCCTCAAGACCAAGGCCGACGTCACCATGGGCGGCGGCGAGGCGACCTTCGCGGAGACCGCGACCGCGGGCCGGTTCAAGGGCCTCACGCTGGCGCAGCAGGCCCAGGTCCGCAAGTACCAGGTCGTCCGGACGGCCGACGAGCTGGCCGCGCTGAAGAAGGCGGACCAGAAGAAGCCGGTCCTCGGGCTGTTCGCGCCGGGCAACCTGCCCGTGCAGTGGACCGGGCCGACCGCGACGCCGGACGGCGCCACCAAGGCGGCCGTGAAGTGCACGCCGAACGCCGACCTGCCGCCGACGCAGCCGCAGCTGGCCGCGATGGCGCAGAAGTCGATCTCGCTGCTCAAGAACAAGAAGGGCTTCTTCCTCCAGGTCGAGGGCGCGAGCATCGACAAGCGCGACCACGCCGCGGACGCGTGCGGGCAGATCGGTGAGACCGTCGCCTTCGACGCGGCCGTCAAGGTGGCGCTCGACTTCGCCAAGAAGGACGGGAACACCTCGGTGTTCGTCACCGCCGACCACGGCCACACCAGCCAGATCGTCGAGACCGGCACCAGTACGCCCGGGCTCACGGTCACCCTGGAGACGGCCGACCAGGCCCCGATGACGCTCAGCTACGGCACCGCCCCCGCCGGCGGCAGCCAGGAGCACACCGGTACGCAGGTGCGGATCGCCGGCTACGGCCCGCAGGCCGCGAACATCGTCGGCCTGACCGACCAGACCGACCTGCACTTCACCATCGCCCGGGCCCTCGGGCTCAAGACGCCCGCCAAGGGCTAGCCCGGCAGCTCGCACCGCAGCCGCACATCTCCGGTCCAGCCGCACAGGTCCCTACCTG
>Ga0210040_10001909_pt1 | contig 30399 bp, 27 predicted proteins | sample CryGeyCG12114_NA_FD_185462 | JGI IMG/M metagenome (GOLD analysis project Ga0210040, IMG submission 185462) | Groundwater microbial communities from aquifer - Crystal Geyser CG19_WC_8/21/14_NA (SPAdes) (version 2) | ecosystem: Environmental > Aquatic > Deep subsurface > Groundwater | place: USA...
GAGCACGTGCTACTTGCATGAGGCTATGGCGCGGCATTCGTATAGTACACGCAAAAGGTACAATCCCGGGTTTAGACCTCGTCGTCCCGCATCTCACCCTTCCGCGAGTAGGTAAGTACTAGTGGTGGGGTCGGTACAGATATGGCGGTGAGCTTCCAGAACGTACAACTACTTGTAAACGGGAGTGCTCCCAGATCGTAGCTTAACTCTTAACGGGGGCCGAAACGTGCAAAAAAGTTCTTTCACCCGCAAGGATAAATAATCTCAGTCCCTGTGAAGATCCATCTTCAGATTGGAGATGCGAGATCGTATGACACCCACGTTGTTGACATCACGAGCAATGCGGCATACACTGTACTTGTCCGCTGACATATATGCAGCCATTGAGCTTTGAACCCGTATCAACATCTGTGCCAATCGGTGCTCTCAAACTGTCCATATGTCACTGCCGACACCCTGGGCGCGAAGTGGACGGAATTATTGGAGACAACAATGTGGCATTGGTAACCAAAATTTGCGTCTACTGTGTCCTCAGAACGACGCCTCGTCTTTCGTCTTTGTCCATAGAATACTGTAGAACTTGTTTGCGTTTTAACATTCCTTTCACTTTGACATTCGTGACAGCATTCGTTCTTGCTCCTGTATCGCATTCGTCATCTGGATGGCTTGCGTCCAGCACACTCTCTCGACCGCATAGACGAACGCTACAATCAGCGCAAAGCACACTTTTGGACAAGATGGATAAGTCATATACGAAATCTACTGCAGATGTGCTGCAGCATTTCAATGTGAAGGAGGCGCAAGGTCTATCTTCGCAACAGGTTACGGCATCCAAAGAAAAATATGGCAGCAATTCTCTTCCCGAAGAGCCTCCTACGCCGATATGGAAACTCATTCTCGAGCAATTCAAAGACCAGCTTGTCATTATATTACTAGGCTCAGCCGCCATCTCCTTCGTCTTGGCGCTCCTGGAAGAGTCAGACGACTGGACGGCTTTTGTTGACCCTGCAGTGGTAAGTGGGCGGCGGCAAGGTTCATGCCAGCAGCATGCTAATCTGTCGCATCTAGATTCTCACAATCTTGATCCTCAATGCCGTCGTCGGCGTTACCCAAGAAAGCAGCGCCGAAGCTGCAATTGCTGCCCTCCAAGAGTACTCTGCTAACGAGGCAACCGTCACGCGAAATGGAGTTGTGCAGAGAGTCAAGGCTGAAGAGCTGGTGCCCGGAGATATCGTGACGGTAGCAGTCGGAGATCGCATACCAGCAGACTGTCGACTACTCTCAGTTCAAAGCAACAGCTTCGCAGTCGACCAAGCAATTCTCACAGGAGAAAGCGAGCCGGTCAGCAAAGATACAAAAGTGGTCAAAGATGCCTCAGCCGTCAAGCAGGATCAAATCAACATGGTCTTCTCCGGCACTACGGTGGTGACCGGCCATGCTATTGCTATAGTCGTTCTGACTGGTAGCTCTACCGCCATTGGTGACATACATGAGAACATTACATCTCAAATCTCTGAGCCTACACCACTGAAAGAGAAGCTGAATGACTTCGGTGATCAGTTGACCAAGGTGATCACGGCTATCTGCGTCCTGGTCTGGCTTATCAATATTCAGCACTTCAACGACCCCTCCCACGGCGGAAGCTGGACAAAAGGCGCAATATACTATCTTAAGATCGCGGTCTCACTGGGTGTTGCAGCTATCCCAGAAGGTCTCGCAGCTGTCATAACCACCTGCCTCGCACTAGGTACTCGAAAAATGGCCGCCAAGAATGCCATTGTACGGAGTCTACCCTCTGTAGAAACTCTAGGCAGCTGCAGCGTCATCTGCTCAGACAAGACAGGTACCTTGACCACTAATCAAATGAGCGTTGAAAAGATGGTCTTTCTCAGCGAGAACGGCACCGGCCTAGACGAAATCCAGGTCGAAGGCACCACATTTGCACCCGAAGGCAACCTTATCCGAGATGGAAAAGCGCTCGTGGGTCCAGCTGTTTCCTCAAACACCATGGCCCAGCTTGCCGAAGTACTCGCACTCAACAACGAAAGCCGCCTGTCGTACGATGCGAAGGCAAATGTCTTTTCTCTTATTGGTCCAGCCACAGAAGGAGCGCTGCGCGTTCTGGTTGAGAAGGTTGGCACTCCCGATGAGATGATGAACAGTACTCGAACTTCTTGCCCACGGTCTGCATGGACACACTTTTCAAGCAAATACTACGAAGACAGACAGCCTCTGCAAGCCACATACGAGTTTTCGAGAGATCGTAAGAGCATGTCTGTACTTGTCGGCACTGGTCAGGAGCAGAAGTTGCTCGTCAAAGGAGCACCAGAGTCGATCATCGAACGATGCACACATACCCTTGTCGGGCGAGATGGCAAACGTGTGCAAATTAGCAAGAAGCACATTGACCTCTTGAACGAAGAGATCAGCCTCTTCGGCAAACGTGGTCTCAGAGTTATTGCTTTCGCGAGCATTCAAAACGTCTCGGGTAACCCAGCATTCAGATCTGCCAAATCAACAAGTGATTACATAGCTCTTGAACAGAACATGACCCTCATCGGCCTCGTTGGCATGCTCGACCCTCCCCGGCCCGAAGTTGCAGCCTCAATCCGTGAATGCAAGAACGCCGGTATCAGGGTGATAATGATCACGGGCGACAATCAGACGACAGCAGAAACGATCTGTCGCCAGATCGGCATCTTTACGGCTGACGAAGACGTACGCTCAAAATCTTACACCGGCCGACAGTTTGACTCGCTCACCGATAGTGAGAAACATCACGCCGCCAAAACAGCATCTGTCTTCTCCCGTGTCGAGCCGACCCACAAGTCCAAACTAGTAGATCTCCTCCAGGATCTCGGCGAGGTCGTAGCCATGACGGGCGATGGTGTCAACGATGCACCGGCTCTTAAAAAAGCAGACATCGGCGTTGCGATGGGCAGCGGAACCGATGTCGCAAAACTAGCAGCAGATATGGTCCTAGCAGACGACAACTTTGCCACGATCGAAGTCGCAGTCGAAGAAGGAAGGACAATCTACAACAATACTCAACAGTTCATTCGCTACCTTATCTCGTCCAACATTGGCGAGGTGGTCTCCATCTTCCTCACTGCCGCCCTTGGCCTGCCGGAGGCACTCATACCTGTGCAACTTCTCTGGGTCAATCTTGTTACCGACGGTCTACCAGCCACAGCTCTGAGTTTCAACCCGCCCGATCACGACGTCATGCGCCGCAAACCACGAAAGCGTGACGAAGCGCTTGTCACACCGTGGCTTTTCTTTCGATACATGGTGGTTGGCACATATGTCGGCGTTGCTACGGTCTTCGGATACGTTTGGTGGTTCATGTTCTACAAGGCTGGTCCACAGATCACGTTTTACCAACTGCGGAACTTCCATAAGTGCAGTCTTGCCAACCCGGCGTTCAATGGCAGCTACGCGTCAATCCCAGCCGTCGACTGTGCTATCTTCTCGCCGACTGCGATCGAGACACGATCTGCGAGCACGATATCGCTATCAGTGCTAGTCGTGATCGAGATGTTCAATGCCATGAACGCTCTATCCTCGTCAGAATCACTAGTAACCCTTCCACTGTGGAAGAACATGAAACTCATCTACGCCATCTGCCTATCCATGGCGCTGCATTTCCTCATCCTGTACGTCCCCGTCATGCGGACTTTGTTCAGCATCGAGCCGCTGAATCGGATCGAGTGGCAGGCTGTGCTGTGGATGAGTGCACCCGTCATCCTCATAGATGAGGTGTTGAAGTTCTGGGAGAGAAAGTTGTATCTGCAATCAGATACGCAGCCTCTCGTAGAAGGCAACGGACATGTAGCGAATGGAAAGGTGAAGCATAGCTAAGCTGGACATGCAGCATAGCATGCCATTTATTGCTGCAAGCCCATCAACCCTGTATACCAGATCAATGCATCGCGAGGCGTTGCACGATCAATTTGTCTCAGATAGCATCGCATGATAGACCGTTTTAGATGAGAAATGGCAACACAACGCTCAACACACCACACCGCACCGCACCGCACCGCGCACCCTCGCTGCTTCTCCGCTCCGCCAGTGACAAGAAAACGTTCTAATCCACTGACCACTATATACGTAGCGTACCGTAGGACTCAAAGCGAGCCCCGCTCGGCCGGCACGACCAAGTCAACTCAATTCAAGTCCCAGAAAGGAAGACAAGACACGCCCCCGCGACACAGGCAACTACCGTACAGCCAGTCAGTCACCTCTGGGAAAGAAAGCACGACCCTCCCAAGCAACAAACACTACACCACCAGCCACCAAGCAGAAAACGGAGGAAGGCTTCTTACAATCTCCATCTCCATCTCGCAGAAGGGCACGCGCGATCCATTCGGCTCGGCTCGTTCCACTACGGCGAGCAAGGAAGGCACGAGGACGACACCGCACAGCCCAGCACAGCCCAGGACGAGAAAAGCACGAAGGAGCATTCATTAGCAGGTCAGGTCGCTGAGGCGCGGAATGCACGACTGACTTGACTTAGCGGTGCCATTTTTGGACAATACGAGCTAGTTGGCGACTGCGACTGCGACTGCGACTGCGGCGGGCACGATACGGTGGACTGGGCGGAACAGTGACATGAGGCGAGGAAAGGAGCACTCGGCGGTGCGGTTATGAGGATGGAGGGTGCAGGTCTCTCGAGAGTGAGGGAAATGGCCTGGTGGGCGTCTCACAGGGATGGTATTATGTCAAGCAGAAGCGGCGGGATAGGTGAAGAGGGAGGAACTCTTCGGCGAGGTGGAAGGGAGAAATGGCAGACAGAGGGTAAGAACGGTTTTTACTCGCACAAGGAAAGGGAGTGGAGATCGCCCTCATGCAATAGCCGTAGTGGAAGGAGCGCTGAAGGCCAGGAAAGTGTTTTGAGACCGAAAGTCGTGTGGTGTGTGAATGCTCTCAGCTGAATGAGCTAACACATCTATCAAACGGGCAAACATCGCTATCTTATTTCCTGGCACGGAGACGCAGACCTGTCGGAGTAGATGGGGCCTGCTCGAGCAATAGAAGGCCCTATCATGACCTGCCCGACAGTTTCTCTTGCATAGCCTTGACTAGAATGCCAGGAATCGTGTCCTGCGTAGCTCGAACGGTAAGTCTGTACATCTGCGAATTCATTAGCAAGGTTCTAGCAGAACATCAGGACACCAAGCATACCTTTTGCGTCTTATTAGGTTCCAACCTCATCAAACACCCCATCTTACCCTTTTCCATTTGAAACACCGCACAACCTACTAGATTGCTTGCGTTGGGATCGACATTACTCAGGACCCTCCATCTGAAATCTTCGACGATAGATTTGGTTAGGCCGTCGTCCATTGACATGGAGGAATCCTTCAGGCCAAATGTGCTCTGCGCTTCCATGGCACCACCACCGATTTGCCGCCACCTCTTGAAGAAATCCTCGGCACTGAGCTCACTGGGGTCCATGTACCGATGTATCAGCACTGGTAGACGCAGTGTATACCCCTGCAGCGCACCCGCAAGGTAACTTATCCTTATGGTGGGTGTCTCAGCGAAGGGTGCTAGAGCCGTACATACCACGGTCTGCTGCGTCTGACCCTGCGCAGCGACGTTGGAATCTGGCAGACCCTTTGTATCTATCTTGAGCGCTGAGGGCGATGTGTTGTCTAGCGTGGTGGTGAATGAGCCTATGGGGAAAGCGGCTTTGTTGGTGAAGTAGATCTTTACGACACCCATGTGGCCCCTGTACTCCTGGCGGAGACCGACCTGTATTTGTGAATCTTCATAGAGGACACCTTCATCGCGGAAGTATAGGAGGTTGAAACCTAGCTCCCAGTCAGGGGACAGATGGGCTGCGGTCGCTAGATTCGGCGTCTTTGCTTCATCCGAAGATAACAGGTCAAGGCCCTCGAGGTCTTTTGAGGCGCCGTTAGTGCTTGGTACCCTTTGACCATTTGTTGCTGCTGCGCCGTTAGGTGCTGCTGGTCTACCGCCATTAACGATAGTGGTGAAGCTTCGTTTCAGACCTGTCTGTTGGGCTTGAAGCACTTCTTTCTCCGCATTTGCATCCTTTCCGCCGACCAGCCATGTCCTCCGTTCGCTCGTGCCAACGCTCTTCTTGTGTAGGCGTTGCAAGAGGATGGAAGCTCTTTCCGAGAATGGTGGCATTTCGTCGCAAACTGTTCGTAGGAGGTCATCGTTGGGTAATGTTGCTAGAGTGAGGTACTCGCATGCTCTCTGTTGCAACTCGGAATCTGGTGAATAGCTGTAGAAGCGGAACATCTGCAGGAGTTGTGGCTTGATTTCTGGAAAGAGGTTGACAAACTTGACGAATGTTGAGAGCAACAGTGCTCGTGTAGTATCTGGTGAGGTAACCATCTTCGCTTGCAAGGCCATCAGCTGTTCTATCGGACTACAGCCTTTGCTGTCTGCGATTAAGTGTCCGAATTCTCCAAGGACGTAGCCGCCAATCTTGACCAGAGAGTCGTGGCAATTCTCCGTCTTAATATAGTCGAGCATGTTCTGGGCAGCGTAAGCCTGCAGCTCTTCATTGTTGGTTACGATCTGGATGACGCGCTGCCAGACCTCATCACTGACATGGTCACCAGCCATAGCAAGCAGGCGCAAGGAGATATCAATATACCATTGAGCATCGGTAGCATATTTCTCGGTCAGAATAGCAATCTTGAGCACCATTTCTTCTCGTAGGGAGAAATCGGCACTTTGCAGGTATTTCAGCAGCTCAGTCACTATGGGCTGTGCATTGGTGGTGTCGCACATGCTGTAGAGAAGGTCGAGACCTTTGCGCCTAACACTAATATCGCGGTCTCTCAGCGAGCCAATGATGATGTTCTGGTGTCTTTTGATGGGATCTAAGGTCTCTGATCTTGCAGCAAAGTGTGTCATAGCGTCCAAGCCCAAATACCTGACATTCGTCTCTCGCGATTGTATAAACTTGCCTAGCTTGGAGGATATCTGGATCATAAGATTGTGCTCGGTCTCAATGTGGATGAGAAGGTTAATGGCTTCGAAGAGGATGGCGTTCTGGGCATTGTTTTGCTGAACGTTCTTTGGCACGTCTGTTGGGATGGAGAGGATGGCTTGCAAGGAGTCTCGAATGATGTCTCTCACATGCGAGTCCTCGGATTGTGGGTAGAACTGCAGAAGTTTCAGGAATTTGACCTGTATCCATGGACAAGGTACTTTGTAGTAGAGGTAGTCCGGCGAGACGTCGTTGTCGATGACAATCTTCCTCAGCCTCTGGGCAGCCTTCACATAGCTGCCCTTGTAGGCTTCCGGATTGTCTTGTACCAGGGCCAGTATCAGAGATGTGACAGACAGCACAACGCCCATGTCTGGATCGTCCATCAGGGCAATGATCCGCTCGGCCCACTCCTGCTGCATGATGCCTGGGTACTTGCGGTATAGTCTCAGCATGGTCAGAGCGGCCTTCTTCTTCACAAATGCCTTGGATGTGGGTGAGATCAGTAGCCTATGTACGTCTGCACTGAGAGCCTCGCCCATTTCTCTTCCACCAACATTGGCAACAGCGTGCAGGGCCAGACAGTTATTGATCTCATTGTGATCGAGCAAGTCCTTCCGTATACTGTTCACGACCAGGTGCAACAGGTCGTGCTGTTCGTGCAGGAAGAGGGTGACGGCCAGGTAGCCAATCTGCTTCTCCGAGTACTTCTGGGCTGAGATGAGGTTGACGGCCTCGAGGTGACCAAAGTCGACATTGTAACCCTGGATATAGATGTACAAGAGCTTGCACACATACTTCTTTTTCTGATAGCCATCGAGCTTCTCTCCTTTGAACTTCTGCCGTATGTTGGCCAACTCTTTGTTGATGCGCTTCTCCTCCAGTTCTCGTGCCCGCGCATTACGAAGGTCGGCTATGAACTGCACGAGGCCTCGCATGGACGACATGGTCGCAACACGGCACAGTTGCGCTCACTGGCGTAGTAGGTACATGGTGCGTGCCAGATGCCAGATGCCAGACAGGGTCAGTCGAGGCTGGTGGTAGAGCGCCCGACGCTTCACCTTGGGATTTCCGGCGGTTCCTGTGCTTTTTCAGACGATAGAGGCAGTAACGGACATATCAATTCACCCGTGGCATGTGGATTGCTCCTGGTGTTCCCTAAGTCGAGCCTGCAACTCGCATGGTGAAGGTGAATCAGGCCATTGGACGCTCGCGGAGGTTGCGGAGTTTAGAACTCCACTCCCCTGTCTCGAGCACCTGCCGACCAGACGGGCGGGAAGACCCCGTGGAAGGAAGACGAACACCATTACGCACAAAGCTAGGACGAATGAGTAGTTGCATCATTCTACTGGTTTTTCTAGCCATTACTATTCTCACTGTATCTATACTTGTCGAAAATGCCCGAATACGACAAGGTCTCCGAGTCGTTGCTGATGTCCTTTGTCCGAGAGCTACACGCTCCATCCTTGCTCTCTCCGCCTTCCCCCTGCGCCTCCTCCAACATCCCTTCCACGTTAGTCTTGTCAGCTGTTAATAGCAGTTGGTACTCTCCTGCCCTCTCGAGTGCCGCCTTCACCTTCTTTAGCCTCGAATTCATCGCGTTCACAGTGACACGTTCTGCTTCCGATACCTGGTCTTGGGGCGGCATCAGTGAGACGATGCGGTTCGGCGACCATCTGTGTTGGAGGAACGGATAGAGATTCTTGCCGAATAGATGGTTCGGGTACTCGGAGCACAACTCGGTGAGCGTGAAGTCCGCAGGGTATTAGTCTGTTGGTAACGGGTAGCCCTCAAGAAGCCTTTGTGACTTCGCAGCTGCTTTTACCGCAGTGACCATGGCGCGCCCGTTGTGGAAAGTTGCCGACCTCCACATCTGCGTGTATGTGGTTGGTGTAGAAGGTGTTTTCGACGACTGGAGACATGATGCCTCGTTTTGAGCATCTCGATCGCAGTCCTTCGCTTTCATTGTACACCTCGGATGGTTCAGCTTGGGGCTTTTCTTCTTGCCATATTTTGGATTGTCCTTCTTGCGTCTCTTTGACGAAGGGCCAAGCAGATAGTTGTACTCTGAATCCGTGTCTGAGGAGTCAGAGACTGCCGGGTGTTTGCCCTTGTACCTCGATGCTGCGGCAAGGACGTCTTCTCGAGTCACGTAGCAGTGCGTGTCGGGCACGTTACTATCATCGCTTGAAAGACTTTGCAGCTCCCGCGTCGGCGCGTTAGGAGCATCTGTTGAGCCAGAACGGTCTGTTCTATCACCCTCACTGAGACGCCGGCGTTTCTGTGCGCGTCGATTCTCCTTCTCTGGATCGCCTTGTACCGCTCGCTTTTCCCCTCGCCTCACCACCAGCGCTAAGATTGGATCACTGAAATAACGTGACCGCTCTTCCATTTTTAGTGCAGCCAGTTCAAGATTGTTGCTTAGTAGTGCTGACCCGATATACTATACGGAGTCTGGCGAGGACCTGAGATATCCGACGCAGTAGTCCAAAGAAGTCTTTATCCAGCCATCGAAAGTCGACACAAGCGACATAAAGTTGGAAAGCATGTTGGCTGGACTAACAAGTTTGATTCGCAGGGAGTGAAAGTTGCCTTTGCCAAACTGTGCCAGAGCTGTGACTGCGTGTGACACTGCGTGTACCTAGGTGGTGTACTACAAACGTAGCATATGGTTGTTTTCCCAGAAGGCAAACCTGGTCGCTCGAGAAACCCATTACATTCGTGTGAACTGTTTCATTACGTCTGCGTAGCTGTTGTACGTCAAGCCTAGGAGGCACGATTTACCACACTCGCCACGTGGTAGTTTGAGGTTAGGCCTACGCCGCACCTGCTCATGCCATCTCCTCACGAACGAGTCGACCTACTACTGCTGACCTCCAACACTCTGCTGCTTCAACTTCAGACGACAAACGCTTTCGGGAGAAGCCCTTATCAGCCACACTTTCGTTGGTGTGTGCTTCTGGCCAGGGAATCCATTTAGCCGTGTCTGCGTCTTGGAGAATGTCAATCGCGTGATCATTGTTTGTCTGTATCCGGCTCAGTGTCAATTCCTCAAAGCCACGGGGTTGGTTGGCTTCGAGGACCGATTCGAGTCACGCTGTTGCATAGCGATTGCTGGTATCATCTGCTGACAAGGAAGAGTCAACAGCGCCGCTCATATGGGCATAGCTGGGCTGGGGAGGAGATTGCTCAGGGTAGAAAGGCCCACCTGGGTGCAGGTCTGATATCTGCGTTTGAGGCCGTTCATTGTAATGAAAGTTCTCGTCTATGTTCATATCCATGTTTGCATCTGGGTAGTAGACTTCGTCCATGTTCGGGAATTGGAAGGTATTTGGATCGTGTGGACGCAACTGCTCTGGCTGAGGCGGTGACGAGGATTGTGCTTCTTGTGTACTCTCGAAGTCGTTGTTGCGTACCTCGACTTCCCGATCTCGTATCCTTCTCATCAGATCAAGGAACTGCGAATTTCTGAACTTCTCATTCGTCTCGTGAGACACATTCTGCACCAGTTCGCCAGCCACTCTTGCTAGATCGCTCGCGTCCCGTGTATCTTGGTCAGGCGTCCGCTCTTTAGTTTCGGTATACTCTATCGCATCCGACCCGATCTTCGATTGTGATGGCTCGTGAATGGTTAGATCCTCTTGCGGCGAGACGATAGCCTCTTCCATCGGATCTGCTTGCATTGGTTGCACGTCTGACGCCTGTATGTGTTGATAGGCATCCTGAAATGCTTGTTCGAACTCTGCTTCACTGAACTGAGGTTCTGATACGTTGGCCTGTTGCACTGGATTCTGCTGAGAATACATGCCTGAGTGCTGCTGCATATAGGACGAGCCGGCCATGGAAGGTACGAAACTTTGGTTGCTGAACTGAGAAGCGGCCTCTGGTTGCTTCTGTTGCGCGATTGGGGTCATGTTCTGCCTTTGCCTCATGAACTCTTGCTGCCATCCTCCCGGTGCTGTCTTCACCGAGGGGACTTCTGTTCGGAACTGATGTGCTGGTACAGGCGAGTTTGATATGCGTAAACTTTGGAAGTCGTTCGCCCAACCTGAGCCCGGCTGTGTTTGGAAGGCTGGTGGAGCATTGTGCTGCCACGCAGGCTGCTCGAGCTGGAAAGGATTCGTGGGCGCATTCTCGAAAGCGTGGAACTCTGCGTCGAGACTGCCAGACCGGGGGTCGAAAGATCGGAAGCCTTGAGCTGGTGAGTGTCTTGGTCCGGTGAGGCGATCCTGCTGCAGCGTCCTGTCTACAGATGTGTGTTTCTGAAAAGACTGGAGCGCATTCGATGGCCCGCACAGTGCATCGGCCATGTCGAGCTCGGGAGATTTCGAAGGGTAGGCTCGTAAAAGGATCAGAGGGAGAGGGATCAACAAGGTGGGAGTGGAATTGAGCACATGTCAAGACATGATGAGCATGGATGTGAGCAGAAGTCCAAGATATCATCTGCTCGAGTAGAGGCAACTGATCCATGCACTATTCAGTAAGGCTGAGCCGAGGCTTGAGTGGAAGCCACGTGGGGCGCCGATGCTAGAGGCGCTACTCGAATAGGAAATATTCGCCGAACTCTCCATCGTCAGTGTCTTGCAACGACAACGATGCTCGCCTTCACGCTCTAGGAGGTTGCACATCAGAATGTAAAGCAGGATTTGGGGCTAATGGCCGCCTTCATCCGCATCGTCCACCTATTTTCCCTATTCCTGGCGGCGTGCGCCTGGCCTGCCCCGACAGTCCTTCACCATGGCGCTCCAGTGTCAGCCAACGTCTTTGAGTCGCTAGAAGAGTTAGCCAGGCTGGTTGACATATCCTACTGTGTTGGCACTTCGGGCATACAGAAGCCTTTTCAATGCCTTAGCCGGTGCAAGGACTTCGAAGGGTTCGAGCTGATCACAACATGGAACACTGGCCCTCTACTGTCCGATTCCTGCGGCTACATCGCTATTTCACATGAGCCCTACGAGAAGCGAGTCATTGTCGCATTCAGGGGGACATACTCTATCGCCAACACCATTGCTGATCTATCCTCTAGACACGCTGAATATGTGCCCTTCCCTGCTGACAACGACTCACATACCCTATGCACACAGTCCAGACATTCAGACGAAGGGCTGGACCTTCTCCCACAACTGAGGCAGCAGCATATGAAGAGGGCTTTCGAGGAGTCAGACTGCAGGAATTGCACTATACACACAGGTTTTCTGACATCGTGGCAAAACACCAGATGCACAATCATTCCGCACGTCGAGGAAGCGCTAGACAAGTATCCTGGCTACAAGCTCGTCCTCGTCGGCCACTCTCTGGGTGCTGCAGTGGCAACAATTGCCGCTCTCGAGTTTCAAGCCCGTGGATATGAGCCCCACGTGACTACTTTCGGCGAGCCACGTCTGGGCAATCGAGGACTAAACCGCTATATCAACCACAAATTCAATCTCAGTGCCACTTCGCCCGACGATGCACTCTTCCGGCGCGTAACGCATGTCGATGATCCAGTCCCGCTTCTGCCACTAGAAGAATGGGGCTACGAGATGCATGCAGGGGAGATATACATCTCCAAGGCTTCGCTGCCGCCAGGTCGGAGTGACCTGCATGCTTGTGTTGGCGACGCGGATCCCAGCTGTATTGCTGGCACTACTTCTAAAGAAGTAGCAACAGGCCACGACGTTAACGGACTTGAGGCCGAAGAAGTGGTGTTGATGAGAAAATGGGGGATACCAAGCAGGTACAAATTGTGGCAGCTGTTCTTCGCGCACCGGGACTACTTTTGGCGTCTTGGTCTTTGTGTCCCTGGTGGCAATCCGTGGGACTGGAACAGAGGCAGTATGCAGTACGACAGTGCAAGACACGATGATGAGCTATGATACAGGAACTTCGATAGCAAGAATAACGGCAGGCAAGCCGTGGAGACGGAGCACGTGAGAGACTCGAGACTGAGCTACAGGACAAACGAGACGTTGATTACGGAATTTCTGGATGTAGCGCTTCTGCTGTACTCGCCTCTGCGAAGTTCGGCTATTGAAAGTTACTCACACTTACTTAATGCCTAATAATCACCAACAACATGTGCTTATACTTGTGTTGTACTTACGATACTGCTCGTACTTACACCGGCTCTTCCGCCCAATGGTGTGCTTGAAATCATCACCTCTGGGTCTACTGCTTTCGCTGGTTTCAAATTGAGCATGTAGCACTGCATTGAGATTGACTCCACATTTATACATATCTTCAACTTTTTGGCGACCAGTAACTTCTTCATGCAAAGTCACCACAGTCACCACGGCCTTTGCTTCGCAATTTAACCAGATTGCTATTGATCCTACCACTTGACACTGACTAGTGGCCCTCAGCAGCCTATTCATCGCTCACCACCTCGAATAACTCTCCCAAACTCTGCGCATTGCCAGACCACGATATCTCGGCTTACCCACTCTGCGACCAGGCTCCGACTACTTTCCAGGCGTTAAACCACCATGGCCTCCCAACTCCTCCCGCTAGGTAAATCCGCACCAGATCATTGCCATCATACAGAACTGAACTGACGCTTGCAGAACTCATCGACAAATGCGTCGGCTCTAGGATATGGGTCGTCATGAAAGGCGATAAAGGTATGTCCGCCCCGTCCGCCCCGTCCGCCCTGCTTCCGACCGGGTCTAATCCGTTCTCTTACATCTACCGAACCGTATGACGTGTCGAGTGGCCTGGTCAACATGCCACCACAACGACACGACAACCGAAAACTGAACAACGAAACGAACATGTTCGCTAACGAAATGACCCCCAGAATTCACAGGCACACTCCTCGGCTTCGACGACTACGTGAACATGGTGCTGGAGGATGTTGTCGAATTGTAAGTTCAGCTGGCCGCCAGTTGCTCAATATCCAGACAGGGATCGTATCATATCATGTGCTAACGGAACGGGATGAAGTGACTACACAGGCTCGCAGACGAAGATGCCGAAGATATTGCTGAATGGCAACAATATATGCATGGTGAGATCGTCTGACTTGATGCGTCTAAATGGTCACGAAGCTGATGATAGGACAGCTGATACCGGGCGGTGAAGGGCCAGTTGGGTCTTCATGATAGGTGGTGTGGCAGGGCAAAAGAAGCGAGGATTGTGACGACGCGAGGTATGCCATGTCTTTGCTGTGTGCCAACCTCGGTGTCTCGGTGTGAATTATGAATCTGTAGTCGTACTGGGAAGGGGAAGGGGAAGCGGTCGTGGCTATTGTGGATGAGATGGAGATGGCTGTTCGCTACAGCATGCACTGATTGGGGTCTACGTGAGTAAGTGCACGTGTGCACACTCTTTCACATTGATGCCAATGGGACGATGTCGGCGACAAACCGGTATCGAGGAGGTTCGACTCAGAAGGCCTTAAGCAGGGACAAGTTATGAGGGCACAGCGGAGCCGTGCTGTGCTGTGTGTTTAAAGGCCAAACCGTGACGGGGAATCTCAGAAGAAATGAACTGTCTTCTCAGAAGGCAGGGTACGACGCCTTGCCCACCATGCGGGATAAAGTCATGCTAATTGTCCCGAATAGATATACATTTCGATATCATTCTCGTACAAGTCCCCAGCAGTAGAGCCCTTATTATTAGACATGGGTACTGGCTAAATGCTGCGTCGATCCTGAAGCTCGGAGCACACAACTGCGTTTGCCGGCAGTTCAGGGAACTTGTGGCTTCAATCGAGCTAAATTTGCTCTGCACCACTCATCCTGACGTCTCGCCAAAGGCCACTTCCCCAGTGACCTCCTCGTAGCTGTCCTTCGATCATGATACGCAAAAGGTAAGTTTTGCTCTCCCCGTGACAATGGCTCGCTTTCAACATTTGCCTTTCCGAACCACTCCATTAGATGCCTTTCCGCACCGTGTCTGCTGCCTAGTGATTTCGCAGAGGATTTTCCTTCCCGATCTGGTCTCCATCAATCCGACACATTAGAAGAGGGTCTACCAACTCAAATACTTTCTCCCCTTCAACTGCCTCCTTTTTATGGTCTGCTGTCCCTTCTTATCCCTCATTCGCGCGAGAAAGCCATGCCTCCGTTTCTGCACTCTCCTCGACGGGTTAAATGTTCTTCTGGGTGCGCCTAGCGTCGCTGATGCTGAGAACGATCGGGTCTGTATTGATGGGGCTGCGAGTATGGATGTGCCGTTAGATGTGACCGATAGCTGTGGGAGTCTTGGTTGGGCTGTGATAGAGAGGCAGGAGAAGCCGCGGATGAGGTTCGATATGGGAGATCGGGCTACTGTCGTCTGTACTGGTCTAAGGGATCTGCTGATAGTCGTGGTCGGCGTTCTTCGGATGGTGGAGAATGCTCTGCGGCGAGTTAGTCTTGCTGCTTCATGCAGGAATTGTTGTCATACCTTCGACTCGGCACCTGGTATGTCCGTGATGGCATGGTGTCGAATATGCATTTTACCACTCTTCCACAGATGCGACACATCTTGGCGGTATTGCGGTAGTAGAAGGTGAGTCAGGACGATGTTGAGTAGCTGACTGCTGCACAACGAGCAAGTGAAGTCAAGTCGATCTCCAATGCGACCGGGGTTCGTTCTCGCTAAACTTGCCTCTCTAGTGCTCGGCGCGCTGCGGTACTGAAGAGGCCACCAATACGTCAACTGGGCGCGTGTTCATGTTCACGAAAGGTCGAGATCAAGTGGAATTTCTACCCTTGTGCTCTTTGCTTCTCACATCTGGCGTCAACGATGGCGTCCCTTCTTTCGTCGCTGAGCGACCTACCAAGAGTGAGGGTCTTGTCGTCCTAGACGTTAACATTGGCTAACTTTCTGCAGCGCCTGGCCCTTTTCCTGGACAGACCAGGCTTCCCATGGAAGAAATTAGTTATAGGCTTTTCCATCGGTCAATATGTCTTCGAATCACTCCTTTCCTTACGACAGTACCAGGTGCTGAAGCATACTAAACCACCGAAAGCCTTGCAAGATGAGGTCACACAAGAAGTTTTCGACAAGTCTCAGGCATATGGTCGTGCGAAGGCCAAGTTTGGTTTCGTGTCCAACCTGTACTCATTGATCACCAACATCGGCATCTATCAGTTCGATCTGCTGCCCAAGCTATGGACTTTGACCGGCACATGGCTGGCACAATATGCACCGGAACGCTTCTCTGGCGAAATCTCCCACTCGATCGTCTTCTTCTTCACATTCAGCTTCATGTCCCAGCTCTTGTCTCTGCCAACCTCCTACTATAGCACTTTTGTCCTAGAAGAGAAATTTGGCTTCAACAAGCAGACCCCGGGCCTCTTCTTCACCGATTTGCTCAAGTCTCAGGCTCTGATGGTTGCATTCGGTACGCCCATTCTTGCAGGCTTCCTTAAGATCATCCAGTCCACGGGCACCCAGTTCTTCTACTATCTCTGGCTCTTCGCAATTGTAGTACAAGTTTTCGGCATCACCATATTCCCTATCTTCATCCAACCCCTCTTCAACAAGCTGTCCCCTCTCGAACCCGGCGAGCTACGCAGTCGTGTCGAAGCATTGGCCACACGACTCAAATTCCCACTCACAGACCTGTTCACCATCGATGGAAGCAGGAGAAGCGCACATAGCAATGCGTATTTCTACGGTTTGCCCTGGAAGAAGCACATCGTTATCTATGACACACTCATGGAGAAGAGCGAGCCCCAGGAGATCGAAGCCGTCCTGGGCCACGAACTTGGCCATTGGTCGCTCTCTCACACCACCAAGCTCCTTGGTATCGCTCAGCTGCACCTCTTCTACGTCTTTTCCCTCTTCAGTATCTTCATCCACAACAACAGCCTTTATGACTCCTTCGGCTTCCACAATCAACGACCCATCATGATTGGCTTCATCCTCTTCTCCGAAGCGCTTGCGCCCATGGACACCGTTATTCGATTCTTGATGAATATCCTCAGTCGCAAATTCGAATTTGAGGCTGACAAGTTCGCGCTTGATCTGGGGTATAAGAAGGAGCTGGCAAGATCGCTGATCAAGCTGCAGGTCGAGAACCTGTCGACCATGGATGCTGATTGGTTGTACGCATCTTACCACTACAGCCACCCCATCTTGACTGAGCGACTGAAGGCACTGAACTACCAGAGCGCGGGTGGGAAGGTTGCATCAGCGGACGTGAAATTGAACGGCAACGGGGAGGTCGTCAGGGCCACCGATCGGGAGTTGTAGAGTCGGCTTCTCTGCTCGGTGTTGACATTGGGGTCGACGAAAATAGACGATAGACAAGGTAGTCCCCCAAGGGGAACCAAAAGCAATTCTCTTTTCTCGTCCTTGAACTTTAGAATGAGCTGCTCAGCCAGTCGACCTCTGCTTCTGCCTATTCTTTTCCCTATCATGCTTCTCCTTCTTCTGTCTATCCTTCTTTGCCAGTCTCCTTGCCTCTTTCTCTGCGTTACTGCGCCCTCCACCAGGCACACTCGCAACTCCCAAATCATCATTCCTCCCCTCAATACCTTCACCAGCAGGGTCTTTCCCGCCCAAATCCACCGTCTCGTCAATCTGCGCATGTTCATAGTCTTCTTTGTCCTGCCAGTCGCCGATTTCTTGTCCAACTAACGCTGATTGGCCTTCACCATCAACACCCTCGACACCTACAACTTCTTCCTGACCATAACCGTTTCGTGTGCTCCGATCCTTGACTACAGGCGGACTACTCGTGAACTCCCCCACACCCATTCCTGCTCCTTGCCCACGAGCCTCCAGTTTCCGCCTTTTACCTCGTCCATCACCATAGTTGAACTCGACACCCCCCACTCTCTGTCCTGCGATCCCCTTCAATATGCGGCTTAGATGGTTGAGCGTGAGATTCGAACCTTCACCGACACTTGAGGCTTGTACACCATGTTGTGTTAGGATTGCGTCGGGTCTGTATGCGGGGTTCGTCTGTGATTCTTCCAGAAACGTGCTGAGGAGGTTGTGGGCTTCGCCGTGTGTGAGGCGGGTGGAGGTGTGGAGGACGGTTGGAGGGAGGGGAGTGAGACCGGCCATGGGGACCAAGCTTGGAGAACCAACAGTGATGTAGAGACGAGTGAGTGAGGAACACGGCGCCGGTCACTCAAGAGGTTCTATGGGAGCTTGTTCTCAAGGCGACGAAGCTCGCGACTTGAAGACGGAAACTTTTTGGACGGAGATCCGGGCGATCGTCGACCGAGCTACGATAGGTCGATAAGCAGTACGTTCGAGCAGAAGTACCACCTTTCTTGGGACCGAGGTTGAAGTTCAGCTGCGGGCGTTGACGTTCGGTCCTCCACACTGTAAGTTCGACTGAAGCTGTGGACTAGGACTATAAGCTTAATGTAGTTAAACCCGTGCCCTCGGAACCCAGGTAGGTGTTTACACATTATTTCGATCAACCTCAGCACCCCTATTGCAGGAGATTAGACCGCTTGCTTCCCTTCCCTTACCAAACCCATCCAAGATCATCCCACAATGACTATAGTATCAATCCACCTCATTTCCCTCGCCAAACCCGAGACGCTCCCCTCCCTCCTCAAATACATCCAATCCACCAACATCAAACCCCTGGTCCAAGCCAAACCAATCCGCTGGGTCATCCGCCCCGAGAAGATCCAAGTCTCCGAACTCCACAACCCCCGCTGGGACCTCTTCCTCATCTTCGAAGACACCGAACCCTCCAAAGCCTTCATCGCCTCCCTCCTCGACACCTCCCCCTACGGCGCAAAAGGCGACTTTAAAGTCATCTCCCACTGGACCACAAACTCAACCGTGCCCTCCCGCCTCGTCAAAGACTTCCTCACCAAAACAAACCCAAGCCTCCTCCACCCCACCCAACTCCCCTCCCTAACCGGCGCCCTCGACGACCCCCTCATCAAAGAGTCCTCCCAAGACCTCTCCCTCACCGACCCCTTCCGCCAATGGATCGGCACAACGACAGACCCAGCCCAACTCCCCGTCGCCGGCGCAGTCTCCATGTTCAACCTTCTCGCCTTCAAACCTGACATGAAAACCTCGTACCTGCGCTACGCCAAGGCCTTCGCCGAGACCATCGGCGGCAAGCGCGGCGGCACCGCGAAGCTCTTCGGTAACATTATGAAGGACGACAAGGAGCGCGTCAGCGAGGACACGCAGGGCGTCTGGCATGAGTTTGCGCTGGCGCATTATCCGAGTCTGCTGCATTTCGCCGATATGATCGGGAGTAAGGATTATCAGGAGGTCAACCAGAAGCATCGCGTGGATGCGTTGGGTGATACTTGCATTCTGTGTACGTCCGAGTTGGAGATTGAGAAGTTGATGAAGGAGGATAAGGCGAAGTTGTGAGGTGGGCTTTGGATGGAAGGCGGGGAGGGAGGTGAGGTAGAGGGTAGAGAAAGATACTCTGTGGAATTTCTTGCAGTTGGGGCATTGCGAGGACGGGTGGGTGTCTCTGCACTGTCGCCGTATCGCGCAAACAATATGAGGCCACTTATACACAAGTACCAAGTTTTGTGCCTCAACCGCGCATAGCGGCTAGGATCCGATGGTCTACCGGTTCAACCGGAGGATTATTCAAAGATTGTTAGACATGATAGCTAGTAACAGCGGGCAGCTGCAGCTGTTACTAGCCGTCACATGCACTGCAGGCATGCGTTTAACCTACTGAGTCGAGTTCAATGATACGCAGTGACAGCGCATTGGACTTCAGATCAGCATGCTTAGCAGGCACCGTCCATTGGTGTAGATAATACTATCTACATGGATGGAGCCTTGAAGCAAAGCTACTTGAGTGTCAGTCACCTACAGTGCATTTCAGGTCTTCAACAAGAAGTTGACTGAAGGCAAAAGTCGCCTTAAGACCAGTCGACGTCGTCAATGGACGGCAAGACAAGGACGTAGACCACCGCCGTGTGGTTGAACCTTTTTGCTTTTAGTATTCAAAGGGAACTTCGTGTTCGAGTCCCGTTAGTTATAAGAGTTTGTTTCGTTTAACTTTCACCTAAGGGGTAACAACTTGCAATACTAAACCTTCACTCTAACCAATTAGGCCTGCATCCCTAAAGCGGTCCTTCATGTTATAGCCCAGCATTCCACTTCGCTATGAGCACCTTCAGCTTCGAATTTTTCTCGAGAGCGTCTTTCTGTTCGCTGGCGGACAGTTGACTCAAAGGTTCCAACACCTTCCGCAGCTCCCTGCTAGATTTGATACGATCATCCATCTTATCAATTTCTCCTTGGAGTTGTCTTAGCGCGGTCGGGATATCAGAGGAGAGCTTTGTTGGTGGGTACGCCTTAATACCTGGTATGGCTAGAGCGGTGGCGACCGGTCCTGGTGCATCGGTATGGATCTGTATTGATTCTGAAGACGAATGGCTAGAGGCAGCGTCAGGGATAGTGGCCTCCTCTCCTTGTTCCTCGTCTCCGTTCCCGTCATGATTTGTCTCGTCGTCAGCACAGTCTCTGGCTTTCACATCTTGCTCTCTCGTCGCCTTGTTCTTCTTTCTGCGTTGCAACTTCCTGCTGTTCTTGGACGGTGACGGATCCTGAGCAATCTGCAGGACTTGGTAATGCGCTACCGAGCTCATCCGCACGGCTGTTTGGGTGCTTGCGTCGGTGACGTCGGGATTGGGATTGGGCCCTTGCCACGCTTCAGCTGCATCTCGGCAGTCCTGACACATTGCAGTGGCTGAGTGGTTGAGTGGTTGGGGGAAGCTATTTCTGAGGCTGTACCGTTGAAAACGCTAGATAAATCCGCACAGTCTTGGAGGTTTGTTGAGAGGCAAATACATATGTTTGACGCAAGCAAGGAGCAATAGTGGGTAGCAAGCAGCCTCGTCGAGAGTATGGCGGACATCGTGATCTTTCAACATCAGCTTCGCTTCCGGGTGATCACGGTAAAGGTCGCAGTTCACAAGTCGCAAGAATACTATCGCTGTCTCTTATCGCGAGATCTCACTAGATCAGAGAACGTAAGACAGCTGTCCAGCTATATCTGCATCGATGCTGAGCGACTCGGCGTAGCAATCAGCTGGAATGCTTTCCTTGACAAAGACAAGTCAGGGGGCATTTCAACCTGTTATAGCGATCACAATGTTGACCCATCCGTCAGCATAGCACGCTTTGCTCGCCACCTCCTCCAACACCGCATTCATTGGTATCGGCGCGCCATGCAGAAGCGGCTTGGCCAGAATTGGTGTCCGTCTTGACGGGAAGAGGCCTGGTAAGAGGGAGTGCAAGGCGGTGCCCAATGTCTGTGGTGTGCCTTGTCCTGAGGATGGTAAGCGTAGTTGGCTTGTCGTAGGTGCAGTAGATGCGGAGCTATATGGTGGTATCTGTGATTGGATGACACGTATTTGGCCCTGTGGCTGCGAGCTCGTCGGGTTGACCTTTGGCTGCTCGGTATCAGTTTCCGTCGCGACCGTTCTCTCACCGTCGTTCTGTCGATTTGCATTCGTTGAAGGGAGGTACAGCCGCAGAGGTATGTTTCGCCAGGGCATATTTGTCGGCAGCAAACTTGCATGTATGCGTGAAAATACTGACAAGTCATTCTCTCGTGTTGAACGCCACAGTAATTTACTGTCTGCAGCGGATAGACTCATAATGGGCTTGGCTGTACCCGAACGGAGAAAGTCGGCTTCTTTGACTGAATTGATGAAAGAGTCGTGGACAACAGCAGGAGCGGGGCCTAAGAGGCTGAGGTGCGGTGCTGATGTCGAAGATTGGGAGAAGTGTACTTCGAGTCGAAATGGTGGCGCTTTGCGGTCGGACGTGGTCGGACGCTCGGGGTCGTGGTGATCAACATCTTGAGTTGACAGTACGTAGATGTCATATAGGAGACCGACGGGAAGATGCCACTTTAGTGGTACGCCATCGAACGTGAAAAAGCCTGTGTCCGGTGAGATAGTCTCAATGTCTGTGATGAGCTCCTCGGCGAAATGGTTCAGTAATCTTGGCAGGAGAAACGGGAGGTAGGCGAGTCGCGGAAAAGAGATCTATGGCAGTCATGTCAATTCTGAGTCCTTCTTTCCAAAGGTATCAAAGTTCTGAGTTCACGTGCTATCTCTTTCCAATCTTCAATCATTGCTGTAAGCGGCATTGCGAGGCACGTACCACATACGGATCCGATTGGTCGTACACCCTGGACTCAGAAGCCGACAGTCTGATCTCTAGAGGGAGTCTGGCATTCCATACGTGCTGCTGGATGGCATCGAGGTCTTCTGCATTGTTGCTCTGGCTAGTAGCTGGCATATTGTGTGTGTTGTCCTCGACTTGTAGGTACCTCGATGCAGTCACGCGCAGATCATGAACAGAATCATTCTCGGTAACGCGCAGTAGAAGTAGGCGGAGTGACTGCTGCTACAATGACTTTCGTGCAGGGACAGCTTCTGTTACGCTTGTCCAATATGTCTCGCTCAAACTGCGTGACTACATCGATGAAGCCTGCTCGCTGCCATGCTGTTCGTTGCTACCTGGGCTAACATTAAGCTGCGACGATGTCAGGCCGTAAGGCCACAAATACGATGCTGATTCAGCTACGATTGCTTCATGTCAGAAAGCGACGCCATCACATCTATGACCGTATTTACTACATCTAGTTGACCCTCCCCACTGTAAGGCCGCCTGGTCACTAAGCAAGCTTGTCATCTTCAACTACGGGTTGTTCTGAGGCGCGCACAGATGGAGGTCACCAGGTGTCTTTCTCTTGGACTGATGACTCTGACGACAGCCGCATTCGAGCATCTCGACGAGACAAACCAAGATCCTGTAAAGCTCTGCACAACTTTGACTTTTAGCTACTTGGTCGAGTGCTGGCTTCTACCTAGGTGAGTACGAACTTTAATTTTCGTTGCAGCCTACTTGTAGGAGAAATCTCGGCCAAGGTTAAGGTTCGTACTCACCTAAAAATCACCGCCCGATCAAGTACAAGTACGGTACACATGAGTATGGGCCGGAAATCTCGCAAGACTCTTGCTTTTTTAACTTTAGCTAGAGGACGGAGTGATACAAGATCTCGGTATGACGGCACACGCTCCCGGCTCCATGCTGAAATTCTACTTAGCACGCCCCTAGATCCCGGTCATGTCTGTAGTTGTGATACTACTCAAAAGAATGTAATATGCAGGTATTGCGACGTTGCTATGGCTCACTAAGGATACGCAGTGGTCGAGGCACAAGTCCACCGCAACTAGTCCTCCTTGAAAGCATCCATATAAGCCAGTGTACAGTCCGAGATCATGCTCATGGCAAGGTCGGTTTGAGGGACGAATCACTTGTCAACGGATGGGGACCTGACTATTGTACCCGCCTGTACGGTATGCGACGGGAACGGAGACATTGCTCGAAAGACGGGGTCTGATTGCTAGAGCATTATTGTGCCGCTGGTTTGCTATAGGCCAGGTACGCTGATATGGAGGTTTTTCCCGCCTGATCGACATCGCCAATGGTGAACCCGTGGAGCGCCACATGCAATGGTTCTTTGACCTAGGCAAGTGCGAACACATATTACGTCGCTCAGCATCATGGACGATATTCTACCCCATGCTTATTCAGTATGGATGGACTCTGCCTGATGAGATAAAATGGGGCTGCCACGTAGTCCACAAGGTTGCTATTGGACTGTAGTACAACGCATGCCATCTTGGCCCCCTTCCATGCAGCACGACAGAGAAAACAAGTAGTTTATGTGCAAGAGCACCAAACTTATAACCTATGTTGTGCTGATCCTCTCAGTCTTCAAAGTGATCTCCAACCTTGAACCCTGTACTGTCACGTGGTCGCCGAGAGACTCACATCGAGACCCTCAGGTATAGCTCGAATCTGAAAAGCTTGTTGATCTGGTCTAAAACAGGGAAACCTTTTCGGTGCTTCATACCGCCATCGGTTTTTTAGGCGTGGACTGAGAAACTTGGGATCACCGTACATCCTGCTTCGCGTTCAATGCTCCTCTCTCGCCATTCGAGAACAGATCACATCCCTCCGTTTGCGCACACTACAGTACCGCCGAGCGCTATCAAAGTATTGGATTGACGGGCGCCGTTCGCTGGAAGTACACACAATCGCAGACCTATGCTCCATGGTCCTAGGCGGAGAACGTACCGTAGATTCTCGGTTTGACCACGGGTACTCCTAAGCCAATTACATTCGTACTCATGACCACTCAGTAAACCAAGAGTGACCGCTCGCTTAGAAGAATATTTTGCTCGAATTCGCTTTGATGAACACCTTGATAGCTGTACTTGGAAAGAGCTATACTTGGTACACCTCAGTTCTGCATACTGTACCAGGCCATATTATTGTCCACAAGTGTCTATGTAGACACTAAAGCTTGTAGCGGCGTCCAGAACGGCACGGCGGCGGGGTTCTTATCATCGCCTCGGTCGCGAACCTCAAGTAACGTCCAACCCTTGCATACAAGTAGAATACCTGCTGGGATATGCAGGCGTTTGAAACGCCAGTTTTGACCTGCTGCATGGTTGCACGAGCCCAGGAAGATGACACTCTTAAGCGCAGGGGAATGATCCCTGGTCTGCAGCCATACATATGGAGTAAAGGCGATAATCCTAGCCCCAGAACATCTCTAACCTGAACGGGTTCTAACCATTATTCGCGAATTTTAGTGCTGTGATGTGCAAAGCTACCGTAGGCGAAGAGCGCCAATCACTAGTCAGGTTACAGGAGAAGCAATGCATAACCGTCTAGTATCGGAACAATGCAGCGGGTCAGGAATATGATACTCTACGCACTTGCGAAGGCTTCAACAAGACTTGATATTCCAGATACATGGGGAACAATGTCGTCTTAGACTGCCGTGTACAACCCTCCCAGGTCTTATCCTGTACCCCGTTCCTGCCAGCCCAGCTCGTATTCCGAAAGTGCTTGCGCGCATTATCCGGCCTGCAATTGGCTGGGGAGGCTGAGGGAAACGATGGGGTAGGCCTGGAGAAGCTGAGCGGAGCATCCTCACTTCCAAGCGCATCGGCCCTTCACTACTTACAGATAGTAGGGCCACATCCGCGCCAAACACGGCGCATACCGTACTTGTAGCGCTTCCGGCCACCTTTCATTCTAGCCCTTTTCGACTTTTGTTCCTGCTGTTTTGAGCTTCCTGCTTCGCCCTGCTGCCGGCTCCATCAGCCTGCAAGCATCAGCTGGCTGGAAGTTTCCGTTAGCTTTCGTACTCTTCGTATACGGCGCCAAGTCTCTGTTTTCCTCGCGAACTGCATGAGCTAGCTTCTCTAGTTTTACGTCCGCGCTCCGCGCCGCGCAGAAAAGCGTGCTGACCAGGTGTGCTTCTTCACGATAAATACGCCACTGACAGATGAGCATTGATTGGAGAATGGAGACTCAGTGTTCGCACTGAGCCGCCAGCGATCTGCACCACGTCCAAACAGCGTGAGACAGCATGCTTTCGACGCCATCCTTGACGCTGGCTTTCATCATCAACGTTTTGGCACCTTCACACCCACTGTTCAATGGTTTTCAATGCGTTGGTTGACTCCTTTGACTTCTGCAGGAAGTTTATTCTACAAGGTTCTGAAGTGTTTGCTCGGCTCCTCAGTTCTGGGTCGGCTACTTGCAGTGTCCCAATTATTTCCAAGCAACACTACCTTTGCAAGGGCTTCTCACATTCGAAAGGATCGCCGCTCGTTTCGCTCACAGAATACCAAGTACTCTTGTCGAGTTCTCCGTGGGATCACAATCGGCTTTATTCCTCATCAGTCGAACATCAATTTTTGCGACTACATCAGCTTTGTACGAGATCATTTTAATGAGCACTAGCTGGAACGCGTCGTCCAGGACTCGGATTCACATCAACGACATTGACAATCAGATATGGGTGTACGATAGCGATGTGGTGAAAGGTTTTATCGGATCTAGGAAGGAGCGGCGTGCGGTCTTTGGCCTCTGCTGGACACGCTCCACTGTCGCCGCCTGTTTATGAAGCATTTAGCTGGGACTCGCATGCTGACAACGTTATGGCTCAATGGTCCAGCTTCTACCCACGGGATGATTTTCAGCCAGAGATTGTGGTTGGGATGTATGATAGGTGGCTATCGCAACTTGGCTCTGGTCCGACACAAGCAGAAAGGGCGTTGGTCCACACGCCCATGATGGACCTCGCTCATGAGCGTCGCTTTGCCATCAGCGAGATGGAGCAGAGCATGACCGACTTCGAGCTCGAACACCGTCGGTGCATAGGTCAGTATATCGACCATTTGCAAATGCATTTCTCCAATCATCCTGCAGACAAATCCGAAGATTCAGTCCTGCGGCAGCCCAGAGCTTTAATAGAACTCGACCCGCTTCCTGCGGAATCAAAACTCCTCGATCCTTTTCCAGACACAAACCCATCATTGGACACAGTGGTACCGCCTTTGGAGCAAGTACTGGAATTACTGCTCTCTACATCAGTGCCACAAGTACAGTCTACCATCATTGAGATGCCACCCAAGTCGCCACTCAGTGCGGATGAGAGCGGAACCATCAGCGACAGATCTGTCAAATTCTGCATCGAAGAGATCAAAACACTCAGCAAGCAATCTCGCCGTCTCATTCCTAAGGGGCCACGCCAGCAGAAGGTGATACAATTACGGAAGAAGGCTGCACGCTCCCACCGAAATGAGTCCGACGAGTCAGATGCAGATCCCCAGTTGAAGCGTGCAAGGAGGTAGACATGCTTCCAACGATGCACATGATCTAGCTTGCGGCCGAGCGACTAGTCAAAGTACGATTCGTATACTGGCGAATTTGGCGATGGTGTCGATTATGAACCTTCCTGACGAATTTGGCTTTAGTTCTTGTGACTGGGAATTCTATGTAAGGCGTTTTGGAGTTGACGATCACTATTCACAGCGAGCGTGGTGAAGCGTTATCTCTGTAAATACCCTGGCTTCTTCGAAAGCTACACAGCATACAATACTGATAGGCAGGTACCAGTCCGTGGACAACAGATGACACGAAGACTATGGTATCAATGGTGTACATATCTGGGCATTATCTCACCTCAATGAGGAAGGACACCACTGCTTCTTCCGGCAGCCGGGATGCGGTCTAGCAATGCGAATGTAGCAATTGTCATCTTAGTCCAAAATAGCGATCATCGCGCCTTTCACTGTCGACTCTCTCCATGACTGTCTTCGCATCAGCTTACTTGTTCGAGACGGGTTCTAAGCATGTTTGGACTTGTGCCAGGCAACGATGACTCCCACCGCATGAGCACATCCTCGAGTATTCGTGAATGGATCTTTGTACCATATTGTGCTACTGAGTTTGTTAAAGGTCCGGGCATTTACCGTGAGGTACTACCGAGCGCTTTGTCATCCCGGAGGTGCTTGGCAGATTAGTGTCGGTTTGGACCTGGTTCTGGCAATGTTACCAGCTCTTATGCCAACGTCACGCTTATCGACTCATCAGATGGCTCGGCCCTATAGATCTGTACCAATGGTGATGTGTCTAAGGTCGCACCCGGCTTCAGTGCGGCAGACTGCTCACCGAACTGGCTGGCGTACACCTCACTCCTGTCGACTACGGACTCGTTCTCAAGCAATGCCAACCCGTCCTCTGTTGTTGCGGATACTGGTCGCCGGTTGCTTGTCTTATTCCCTGAGGTTATGGCAAAGACAAATGTATCGAGGCTTCGACTTGTTCAGAGCAACTCCATCCCATCACAGGCAGAATATGTTGCTTTCGATTCATTTGCATCGGGCAGGCTTGCGGTCGATCGGCTAGGCAAGCAGTATACGACTGTCCAGTGTTCGAACCTGAACTCGACGGCTGGCGCAGGGAGGAACGAAGAATTCTTGGTCTCCGATGCGTCGAAGGGTCTTGCAGTACTGAACGCAGATGAGGTTGTGTACAGCATTGGCAACGGCTACGTGCAAAATTCCGTGGCTATGAGCTTGCCGATGGCCGTCGTGACGTGAGTAGAGTGCTATGTTAGAGGCTGAAGTCGATATCAAGCAAGCCTGTTCACGCCACTAGCTGGCTAGTCTTCTCCCTGCCGCCTCGATTCTGGCTCCAATCTATAGGGCATCTTTCAGCCTATCCTTTGCCATCCATTCGTTGACTCAGCTGCCACACCCAGTCGTCCTTCAACGCACATTCTCCGCATCGACCTTCCTCATATCTTGTCTGCGTTTATGTCCGGCAATCTGTTGCAGTGTTACAAGCAGCGATCGGTGGATGGCTTGGAAAGCTATGACTGCACTTCCGGTAGGTTACAGCTGTGGTGTCCATGCACATGTTGGTTGGGCTACTGGCGGTGTTGGTCTTCGAGAGTTATCTTGATGTCCGACCTCGCACTGCTTTCTGTCCGGAGTGGTATGTAGAAGCGGACCTTTGGTGCAGAAGCCAGTAGAGAACACCGAATTTCGAACACAACCCTCGAGCGAGTGATGGGTGACCTCCAGGAAGGGTATACGCAATGCGCTTGACAAAGAAAGAGGTCTGGTTTTGCCGCCAGTGATGGTGACACCGCTCTGGTGACCCGAGTGCATTGGGAAGCTCATTCTCGTCCAGCCGTCGTGACTTCCATGAGCTGAAAGAGCATGCGTCAGAATCCACGATACTGGAGGCTGTGCGCATGCAATACCCAAACGAAGAGACTTCCTGTGCTGAACAACTCCACCTCGATCGAAGACTCTCCATTGCTCACCAGAGCCTCTCATACCAGAGCGCGACTTGTGGCATTGCCTATCCCTTCTAGTCCTTCTTCTTTTTCTTCCCTGACGTATCTTTCACCCGATCCCTGTGCTTCACTTTTGTCAAGTCTGAGCAGCCGGTCCCTTGTGGCGACATCAATTCCAGCTACATTGCTGGACACAAGCCGAGATGGAAGCAGAAGTCTCAAAAGCCGACACGATCCGGATCCGTAGTGAAGCTTCTCGTCGCGAAGCCTACAACAAGCATTGGCGCAAGGACGATGTGGTGCAAGAACAGGGCAGCCGACATTTACACCGGAATGAAATCGATCTCTGTTCGTGCCGTTTCTTCGATTTGGATACTCAAGATAACGTCACTTTCTTCGTTGACGCGAACGGCAATGGGGTCTTGCTTGAAGAGGTCAATTTTCTGGAAACTGTGTTGACGGAGGAGGACAAGTGGTGTAGAGTGGGTGAGCGATATTATCGGAGGACCCTGGACCCTATTTACATTGATCGAAACAAGCCTTGGTGGCGTAGAGTCCTTGAGCAGCATCTGAATTGGACTACACTGACCGTAGGGCTAGCCTTTGTTGTGGTTGTGGTTGTTGCTTAGTGGTTGGCATGTCATGAAAGCTTAACAAGCTTGTCTAGGGCGACTAGCAAGCAGTTTCGTTGTGTGGAAAGTCCGAGGTTGTCTCTCAACGTTTCGGCTTCCTACCGAACACAACATAGAATGGATTGTAGCTGTGAATCCTGCTGTTCTCTGCTTCTTTCCTCACTTCCATGAGAAGCACTGCATTTCGTCAACTGACGTCCCCAATCTTTCCGAGAAGTCTCATTGTAAGAGCTTCAATTCCGTGAACAAAAATTGATCAAGTCGAAAGAGCCAATCCTCTTCAGCTCCTTGTTCTTGGGCCATGGATCGATCGGTAGCTTCACAACGTGTTCTTCTACGTCCACAAATACTGCTGCTTCCACAAGCCCCCTTTATGCGAGGAGTATCGCGGAGGGCCGTGCCAAAGCCTCTGACGCGTCAAAAAAGCTCTGACACCAATGCCGAAGGGCGCTATTTCGTGGCAACGTGCCATCATCGCTAACCACGATCGGGTGTTCCATCTGATACTCGACATAGCCTCCTGGTCTTGCGTGTTGATAGGCCTGTCTGATCAGTTTCGGCCAGTTCCTGAGTGACCATACCAAGTTGCGAGCGTGGATGAGTTCGAAAGAGTTCTCAGCATATGTCCAGTCTCTTTCTATGTCATCAATTTCAAACTTGCAATTTGGCGGCACTCATGAAGGTTGCTACACCTCGTGTCAGCGTCAGTGCTCCGAATGACATCCATTTATAACTTACTATAGGGCTCAGGTCGTTCCCTATCACTTCTGCGTTTTCGAACTGTGGGTCACTATAAGCCGAGGCACCGTCTGTGCCACGAAGAGATTCACGATTTCAGCAAAATCGATGGCCCAAATACCAGTACCTGTCCCGAGGTCAAGAACCCTCAATGGACTGGGGTTTATCGGCGCCCAGGGAACAAGACCGGCATGAGAGATCGCGGCAGATCGGCAACTGCCGCGTTTCTGACAAGGTCAGAAGTGTGATTGCTGTCTTGTGATTGGCTATTGGCTTCATGCATATGCTTCCACTTCCCCTACTGCAGAGCTCCTTTTTCGCACAACCTTGACGTTCGAGCAATCTGTGTCGGCAAGCTTCTCAAACTCGCTTCATCTTCAGGCATACCCTCTATGCTATACCACCATGTATAGCCCGCAGTAGCCTCAACATAGCAATTGGCAGCTAAGTGTGCAAAACTGGTCATTTCGCATGTCCGGGTGAAGGGGTAGATGCACGCG
>Ga0210040_10001911_pt1 | contig 30386 bp, 34 predicted proteins | sample CryGeyCG12114_NA_FD_185462 | JGI IMG/M metagenome (GOLD analysis project Ga0210040, IMG submission 185462) | Groundwater microbial communities from aquifer - Crystal Geyser CG19_WC_8/21/14_NA (SPAdes) (version 2) | ecosystem: Environmental > Aquatic > Deep subsurface > Groundwater | place: USA...
CAGCCTCGCCGGCAGCGACGGCCAGTCATCCAGCTCGGGTTCTTCGCGCGCGGAAACCAGGACAGGTGCAGGAACAGGTGCCGGGTCTGGAGCAGGAGCAGGAGCAGGAGCAGGAGCAGGAGCAGGGTCGGTACCAGCCGTGCCTTCCGCCAACACCTGGCGCACCAGCGCCGGCCAGTCGCCGGCCTGGGAGGGCAGGGGCGGCAGGCTGGCGAAATGCCGGTCCAGCACGCTGGTCAGGCGCCACAGGTCGTCCCCGGTCAGGGAATGCTGGATCACCGGCAGGCCAGGCGGCGCACCGGCCGCGTCCAGCCGACGGCGCAGCGCCGCCGCCGCATCCGGCGTGGCTTCCGGTGCGATATCGAGGAGCGCAATGCCGAAATCGGGGTGAAGCACGGTGAAGCGCGGCTCGTGCCGCACCGTGTCGCCCCCGACCTCGCCGGGCACGTGGGCCAGGATCTCCCAGCCGAGATCCGTCAGGGCCTCTTCGGCGGAAAGGTCCGTGGCGGCCTCGGTGACAAGGCCGGGGAAGGGGTGTGGCGTGGCGTTCATCTCGTGTCAGGCCTCCCTCGGGCCGGGGGGCGTCCGGCCAGGGCTGCGGAAGGAGCCGCCAGGCCGGCCATGCAGCCGGTGGGCGGGCATGCCGCTGCGGAGCGGGGGGGAGGTAAGGTTTCCGGCACCTCCTGTCACTTCACGATCACGGGGCCGCGACCCCGTTTCGGATCGGACACGGAATGCGGCGTCCCCTCCGGCCCCTGACGCGGTCGTCACCCCAGCGGGCCGGCACCGCCTTCGAGGGCGTGGCCGCGCGCTGCGGGCTGCGGCGCCGCCCTGCTGCGGGCCCGTCCGGTCGGGCAGATGTCGAGCAGCACGCAGCGTGCGCAGGCGGGTGCCCGGAAGTGGCAGACGCGCTGGCCGTGCAGCATCAGGACCTCGTGGTGATCATACACCTTCTGCGCATCCCATTCGGGCGGAAGCATGGCCTCCATGACCGCGTGGGAGGGGCCGACCGCCATGGTTTCCGGGATGATCCCCAGCCGCTGGGCCACGCGGTGGTGATGGCTGTCCACCGGCAGGGCGCGGAGCCGCAGCGCGGAAAAGGAGAGCACTGCGGCGCTGGTCTTGGGGCCGACGCCCGGCAGGGACTCCAGCCAGGCACGTGCCTCCGGCACGGGCATCCCGGCCAGATGGTCCAGGTCCAGCGCGCCGCGACGGCCGGTGATCAGTTGAAGGATGCGCTGCAAAGCCGGCGCCTTGGCCTCGGGCCAGGTGCAGGGCTGCAAGGCGTCCTGCACCGCCTCCACGGGTGCGTCACGCACGGCGGCCCAGTCGGGGAACCGCTCCCGCAGGTTGCGGAAGGCGCGGGCGCTGTCGGCGTTGCGGGTGCGATGGGAAAGCAGGGAGGAGACAAGCTCGTCCAGCGGACCGTGGGCGTGGAAATAGGCGATGGGGCAGCCGAACGTCTCGCAGAGCCGCTGATGGGCCTCGAGCAGGCGCGCGCGGGGGGAGGCCATGGCCTCGCCCGGCTCGTGGTCGGTCGTCGATGATGAATGGGCCATACGTCTTTTCCGGCGGAATGGAATGGAACGCGGGTGCGGGGGCGCCGGTTTGGGCAGGCCACGTCCTGCATCGGCCGTGCCGGTCGCGGCAGTTCCGGGCCGTCCGGCGCGGCATCACCGGCGCTGGCTGCCGCATCGTGGCTCCACAGACACGCCTGCCGGCGCCGTGGCCGATTGATCTGGCGGGGTGCACGGCCACGTAAGGCTGCGTGAACGCTCCTGACCGCTTCGACCCGCCTTACCGCCTCGTCATCCTCGACTTCGACGGCACCCTGGCCGACAGCGCCGAATGGGTGCTGGGCGCGCTGAACGACGCCGCCCGGCTCTACGGTTTTTCGCGCATCAGCGCGGCTGAGGCGGCGGCGCTGCGCGGCCATGACAACCGCGCGGTGATCCGCCGGCTCGGCGTGCCCGTGTGGAAGCTGCCCTCCATCGCCCGCCACATGCGGGCCCGCATGGCCGAGGAAGCGGAGGCCATCCAGCTTTTTCCGGGCGCGGAGGACATGCTGCGCGGGCTCGCCGGTGCGGGCGCGACGCTGGCGATCGTTTCCTCGAACGTGGAGGAAACCGTGCGGCGCATCCTGGGGCCGGACCTCGCGGGGCTGGTCGCCTGCTTCGAGTGCAAGGCCTCCCTGTTCGGCAAGGCCCGCCGCTTCCGCAGGGTGCTCCGCCGCACCGGCATCGCCGCCGAGGCCGCCATCGGGCTCGGCGACGAAGCGCGCGACATCGACGCCGCGCGGGCGGCCGGTATCGACGCCGCCGCCGTCACCTGGGGCTATGCCACGGCCGGGCTGCTGGCCTCCCGCCAGCCCGGCGTCATGCTCCACGCCATGGAGGACGTGCTGCCGGCGCTGCTGGGCCAGCCCGCCTCAGCGCCCCGCGATCGCCTTGTTCTCCAGCCGTGAAAGCAGGCGCACCACCGGCCAGAGGATGATGAAATAGGCCAGGGCCGCGGCGACGATGGGCGAGGCGTTGTAGGTCACGCTCTGTGCCTGCCGGGCCTGGAACAGCAGCTCCGGCATGGCGACCACCGAGGCCAGAGAGGTGAGCTTCACCACCTCCAGCGTGTTGGAAACGAGGTCGGGCAGCACGTTGCGCACGGCCTGGGGGATCACGACGAGCCAGAGCGCGAGCCAGGGGCGAAGGCCGAGGGCGCGGGCGGCCTCCATCTGCCCGGGCGGCACGCTGTCCAGCCCGGCGCGCAGCACCTCTCCATAATAGGCGCCGGTGTTGAGGAAGAAGGCCAGCGCCACGGCCCCCCATGGACCGAGATCCACGCCCATGAAGGGCAGGCCCGCATAAAGGAAGATGAGGAGCACCAGCGGAGGGAGGGAGCGGAAGGTGTCCGTCCAGGCCGCGAGCGGCCAGCGCACCCACCGGCTTCGGGCCCGTGACAGCAGGGCGATGGCCAGTCCGCCCGCCAGCCCCAGCGGCACCACCACCGCCGAGAGCAGCAGCGTCTGCCCGAGGCCGCGCAGCAGGATCGGCCAGGCGCGCAGCACGATCTCGACGTTGAGGAAGCTGTCGACGAAGTCCTCGAACATGCGCTCAGCGCCCGGGAATGGCGGCGAGCCGCTCGACCCAGCGCCCGATCCCCACAACCGGCAGGAATAGCAGGGCGTAGGCGATGGCGCCGAGGGTGAGTGGCGAGGGATTGCCCTAGAAGGCCATGGCCGACTGCGCCGATCCCAGGATCTCCCCCACCCCCACCACGGAAGCCAGGGCCGTGCCCTTGGTGATGGCGATGGTCCGGTTGGTGAGCGGCGGCACCACCATGCGCACCGCCTGCGGCAGAATGATCCGGAACAGGATGGGCAGGAAGCGCATGCCGAGCGCGCGGCCGGCATCCCACTGGCCCCGGCCCGTGGCGGTGATGCCCGCCCAGAAGATTTCCTCGGAGAAGGCGGCGAGAACCAGGGTGAGGGAAAGCCAGGTGGCCCAGAAGCCGGAAAGCGAGAGGCCCATGCCGGGCAGGCCGAAGTAAAGCAGCACGATGATCACCAGCGGGGGCAGCGCGCGGAACAGGTCAACCACGAAGACGATTCCCCAGTTCAGCACGCGCAGCCCGAAGGCCCGCAGCACCGCGAGGCCGAGGCCGAGCGCGAGCCCCGCCAGCACGATCAGCGCCGCCAGCGCCACCGTCAGCACGAAGCCCTCGGCGATCTTCGGCAGCCATTCCGCCATCACCTTCAGGTTGAGGAAGGTGAAGGCGAAGCCGTCCAGTCCACCCATGCCTAGCTGCAGCGCGGCTCGTGGGGGGTGGGATCGTAGCCGGGCAGGTCAGGCACCCCGTAGCCGGGAAAAACGGTGTTCTCGGCGTCGTCCGCCGCCGGCTTGGCGCCGAACCACTTTTCCGACAGCGCCGCCACCGAGCCGTCGCGCTTCATGCATTCCAGCACGTTCTCGACGGCGTTGCGCAGCTCCACGTTGTCGCGGCGGAAGGGTGCCGCCCAGTGGGCGCGGGTTTCGCGCAGCACGAAGTCGGGCACGAGGTTGCGCTGCTGGCTGGCCGCGTACTTCACCACCGTGTTGCCGGCGAGCACCGCATAGGCCCGGTTGGAGATCACCGCCTGCACCGCGTCCGGGTTCGTGTCGTAGGCCTGGATGGTGAAGCCGAGGCGCTCGGCATTGGCCTGGGCCCAGGCGTCGTAGGCGCTGCCCTTGTTCACCGCGATGGCCTTGCCGCGGAGGTCATCGAGGCTGCGGATCGGGGTGTTGCCGCGGCGGATGCCGAGCTGGAACTCGGTGAAAAGATATCCCTCGGTGAAGAGCATGCCCTCGGCCCGCTCCTTCGTGACCGTGACGGGAGCGGCGAGGAAGTCGTAGCGCCCTGCGTTGAGCGCGGGCACGAGGCCCGAGAAGGATGCGCTGTCCACCGTGATCTCCCGGCCCATGCGGCGTGCGACCTCCCGGAACAGGTCCACGTTGAAGCCCTGCACGCCGCCCTCGAGCCTCGGAAAGGCGTGAGGGGCGAAGGTGCCATCCACCGCCGTCCTCAGCGGTGGGCCGCCCTGGGCCAGCGCGGGCAGCGCGAAGAGGGGGGCGGCGAAGGCGGCGGCAAGCAGAAGGCGGCGCATCGGGGTCTCCGGAATCGGGCGGGATCGCGAGCCTTGCACGCAAGCTCCGGGCCGGGGAGGGCTGGCAAGGGTCGGAGCAGGATTCCGCATCCCTGATCGAATTGCCCCATTCCTGCCACGAAGCGGTCGCGCGGCTGCCGCCTCCTGGGTGTTCTATTTCTGCGTCGCCCGGCACATCGCCGGGCCGGAGGTTCCCATGGACCGCATCGCCCTTTCCGTTATCGCTTCCGGCCTCGTCGTCATCCTGTGCATCGTGGTCGCCGTTCTGGGCGGCACGCAGGGCGCCCTGGCCGAACTCGTCGCCCCTGGCGCCGCGTTCGGCGGCCTGAGCATCGTGGGTGGCCTCGTGATGCTGGAGCGCCGCGCCTTCGCCGCCGCCCGCCACAGCCGCGCCGGCGCTTTCTCCGCCTAGCCAGCCTTTTCGGGGTAGAGGGCGGTAAGCCCCGCCTCGGTGGCCTCGCAGCGTCCCCGCTCGGTGATCAGGCCCGTCACGAGCCGGGCGGGCGTCACGTCGAAAGCCGGGTTCGCGGCGGGGGTTCCCTCGGCCGCGACGCGGATGGTGGCTACGCTGCCATCCGGCAGCCGCCCTGTCGCATCCGTCACCTCGGTGCCCGGGCGCTCCTCGATCGGGATCTCGGCCAGGCCGTCCCGCACCTTCATGTCCAGCGTGGAATGGGGCAGCGCGACCCAGAAGGGCACGCCGTTGTCGCGCGCGGCCAAGGCCTTCAGGTAGGTCCCGATCTTGTTGGCCACGTCGCCCTGCCGGGTCACGCGGTCGGTTCCCACCAGCACGATGTCCACCAGGCCGCGCTGCATGAGGTGCCCGCCGGCATTGTCGGCCACCAGGGTGTGGGGCACGCCGTGGGCGCCAAGCTCCCAGGCCGTCAGCGCCGCGCCCTGGTTGCGCGGGCGGGTTTCGTCCACCCAGACATGCACGTCCAGGCCTGCATCATGTGCCTGGTAAATGGGGGAAAGCGCCGTGCCGAAATCCACCGTCGCGATCCAGCCGGCGTTGCAGTGGGTCAGCACCCGCACGGGCTCGCCGGCCGGCTTGCGGGCCGCGATCTCCTGCAGCAGCGGCAGGCCATGGGCGCCGATGCGCCGGTTGGTCTCGACATCGTCGTCGCAGATGGCGGCCGCCTCGGCATAGGCGGCATCCGCCCGCCGCTCCGGCGGGTGGTTGCGCACGGCGGCGCAGATGCGGTCCAGCGCCCATTTCAGGTTCACCGCGGTCGGGCGCGTCTCGTTCAGCATCGCGGCCATGCGTTCGAGATTGGCGATCGAAGGATCGCGCCGGAGGGCCATGGCAAGGCCATAGGCCCCCACCGCGCCGATCAGCGGCGCGCCACGCACCTGCATGGAGCGGATGGCTGTGGCCACGGCTTCCTCGTCCGCAAGCCCGAGCACCTCGACCGCCCAGGGCAGGCGCGTCTGATCGAAGATGTGGATGGAACGCCCGTCCTCACCGAGCCAGACGCTGCGATGGGGCTTGCCGTCGATGTTCAAGGAGTCAAATCCGCTGGTGCATGGCACAAACAAGGGTGAAGAGACGGCGCGCGGTCTCGAAGTCGAGCTCCACCCGGCCCGCCAGGCGGTCCCGCAGCAGCTCGGCGGCCTCGTTGTGCAGGCCGCGGCGGCCCATGTCGATCGCCTGGATCCGCGCCTCGGCGGCGCCTTCGGCCACCGCCTGCTCGTGACCGTCGATCACCATCTGGTAGTCCTTGATCAGCCGCCGGAATGGACCGAGCGCGAGGACATAGGCGTGGAGGGGCGCATCGGCCTCGTCGCGGATGTCCAGCAGCAGCCGGCCGTCCCGCAAGGCCAGGTGCAGCACGTAAGGCCCGGGCGGCATCCCCGCCGGGGTGAAGCAGTTGCCTTCCAGGAGGTCCGCCACCGCCTGCTGCCGGTCCGCCTCCGCGAAGGGGGAGGGGAGGGGCGCGTGATCCGGCAGCTCGATCCGCACGATGTCCCGTGCCACGACGTGATCTGCCAGGGCCAGTTCAGTCATCCCGCGACGTGCCTGGCGAACCGGAGGGTGAGTTCTGGGGATGGTCGCCGTTCGCGAAGCCCAGCCTGATCATCCAGGCAACCACCGCCCCCTTCGCCGGCCGCAGCAGCAGGGTGCAGATCACGGTGAAAAGCGGCAGCCACACGACCATGTGGAGCCACATGGGCGGCTCATACGCCTTCTCGATCCAGAAGATCGGCGGCAGCAGCAGGTGCCCGGCCAGGAAGATCACGATATAGGGCGGCGCGTCGTCGGCCCGCAGCTCGCCGAGCGGCGCATGGCAGACGGCACATTCGGGCACCACCCGGAGGTAGCCCGCGAAGATCTTTCCCTCGCCGCAGACAGGGCACCGACCCATGATGCCGCGGCGCAGCGCGGTCCAGAACGACGTTGCCGGCACTTCGGCCTCGCCCGCGACCGCGTCGGGCCGCCACGTGACGGTCGCCTGGGGAACGCCGGGCTGGATGGGCATCTGTGCTATCCTCCGGAGATGGGTTCTGAACGCGGCCCCACCTCTTTTGTTGCAATGCAATATGGGCTCGCCCAGGTGATACGGCAAGGCACGCGCCGGTCTTGCCGGTCGGGAGGGCGGGCTTCACCATTGCCCCCATGGAACGCCGCATTCTGGTCATCAACCCGAACAGGGACGCTGCCTGCACCGCGGGCATCGCCGCCGCCGTGGCACCCTATGGCAGGCCCGGCTTGGTTCGCTACGACACCATCGGTCTGGCCGAGGGGCCGCCCGCCATTTCCTCCTGGCAGGACTGGTACGCGGCGGCCCTTCCGCTCTGCGATGCCGTCGGGCGCGAGGCAGCGGATGCCTATGTGGTGGCCTGCGTGTCCGATCCAGGCATCGACGCGTTGCGCGAGGTCACGGACCGTCCTGTCCTGGGCTGCTTCCGCTCCGCCGTGCTCGGGGCGCTCGCGCGGGCAGACCGCTTCGGTGTGATCGCCTTCGTCGAGGCCAGCAAGGCCCGGCAGCGGCGGGTGCTGCTGGCGCTGGGAGTGGAAGCGGGTCTCTCGGGCAGCGTGGCGCTCAACCTGCCGATGTCGGCGCTGACCCATCCCGAGGCAGCCCGGACCGCCCTGCTCTCGGCCGGACAGACGCTCGTGGAAGGGGGCGCCGGCGCGGTGGTTCTGGGATGCACGGGAATGGCTGGCCATCATGCCTGGCTCCAGGCCGCGCTGGGGGTTCCGGTGATCGAACCCTGCGCCGCGGCCGCGGCGCAGGCGCTTCTGGCCTTGAACTGAGAAGGGGCGCGCGTCCCGCGCCGTTTCAGTGGGCGGCTGCGACCTGATCGTGCAAGCCGCCGGCCTGTCCATCCACGGCGCCGGTGCGCCCCATGCGGGTTCTCTCGCTCTGCCACCGGGCGCGGCGAAGTTCCCGCGCTTCATGAGCACGTAGATCCCTCTCCGAGCCCTGGAGAAGCCATGGCTTTTCCGCGCCGGCCGGCCGGGTCAGGATGTCACCGAAAATTCCATCGGCCGCACGCGGCTGGGCCGGGAGAAGCAGGACGGTCCCGGCCAGAACCAGGGCGGCAGCACGTGCGGGCATGGGAAGCGTTCTCCTTCCCGGGGAACGCCGCCCCAGGCCGCCGGTTGCCCTCAGCGGCGGCGCCGGTCCTCCTCGATGCGGCGGCGTTCGTCGGCGATCCGCCGCTGTTCGTCATCCAGGCGGCGCTGCTGCTCCGCCAGTTGCCGCTCGCGGGCGCGGTCGTCGGAGAGGCCGCGCCGGTCACGGTCCCGGTCCCGGTCGCGATCGAAGGTGTCGCGGCGGCGATCCTCATCGTTCCGGGAACGGCCGCGGTCATCCCGCCGCTCGTCCTCCCGGTCGCGCCGGAAATCGGCACGCCGCCGGCGCTCCTCCTCTTCCTCGCGGCGCCGCGCTTCCTCGGCGTTGCCGCCGCCGAACTGGCGCAGCGCCCCCTCCAGAAGCTGGTTCACGTCCTGCGCGTGGGCAGGACCGGATATCGCCGGTCCGAGAAGCGGCGAGAGCGCGCCGAAGGCCAGGGAAAGGAGAAGCTTGCGGCGCATGGTTTCCTCCATGTGAACGGAACGTCATGCAGGGAACGCGACCACGCAGGCACCGTTGCGGCCCCGGTGTGTCAACCCGGGGGCGGATCAGCGCTGCGGGTTGTCGCTCAGCAGCGGAACACCGGACTCCTGCGTGCTGCGCGAGGTGATCCCGGGCGTGGAAAGCCGCTCGGGCGTCAATCCCGGGCGGTCACGGTTCATGTCTTCGACCAAGGCGGGCGAACCGCCGCGCCCGCCAGTCTCGAGATCGCGCGCGACATCGCCGACGCGGTCCCTCGCCTGATCCCGGGCGACCTCCTGCTGGGCCTGGCGCTGGGCCGGACTTTGGGCGCCGGCCGGGGCGAGGGACGCGGCGATGAGCAGGGCAGCAAGGGCAAGGCGGCGCATGGCTGGGGTACCTCCGCCGGATCAACGCCGCCCGGCCATCAAGGGTTGTTCCGGCCGTTCCGTGCGCGGCGGCTCACCCGGCCGCCGGGTGCCACTCGGACGGCGCCTCCGCGCCCGTTTGCCCGGTGATGCGGCCATAAGCTTCCACGCGGCGATGGGCGGCGAAGTTGAAGATCGTCTCGCGCCCCAGGCGGCACATGCCGAGGTCGAGGTCGGCCGTGATCAGCTCGTCGTCCCAGGATGTCGCCTGGGCCATGATCTCGCCCTGGGGATTGACGATAATGGAATGGCCGAACAGCTCGTGCCCGTCCTCCACCCCGGCCTTGGCCGTCGCGATGCCGAAGGTGGCGTTCTGGTAGCAGCCCGCCTGGATCGAGAGATGCGAGTGCAGAACGCGCAGGTGGTGGGCCTCGAAGCCGCGGTTGTCCATGTTGAGGCTGGGCGTGTTGTAGCCGAGCATGACCAGCTCCACGCCCTGCAGGCCCAGCACCCGCCAGGCCTCCGGCCAGCGGCGGTCGTTGCAGATCATCATGCCGATGTTCACCGGCCCCGCGCCGCCCACCGGCGCGCGCACAACCGGGAAGCCGAGATCGCCCACCTCGAAGTAGCGCTTCTCCAGGTGCTGCACGGTGCGGACGGGATCGTGCTCGGCGTGCCCGGGCAGGTGGACCTTGCGGTACTTCAGCACGATCTCACCGGAGGGATGCACATAGGCCGCGGTGTTGAAGTGCCGGCCGTCCGGCGTCTTCTCGGCATAGCCCAGGTGAAAGCCGATGCCGTATTTGCGCGCGGCCTCGAACAACGGCGCCGTCGCGTTTGAGGGCATCGAGGTCTCGAACCAATGGTCCGCCGCGGCACGGTCCTCCTCATACCAGCGCGGGAAGAAGGTGGTGAGCGCCAGTTCGGGGAAAACCACCACTTCCACACCGCGGCGATGGGCCTGCTCCATCAGGCGCACCATCCGTCCGACGGCGACCTCCCGGCCCTCGGCCTTCTGGATGGGGCCGAGCTGGGCGGCGGCGACGGTCAGGCGGCGGGTCATGCGGTGCGCTCTCCGTGGTGGACCGCGCACACTATATAAGTGCGCGCGCCAGAACAGAGGTCGGTCCGAAAGTCAGAACAGGCCGAACCGCGCCGAGGAGCGCTTGCGCTGGTCGCGCTCGTTGTCGTTGGCGGCCGGCGGTCGCCCGGCTTCGGAGAAGGGCACGCTGACGGCGCGGCGGCGCTCCCAGTTTTCCACGTATTGCGCGGCCAGGGTGGGGTCGCGCAGCACCAGAAGGTTCTCCGCGTTGCGCTCCTGGGCGGAGCGGCTGAAGTTGAACGAGCCCGTGATCACGGTGGCGCGGTCGATCACCATGACCTTGCTGTGGGCGATGCCCGAGGGGTCGTCGACCCATACCTCCAGCCCCGCATGCGCCACCTCGTCCGCCTGCGAATAGCGCTCGGTCATCTGGCTGTCGTCCACGATGATGCGCACGCGCACGCCACGACGCCTCGCATCCTCCAGCGCGCGCGCGATCGGGGGGGAGGTGAAGGAATAGGCCTGCACCAGCACCTCCTGCCGTGCGGCGCCCACGGTTTCGATGATGCGCGCGGTGCAGTCGCCGCCTGGGGTGAAGCAGACCGCCGGGCGCGGAATGCTGCCGGCCTGCGGAGCGCCGGCGAGGGGCGCGCCCTCGTTGGTGAACCAGGCCCAGGCCAGCAGCGCCCCGAGCAGCACGCCCGCCAGGAGCGGCAGCAGGCCGGGCGGACCGGTGCGGGCACCGCTCACGGCGCGCGATCCGACGGCGCTTCCGGCCTGCCCTCGGGCGCGCCCACCGGCCGGCGCCAGGGCGCGGGATCGGCGGGAGGCGGCGCGCGGCGGCCCGCCGGGGGAGGCGAGGCGCGCCTCGCCTCCGCGGCCGCCGGCAGGGCAGGGGCATCCTCCTCCGGCAGGTCGCGCGCGGCGAGCGCCCAGGCGGCGCGGCCGCAGACCGTGGCGCAGAGCAGCGCAAGCAGCGCGTTCGGCACGGAGGTGCCGGGCCCGGTGAGCCAGACCCAGCCGCCGAAGCCGAGCAGTGCGGCCAGCACGGCGATCAACAGCGGGTTTCGCATGCCCATCCCTTCCTTGCGCTTCGCGCTGCGATCAGGTGACGGGGTCGGGCAATGCGACGGGCAGGGCGTTCTGGCGCGGCACGAAGCGTCCGTCGCCCGGCTTCGCGAGCACGGCTTCGCCGTCCCACACGCAGCGTCCGCGCAGGTAGGTGGCCGCCACCCGCCCGCGCAGCGCGCGGCCGTGATAGGCGGAGTGCTGGAATTCCGGCCGGTCGCGGATGGAGGCCTGGTCGAAGGTGAAGTCGCCACGCTCGATCACGCACAGGTCGGCATCGCCGCCGACGGCGATGCTGCCCTTCTTGGGAGCCAGGCCGTGGTAGCGCGCGGGCTCCGCCGAACAGTACTTCGCCATGAGGGTCAGCGGCAGGCCGCGCTCCTCCAGCAGGGTGAACATGACGGGAGCGAAGGACTGCATGCCCGTCAGCCCCGCACCGAGGGCGAAGATGTCGCCCTGGTAGATCTTGCGGTCGCGCTGCCAGGGCGCATGGTCGGTCGAGATGTAGGCGACCTTGCCGGCGAGCAGCGAATCCCACATGCGCTCCACCTCGTCCGCGGTGCGGAAGGGCGGGTTGCACTTGCCGAAACCCTCCAGCCGGACGACGTCCTCCTCGGTCATGCAGAGATAGTGCAGGCAGGCCTCGCCGGAGGAACGCGCCCCGGCGCGGCGGAAGTCCTCGGCGATGGCAAAGCCGCGCGCGAGGGAGGAGTGCGCGATATGCACATGCGCGCCCGTTTCCAGCCCGATCTCGAAGATGGCGAGGTTGGCCAGGTTCTCCGCCAGCGGCGGGCGGGTGCGGCAATGCATGATGGGATCGGTGCGCCCGGCGGCCTTGGCCTCCGCCGTCAGTTTCATCACCAGTTCCTGGTCCTCGTTGTGCACGGCGACCATGAGGTTGGTTTTGGCGATCTCCGCGAAGGCCTCCCGCATCAGCCCGGGATCGATGCGGGGGAAGCGCACGGCGTCGTATTCATAGGTGGAGAACTTGAAGGAGCAGGCCCCGGCCTCGGCCAGCCCCGCGATGGCCTCGACCACGCCACGGCCATGGGCGTCCTTGCGGATGGTGCCGTAGAGGGCGACGTCCACATGGGCCAGGCGGTGAAGCCATTCCACCTTGTCGCGCAGGATGGCGGCGTCGGTCACGGGCAGCGGAATGTCGTAAGGCATGTCCACGCAGGTGGTCACGCCGCCGGCGGCCGCGGACTGGGTGGCGCCCTCGATCCCCGGCCAGCCGATCGAGCTCGCGGTGTGCATGTGGCCGTCCACGAGGCCGGGGAACACCAGTCGCCCCGCATGGTTCTCGGTTCCGGCGGCGGGCGGCGCCTCGCCCTGGCCGATCGCCGCGATGGTATCGCCCCGGACCGCGACATAGCCGCCCGGCAGCACGCGGTCGGGAAGCACGACGTCACCGAGGATCACGCGGTCGAAGGGCTGGCTCATCAGGAATTCCCGGCGCTGTCTCTGCGGGGCGGAGGTTAGGGCAGATCGGCGCCGCCGGGTATCCCGCGGGAAGGCGGGGTGCCGGCCGGCTTGCCGGGGGTGCGGGGAAACAGCCCCTCCACCAGCGAAAGGGCCAGCGGCACCGCCTCGCCCTCCCGCTCCGCGTTCCAGGCCAGCGCGACGCCCACCGCGCGGATCGGTCCCGCGAGGACGCGAAAGGCCACGCCGGGCGGCCGCAGCCGCGCCATGCCGGATGACACCAGCGCCACGCCGAGCCCGGCCGCCACGAAGCCGAGCTGCGCCATGGCCGAGCCGACCTCCCGCACGGCGCGCGGCGCGAAGCCGGCCGCGTGGCAGGCGGCCACCATGGCGTCGGCATAAGCGGGGGAGATGGAGCGCGGCAGCATCAGCATCGCCTCGTCGGCCAGCAGCGCGAGCGGGAGTGGGTCGGGCAGGGCAAGCAGCGGATGCCCCTCGGGCAAGGCCGCCAGCAGGTGGTCCTCGCCCAGGGGGTGTATGCGGATGGGCGGACGGGCGCGGTCGTCGCGGAGAAGGGCGATGTCCACCTCGCCGCGCCGCAGCGCCTCCAGAGCGTCGGCCGTGTCCATCTCGCGCACGGCGATGGCGGTTTCCGGCCGCGCGGCGGAGATGGCGCGCACCAGCGGCGGCAGCTCCTCCAGCAGGGCCGAGGTGACGCAGGCGATGGCGATGGGCGCGTGCCGTCCGGCGCGCAGCTCCCGCGCCAGAGCCTCCAGCGCGCCCGCATCTTCCGCGAGCCGGCGCGCGAGCGGCAGCAGAGCCTCTCCCGCCCGCGTCGGGCGCGTGCCCCGTCCGCCGCGCTCCAGCAGCCGCACGCCAAGCTCCTTCTCCAAAGCCTGGATCTGCGCGGTGAGCGGCGGCTGCGACAGGCCGAGGCGGGCGGCGGCGCGGCCGAAATGCCCTTCCTCCGCCACAGCGAGGAAATGACCGAGGCGCCGGACGAGGCGGAAATCCATGCGTCATACCGAAAGCCTATCGCACGGCGCCGTCAATCGGATTGGACGATCACCCGCCACGGGTGCAGAACCGCGCCGGACTTTATCCAAGGGGAGAGAACCGGTGCAGTCGCATGCCGTGAAGGTTTATCCGTCGAAGGCGATGCTCAAGCGCGAGGACCAGCTCGCCTGGAAAATTGCGGGCGTCGCGGCCGATGCCGTCGCCGTGCCGGAGGAGACGGCGGCCATGATCATCAACCGGGTGATCGACAACGCTTCCGTCGCCATCGCCGCGATCAACCGCTCCGCGCCCACCTCCGCGCGCCAGATGGCGCTGGGCCATGCGCGCGAGGGCGGCGCGACCGTGTTCGGGCTCGACCCCGCGCGCCGCTTCTCGCCGGAATGGGCGGCCTGGGCCAACGGCACGGCGGTGCGCGAGCTGGACATGCACGACACCTTCCTGGCCGCCGACTATTCCCACCCTGGCGACAACATCCCGCCCATCCTCGCGGTGGCGCAGACCATGGGCAAATCGGGCGCCGAGCTTCTGCGGGGCATCGCGACTGGCTACGAGATCCACATCGACCTGGTCCGCGCCATCTGCCTGCACGAGCACAAGGTGGATCACATCGCTCATCTCTGTCCGGCCGCGGCGGCGGGCATCGGCACGCTGCTCGGGCTCGACCAGGCCACCATCTTCCAGGCGGTGCAGCAGGCGCTGCATGTCAGCGTGACCTTCCGCCAGAGCCGCAAGGGCGAGATCTCCTCCTGGAAGGCCTTCGCGCCCGCCCATGCCGGCAAGCTGGCAGTGGAGGCGGTGGACCGCGCCATGCGGGGCGAGGGCGCGCCGAGCCCGATCTACGAGGGCGAGGACTCCGTCATCGCCTGGGTCCTCTCGGGCCGCACCCAGCGCTACCAGGGCGACGTCTACGGCCCCGTCTACTACGAGGTGCCCCTGCCGGCGCCGGGCGAGGGCAAGCGCGCCATCCTGGACAGCTACACCAAGGAGCACTCGGCCGAGTACCAGTCCCAGGCGCTGATCGACCTCGCCTTCCGCATGCGGGAGAAGATCGCGGACCTGGAGCAGGTGGAGAAGATCCTGCTGCACACCTCCCACCACACCCACTACGTGATCGGCACCGGCGCCAACGATCCGCAGAAGATGGATCCCACGGCCAGCCGGGAGACGCTGGACCATTCGATCATGTACATCTTCACCGTCGCCCTGCAGGACGGGCGCTGGCACCACGTGGACAGCTACGCCCCCGAGCGCGCTGCCCGCCCCGACACCGTGCGTCTCTGGCACAAGATGGAGACCCGGGAGGACCCTGAGTGGACGCGGCGCTACCATTCGCGCGACCCCAACGAGCTGGCCTTCGGCGGGCGCGTGGAGATCACCATGAAGGACGGCACCGTCCTGGCCGATGAGCTGGCCGTGGCCAACGCCCATCCGCTGGGCGCGAAACCCTTCGGGCGCGCCGACTACATCCGCAAGTTCCGCATCCTGACCGACGGCATCATCGACAAGGCCGAGCAGGACCGCTTTATCGCGGCGGCGGAGAACCTGGCTTCCCTGAAGGCGGGGGAGCTGGACCAGCTGACGGTGCGGCTCCCCGAGGGGCGGCTCGCGGCCGGCAAGCCCGGAATCTTCTGACCGCCGTCCCGCCGCGCCTGGGCCGGGGTGGCCATCCGCCCCCCCGCGCCCGACACACGCAACCGAGGAAAGTCCCATGAGCGAAAGCAAGACCGACATCCGCAAGGGCCTTGTCGGCGTCGTGGCCGATGTCACCGCCGTCTCCAAGGTCATGCCGGAGACCAACAGCCTGACCTATCGCGGGTATCCCGTGCAGGACCTGGCCGAGAACTGCTCCTTCGAGGAGGTGGCCTATCTCCTCTGGAACGGGGAACTGCCCAATGCCTCCGAGCTTGCCGACTTCCGCGCCGAGGAAGCGGCCGAGCGCGCGCTGAGCCCCGCGCTGCACGAGGTGATCCGCGCCTTTCCGCACGGCGCGCACCCGATGGACGCCATCCGCACCGCCGTGTCCTTCATGGGCATGGAGGACCCGGAGGCGGGCGACGTGTCCGAGCCGGCGACGCGGCGCAAGGCGATGCGGCTGCTGGCGAAGATCCCCGGTGCCATCGCGGCCGCGCACCGCGCCACCAAGGGCGAGGCGCCGGTTGCGGCCGATCCGTCGCTGAGCTTCGCCGAAAGCTTCTTCCACCTGGTCTTCGGCCGCGTGCCGCAGCCCGAGGTGGTGAAGGCCTTCGACGTCTCGCTGATCCTCTATGCCGAGCACGGCTTCAACGCCTCCACCTTCACCGCTCGCACCATCACCTCCACCGGCGCGGACCTGCACGGGGCCGTGGTGGGCGGCATTGCCGCGCTGAAGGGGCCGCTGCACGGCGGGGCGAACGAGGCGGTGATGCACATGCTGAGCGAGATCGGCGATCCCGCCCGGGCGGTGGAATGGCTGCAGTCCCGCTTCGACCACCGGGCGCTGGTGATGGGCTTCGGGCACCGCGTCTACAAGAACGGCGACAGCCGGGTGCCCACCATGACCAAGTATGCCGAGCGCATGGCCGAGGTGGTGGGCGACCGCCGCTGGATGGAGATGTCGCGCCTGTTGGCGGCCGAGATGCTGGCGAAGAAGAACATCCACCCCAACCTCGATTTCCCCGCCGGCCCCGCCTACCACCTGATGGGCTTCGACATCCCGCTCTTCACGCCGATCTTCGTCGCCTCGCGCATCACCGGATGGGCCGCGCACGTGATCGAGCAGTCCGCCGACAACCGCCTCATCCGCCCGCTTTCCGAGTACACGGGCGCCGCGCAGCGCAGCGTTCCCTCGATGGCGCATCGCGGCTGAACCGCGGCACGGTGGGCGCGCGACGTCCGCCGTGCCGCGCTCCTTTCCTGCGGATCATGCGTGGCACGCCGCAACGCGCTGACGTTGCGTTCGGCTGCATGCCAAAATCAGCACGCGCAACGTGTGTTTTCGTTGACAAGCCGGATGCGCGTGAAGATAGCGTTGCGGGCGCATGAACCGACACACGCGATTCGCACGCCACGCTGTCAAGCACCCCGTGCATCGAACATGCATCCGGCCTGCCGGCGAAGCGGCGAACACAGTGTTGGTGATCGGCGCGACGCAACGCGGAAGGATGGTTTTCGGCATCTCCGGATGAACCCGTGAACCAGAGGCAGGCGTGCACCGTGGTCCTCGCGAAGGGGAATTCGGTTGCCGCGCGAAGCCGGGCAGGGCGTGGCGCAGATGCCGGCTGGCAAGGCCCCGGCGCGCGCCAGCCGGACGGTCGCCTTTCCTTTCATCGTTGCGGAGACCCTGTGACGCCTCCCTCCCGAAAGGTGGGCGCGTCCTTGGGTCAGCATTGGCCCATCACGCGTCCCCATCGGCACGAATTCCACCAGGAGATCCAGCACGTGAGCGAAGAGAAGACCCCCCGGGCGGCTGCCATGGCCATGAGCGCGCCGCGCCGCAGCACGGCCTCGCGCAAGGCAAGCACCGCTGGCCGCGCCAAGCCCGCCGCCAAGACGACGAAGGCCCCGGCCGCCAAGAAGCCTGGCCCCAAGAAGGGCAGCACCACCGCGAAGAAGACCACCGCGGTTGCGCGCAGCGCGAAGAAGGCCGCTCCGGCCCGCAAGGCTGCCGCGAGCACCGCGCGCAAGCCTGCCGCCGCGAAGAAGGCCGCTCCGGCCCGCAAGGCTGCCGCGAGCACCGCGCGCAAGCCTGCCGCCGCGAAGAAGGCCGCTCCGGCCCGCAAGGCCGCCGCGAGCACCGCGCGCAAGCCCGCCACCGCGAAGAAGGCTGCTCCGGCCCGTCGCGCGACCGGTGCCAAGGCCGCCGCCAAGACGGCAACAGCCCGCCGCCCCGCCGCCAAGCGCACCAGCGCCGCCGCGAGCCGCACCAGCGCGACGACCGCCCGCAAGGCGCCGGCCCGCAAGGCCGTGACCGCCAAGCGCACCACCGCCGCGAAGCCCGCCGCCAAGGCGCCGGCCAAGCGCGCGGCCGCGACCCGCACCACGGCGGCCACGCGCAAGAGCGCGGCGACCTCGGCGCGCAGCGAGGCGGCGAAGAAGGGTGCGGCTACCCGCGCCCGCAGGAAGGCCGAGGCCGGTTCCGCACCGGCCGAGACTCAGGCGCCGGAGATGGAGGCTCCCTCCGGCAACGACGCGACCTGACCGCGCCGCACACGACGTGAAGGGGGCGCTCCGGCGCCCCCTTTTTTCGTCGGCGTCAGCCGGCGCCGAAAGCGCGCAGCATGATGTCGCGGCCGCCCGACTGCCCGGGCTTGAGCATCAGGTGCAGCGGTCCGTCCTCAACCCTGCACCAGGCGAGGCCCGCATCGGCCTCTGCGCCCATATGCAGCATGCGCGGCGCAAGTGTCGCGACCACCGCCTCGCAGGCCGTCTCGCCCGCCACCATCAGCCGCTGCACCCCGGCTGCGACGAGCGCCTGGGCAACGGCGCCGAGCGTTGCGGCGGAGCCCGGTGGCGCGACGATCACAACCGGACGCTCCTGGGAAAGGAGCGGCGCGGCTGCGGCGGCGGCATCCTCCGTGGCGGCAAGGTCGAGCACGGGTGCGTAGAGGCGGGCCAGACCGATCTGCGACAGCGTTTCCCGTGCTGAAGAGGCCGCGAGCACCACGCAGGCACCTTGCTCCGGGGGCTGCACGGCAGGACGCGCGACGGGCGCGAGCATGGTGGCCAAACCGGCCGCAAGCCCCGCGCCGCCAACCAGAAGCGCCTGCGCGGCGGCGGCCTCGGCCAGGGCGCGGAGGTGTTCGTCGGTCACCGCGTCCACGATGGCGAAGCGGCGTCCCCATTCGGCCATGCGCGACATTTCGGCGCGGATGGCGCCCGCGCCCTCGGCCACGGTGCGGAAGGAAAGCAGCCCGACCGGTTCGTCCGTCGCGGTGGTCAGGCGCCGGACCAGATTGGGCTCTCCCGGCGCCGGCACCGTGCCAAGGAAGAGGTGCCCGAGGTAGAGGCTGCTCCCGCGCGAGGGGAAAGCGGGCGACACGGGCGCGAAGCTGACCTGCAGCCTTCGCAGCAAGGCGTCGGCCAGCGGCCCGGCCGCGGCGGCGTCGAGATCCGCCCCGACGACCTGCACGATCTGCCGCGCGCCGCCCGCGAGCAGGGCGTCGCAGGCAGCCAGCCCTTCGGCCACGCCGGGGCCGGTCAGCACAACCACGGCGTCCGCGTCCGGCGGCACGCCCTCCGGCAGGCCGATCGCCAGCGCGGTCGACAGCCCCCCCGCCGCCAGAGAGGTGCCGAACGCGACGGCGGCCGCCAGGTTCTGCGCGATGGCGCCCAGCCGGGTCATCCTCAGCGCGCCCGCGCCGGGGGAAGCGCCAGCAGGTCGGCGTGACCGACGATGGCGCGAAGCGTGCCACGCCGCGCCTGGGCCGTGCGTGCCGTGGCCCAGCCCTGGATCGCGCGCCGCGCGCGCGGTGCCCGTGCCAGCGCGGCGGAGGCGTGCCCCGAGGCGAGTTGCGTCAGCATGCGTGTCTCGGACGCGCCGATCCGCCAGGGGGAGGGCGCGGTGCGCACGACGAAGCCCTCCGTGCGGAAGGCCGCGGCCATGGCGCGGGTGGCACCTGCCCCGAGGGCGCGGCCCGCAAAGCCCTTGTCGCGACCCTGGTCGCGCTCGAAGCCGCGCGCCACGGTCCCGTCCGCCGGATGCGGCGGCAGGAAGCGTGCGCTGCCCACCACGTTCAGGGCGGAATAGAAGGGGAGGCGCAATGCCCCGGCCATGCGCGCCACCCAGGGGCGTGAAACGAGGTCGCACAGCGCGGTGCAGGCCACGGCATCCGCACGGTCCAGCGGAAGGCCATCGGGCGCGTCGGCCAGGTCGCGCACCAGCCCATCCACGCGCCATGCGCCGGAGGGGGTATGCACCAGGAGCGTGCGCTTGTTGGGCGCGGAAACCTCGAAGCCGACCGACACGGCGCGGTCGGCGATGGTGTCGAAGGCGAATTCGATCAGCGTCACGTCCGCGTCCACGAGCGTCCATGCCTGCGGGCGGTTCAGGATGGGGGCGAGCCAGCGGAAAAGGCTGCCCGTGCCGGCGCCGAGGTCGAGCAGGCGCGGCCGGGCGGGCAGCGCCCTGGAAAGGGCAAGCGCGAGGGCGATGCTGCGTGCCCGCGCATCGGCGGGCTCGCGCAGTTCCAGCCAGTCGGCGTCGAAGCTCTCGGTCATGCCCCGGCACTCCCCTCGGGCCGGCCTTGCGAAGCCAGCGCCGCCTCGATCTCGCGCGCGAAGGCACCGGCGCGATCCGCCCAGCGCGGCAGCTGCTGCCCCGCACGCCAGGCGGCATCCGACATGGCCTGCCGCAGCCCCCGGTCATAGATCGGGCGGCGCATGGCGCGGGACAGGCTGTTGTGGTCGCCGGGCGCGCAGATCACGGCGGCATCGCGCGGCGCGAGGTCGGCGAGCGCCCCACCCTCGGTGACCGCGAGCGGCAGGCCGCGCGCCAGGGCCTCCGCGACGGCCATGCCGTAGCCCTCCCACCAGCTCGCGGAGGCGAAGAGATCGGAGCGTGCATAAAGCGCCTCCAGCGCCTCGCCCTGCAGCTCGCCGGCAAAGGTGATGCGCGAGGCGATGCCGAGTTCGGCGGCGAGGTCGCCCAGGGCGCGGGCATGCGCCGCGTCCCGCTCGCTGCCCACGATGGTGAGCGTCCATTCGAGGTCGGTCAGGCGGCCGAGGGCGCGCAGCAGCACGTCGTAGCCCTTGCGCGGCACGATGGTGGCGACCGACAGGATGGAGCAGCCCGGACCGCCTGAGCCGACGGCGCGCGGGGCGGATTCGGTTCCCGGCTCCACCGTTCCCAAGCGCGCGGGCTCCGCGCCGAAGTCGGCCGGCAGGCGCGAGGCGGTGAGGCGCGAGGTCGTCACCAGCCGTGCCAGGCGCGGGAACAGGGCGCGCTCGCGCTGGCGCAGCGCCTCGCGGCCGGCCTCGGGAAAGCCGTGCTCCAGCGCCGTCGGGTGATGGATCAGTCCGACCGCGCGGGCGGTCCAGGGCTGGTCGAGGAAGGGGGCAAAGGCCGGCAGGCCCAGTCCGTCCACCACCAGCGCCTCCTCGGCCGCCAAGCGCCCCAGCACCGCACCGGCCGCAGCCTCGGCATCGGTGTCGGGCAGCGGGTGGCGGCCCGGCATCTCCTCCACGCGAACCGCGTGGCCGAGGTCGCGAAGGCCAGCGAGGATGCGGCGGTCGTAACTGTAGCCGCCGCTGATGGCCGAGAGCGGTGCCGGCACCGCGAAGGCGATCCTCACGCCGAGGCGGTCCGGGGCACCTCGGCCTCATAGGCAGCCCAGGCGAGCGGGCTCTCGCGCAGCAGCACCTTCACCGCCAGAACGTCCCGCCCGCCCGTGCCGAGCTTGCCCTCACGCAGCGCCGCGCAGAGCAGGCCGTGCACATGGAAGCACAGGAACTCGGTGGTGGTGTTCTGCCCGGCAAAGGCGGGCAGGGTGTCCAGGTTGTCGTAGTCGAAGGTGTCCAGGATGCGGCGAAGCTCCACGCGGGCGGCGGCGATGTCGACCAGCAGGTTCGCGCCGTCCAGCCGGGGGGCACGGAACTCGGCCTCCACCACGAAGGTCGCGCCGTGGACACGCTGGGCCGGGCCGAAGCCCTCGCCGCGAAAGGAATGCGCGACCATGACGTGGTCGGCGACGGTCAGGCTGTACATGCGTGTCTCATTCATAGGTGACGACGGGGCAGAGCGGCGCGGCCTGCCCTTCGGGCGGATCGCCGAGAAGGCCGGGCATCGCGCGCGGCAGGTCGCGGAAGGCGACCATGGGGCCGCAGAGCGCATCCAGCGCGGGATCGGACAGAAGGGAGAGTGCCAGCGCCATGCGCTCCGCATGGGTGCGGCGCCCGCGCATCGGGCCCGCGACATGCCCGACCTGGGTGGAGCGGATGGAGACGCGGTTGGCGTGGAAGCCGCCGCCGAGCGGCAGGGTGCATTCCGCTTGCCCGAACCAGGAGGCTTCCAGGATGCGCGCCTCGAAGCCCGCGCAGCGCAGCGCGGTGCGCAGGCCCTCGGGGTTGCCGCTGGCATGCACGATCAGGTCGCGCCCGCCCGGCGCCTCCGCCGGGGCAACGAGGCGGAGCCCGAGCGCCCTGGCGACGCCCGCGCGCAGCGGATCCGGATCGGCGATGGCGAGATCAATCGCCGGAAAGCGCGAAAGCAACCAGGCGGACAGCAGCCCGACCACGCCCGCCCCGATCACCAGGGCGCGCTCGCCGGCCAAAGGCTGCGCGTCCCAAGCGATGTTGAGCGCCGTTTCCATGTTGGCCGCCAGCACCGCGCGCCAGTCCGGCACGCGGTCCGGCACGATGGCGCAAAGGGAAACCGGGGCAACGAAGCGGTCCTGGTGCGGGTGGAGGCAGAAGACGCGCTGCCCCAGCCAGTCCGGTGGGCCCTGCTCAACGGTGCCGACGGCGGCGTAGCCGTATTTCACGGGAAAGGGGAAGTCGCCGGATTGCAGGGGCGCGCGCATCCGCCCCCATTCCCCCTCGGGCACCGCGCCCTGGAACACCAGGCGCTCCGTGCCGCGGCTGATCCCGCTGGCCAGCGTGCGCACCAGCACCTCGTCCGCGCGCGGCGCCCGAAGCGTTTCGCCGTGGATGGCGCCCTGGCCCGGCTCGGTGGTCCAGAAGGCCGTGGCGGTCAGCGCGTCGCTCATGCGCCCTCGCAGACGCGCGGACGCGTGCGGGCGAGAGGAATGTCGAGCAGGATGTCGCCGCCCTCCAGGGAATGGAGCGTCCAGGTGAAGCGCAGCCCGTCCGTGATGCGCGTCGCCTCCGGCAGGGTGAAGGCGGCGCGGCCGGATCCGAGGATCACGGGCGCGACGGTGACGTGAAGACGGTCCAGCAGCCCCGCCGCCAGGAAGTGCGACACGGTGACGCCGCCGCCCTCGACGAAGATGCGCGACAGCCCGCGCGCGTGCAGGGCGCCCAGCAGCGCCGCCAGGTTCAGGCCCTGTCCGAGGCGCGGCAGGCGCATCACCTCGGCGTCCCCATGCGACGGGCCGCCCGGCACGTCCTCGCGGCAGGCGAGAAGGGTGGGCGCGGCACCGTCGCGGAAAACCTTGCGCCCGGCCGGCAAGCGGCGCGCGGGGTCGAGCACCACGCGCAAGGGGCTCGCGCCGGGCACCTCGCGGGTCGTGAGGCGCGGATCGTCGTGCTCCACCGTGCCCGCGCCGACCACCACCGCGTCGCACAGCGCGCGCAGGCGGTGGGTGTGCAGGATGTCGCCGCGCCCGCCGATCCACTGGCTGGAACCGCCCAGCGTGGCGATGCGCCCGTCCAGCGTCTGCGCCAGCCGTCCGATGACCAGGCAGCCATCCGCCGCCGCGCCGCGGGCGAGCACGGGGTCGAAGAGGCGCGACAGCGGGCCGTAGGCGGTGCCGGTCGGTGCCGCGCGCCGCGCGAGGAGTTCGGCCCAGGTCTCGTCCGTCGTGCGGCTTTCGGCGGCAAGCGCTGCGGTCATGAAACGGAGCTATGCCCCAGCGCGCCCGTCCGCGCCAGGGCGCGTGTCACGCGGGGCGAAGGATGCCCGTTCACGCCCGGGCGCTGACCGCCAGCGCGGGCGCCTGCCGGGCCATCGCGCGCTCGCCGACGCCGCCATACGTGGTGGGGCGGCTGGCCGGGATGGCGGCGCCGGCGATGGTCTCGATGACGCGGGACTGCAGCCCGATCGCGCGCTCCAGCAACCGCCGGTTTTCCTCCGACAGGTCACGCAGGCGCGTGGCCAGCTTCTCGGCGGCACCGCGCAACTCGCCTTGCGCGCTGCCACCGGTCTTCATGGCGGTGCCGAAGGCGGCGGAGAAGCAGTCCGAGGCCTGCAGCTTGGCCGTCGCCAGCCTCGACGCGCTCGAAAGGTCCAGGCGCGCCAGCGCCTCGTTCTCCTCGCGCAGTGCCTCGGCCAGGCGGAGGCCGGCGTTCAGCAGGGCCTCGATCATCGGCGCATGGCTGGTGGCGAAGGGCTTTGCAGGGGTCTGGCTCATGGGCGTGTTCCTTGTGGAGGGAGGTGCTGGCTCGTGGTGGGACGGGCAGGGAAGGAGGGGGCGGCGCCCTGCTGCGCGGCCTGCGCGCGCAGCAGTTCGGAATAAACGGCCGGGGCGATGCCGATGCCGCCGCGGCCGGCCCAGGCGCGGGCGTGCTGCTCCACCAGCATGGGCCGCCATTGCTGCTCCGCCGTGCCGCCGGAAAGCAGGCCCTTGGGAGCCTCTCCGAAGACGGGCTTGAGCAGGGCGCCGAGCGCCTGCGCCTCGAATCGGCGCGCCACCTGGGCGAGGGCCGCGTTGCCGCCGGCGGGCGCAAGGTCCATCACCGCACCTCCAGTTCGGCCTGGAGTGCGCCGGCGGCCTTGATGGTCTGCAGGATGGTGATCATGTCGCGCGGCCCGACGCCCAGCGAGTTGAGCCCGCGCACGAGGTCCTCCAGCGTGACGGATCGCGGGAGGATGCCGAGCCGCCGCTCGCGCTGGTCGTCCACGTCGATGGCCGTGCGCGGAACCACCACCGTCTCCCCGCCGGAGCGCGGCGAGGGCTGGCTGACCTGGGGCGTTTCGGTCACGCGGATGGTCAGGTTGCCCTGGGCGATCGCCACGGTGGAGACGCGCACGTTGGCGCCCATCACGATGGTGCCCGAGGCTTCCTCGATGATCACGCGAGCGGCCTGATCGGGCTCCACGCGAAGCTGCTCGATATCGGTCAGCAGGCGCGCGATGTCGCGCCCGCCGGTCAGCAGCACCACCGTGCGCGGGTCGGTGGCGGTGGCGCTGCCGGTGCCGGCGGCGCGGTTGATGGCGGCGGCCATGCGCTGGGCCGTGGTCAGGTCGGGGTTGCGGAGCGAAAGGCGGATGCGGTCGCGGCCGGCCAGCTCGAAGGGAACCTCGCGCTCGACCACCGCGCCGCTGCTGATGCGCGCCGAGGTCGGCACGCCCCGCTGCACGGAGGCGCCGGCCCCGCGCGCGGCGATGGCGCCCGTCGCCACCGCCCCCTGCGCCACCGCATAAACCTCTCCGTCGGCACCGAGCAGCGGCGTGACCAGCAGGGTGCCGCCCGTGAGATTGGTGGCGTCGCCGAGGGAGGAGACGGCGATGTCCAGCCGGCTGCCCGGGCGCGCGAAGGCGGGAAGGTTCGCCGTCACCATCACCGCGGCCACGTTGCGCGTGTCCAGCCGCGCTTCCTGGTCACGCGTGTTCACGCCGAGGCGTTCCAGCATGCCCACCAGGGACTGGCGGGTGAAGATCGCTGTTCTGAGCCGGTCACCCGTGCCGGGCAGGCCGACAACCAGGCCGTAGCCGACGATCTGGTTGTCGCGCACGCCTTCGATGTCCGCGATGTCCTTGATGCGCACCTGCGCGAAGGCCGGCGCCGTCGGCCCGGCAGCGAGGAGGAGAGCCGCGACCAGGGCAAGGGTTACCCTGGCCCCCATCCTTCTCACCCGCGCCGCGCCGGGCATGCCCTTCGGGGTTCGGAAACCGGTCCCGTGCAATGTGACCTCCAGCCAGGCGCCTTTCCTGGCGCGAAGCGGCCGGCGCAACGGTTGTGCCAGCACCTTGGCGGTGAAAGGCGGCAGGGCTTGCCGGGAGGCGGCTCTTCCGGGCCGGGCGACCGGCAGGATTGATCAAGGCAGGAGAGTGCGGTGGCAGGGATGTCTGGTTCGGGAATGGCGGGGATTGGATTGTCCGGAACCGGCGCGGCCGCGCGGTCGATGGCAGGCGGGCGCCCGGCCCGGGCCGGAGCCTTCCGCCTGCCTGGACACGCAGCGGAGGCCACGGCGGCGGAACTGGCCCGGTCCGTTTCTCCGCTCGGGCTCATGGCCCTTCAGGAAGCGGAGGACGCCGCCTCGCGCAACCGGCGCGGCGCCGCCCGTGCGCGCGACCTCCTTCGGGAACTGTCCGCGCTCCAGGCCGGACTGCTCGGAGGCGGCAGCGACTCGGCCGGGCTCCAGCGAATCGCGTCGCTGGCGGAGGGGGAGGCGCCGCCTGACCCGGCACTGGCAGATACCCTGGCCGGGATCGCCCTCAGGGCGAGAGTCGAGCTGGCCAAGCGGGGCATGTGACACATCCCCGGCCGCCATCCGCCGCTTGCGTCCGATCCGTCAGTGGCACTTCCGTTGCATGTGATGTTTCATGGTTATGAAAGCCTATCGGTTTCAGGCCAATACCGAGGCTGGCCCCTTGTTCTGCGCGGCGCGCGGTCGCTATACGCGGCTACCTGACCGACCGGTCGACCGGACGCCTCAGACCCAGGCCATCAGGATGCCAGCCATGCTCATCACCCTGCCGCCGGATTATAAGCCCTCGGACGACGAGGCCTTCATGAACCCCCGGCAGCTGGCCTATTTCCGCCAGAAGCTGCTCCGCTGGCGGCAGGATCTTCTGCGCGAGGCCGGTGAGACCCTGTCCTCCATGGGCCAGGGGGGCATCGTGGAGGCCGACCTGACCGACCGAGCCAGCGTCGAGACCGACCGCGCGCTGGAGCTTCGCACCCGCGACCGCGCCCGCAAGCTGGTCAGCAAGATCGACCAGGCGCTGGAGCGCGTGGACAACGGCACTTACGGCTACTGCGAGGAAACGGGCGAGCCGATCGGCCTGCGCCGCCTGGAGGCCCGCCCGATCGCCACGCTTTCCATCGAGGCGCAGGAGCGCCACGAGCGCATGGAGCGCGTGCACCGCGACGACTGAGCCGCGGGCCCGCCGCCGCCCAGGCTGGCTCAGGTCCGGAGTAACCCCTCTTTGGCCCCGATCCCCTCGCTGCCGGGAAAGGCCGCGGCCACCGCCGCCGGGGACAGGCCGAGATGGTCCCGCAACAGCCCCTTCGCGACGGCACGCAGGTCCAGCGTGGGCGCGAGGTCCCGGTTCTCGTAGAGGCGCCCTTCGCCGAGCCCGGGCCAGTCCGCCAGCACCATTCCCCCGGCCACCGCACCGCCCAGCAGGAAGGCGGCACTGCCCGTGCCGTGGTCCGTCCCCAGGTTCCCGTTGATCCCGGCGGTCCGGCCGAACTCCGTCATGACCAGCACCGCCGTCCGGCTCCAGGCCGGCCCCAACCGTTCGCGCAGTGCGTCCAGTCCTTCGTCGAGCTGGCCGAGCATGCCGCGCAGCCGGTTGGCCTGCCCGGCATGCGTGTCCCATCCCCCGATTTCGAGCGCTGCCACCCGCGGCCCGCCTGGCGCGGCCAGGAACCGGCCGGCGGCGGCCGCCAGTTCCACGAAGCCGCTCCGTTGCTCGGGCGGGGGAAGGATCCCGGCGGTGAAGCCGCGCGCGCGCAGTCCCTCCGCGATGGCCGGGCCTGTCATCGGGTCCACGTGGTTGATGTCCAGCAGCCGCGCGTAAAGCTCGTCCGAGGGGCGCTCCGGGCGGGAAGGGGCGTACATCCCCACCGGTTCGGCCCCGCGCATGATCAGCGGCAGATCCGTGCCGATCGCGAAGGCAGGGCGGGTGGTGCCGCTCCCATGGCCCGGCAGCCCCGCCAGGGCACGGTTCAGCCAGCCCGAGGCCAGCCGCTCCTCCGCGCCGGTCTCCATCATGTCCTGGGCCACGAAATGGCTGCGCGAGCGTGTCGGGCCGCAGACCGCCTGCAGCGGCATCGCCTCACCCGCGCGGAACATCGCGTGGAGCCGGGGGAGGCTGGGATGCAGCCCGAAGAAGCCCCCGAGGTCCAGCAATCCCCCATCCTGCCCGGGATCGGGCAGGGCGAGCGGGCCCCGCAGCCCGGACAGGGCCGGGTCGCCATAGGGCTGCACCGCCGAAAGCCCGTCCAGCGCTCCGCGCAGCAGAACCACCACAAGCCGCGAATCGCCGGACGGACCGGCCCCGAGCGCCAGGCGCGAACGGCCCAGCACGGCGCCGGCGGCCAGGCCGAGCAGCAGGCCGCGGCGGCCGAGGAAAGGAAGATGGCGCGTCATCGACGCTGGAACTCCGGGCTTCCGAGCAGGAGGGTGAGGGCATCGCGGTTCGAGCCGGCCCGCAGCACGGCCTCGCGCGTTTGGTCGGAGGCCAGGGGTCCGAGGGCGACCTCCAGCGCCTCGCGCGCCGGGTTGCGGGAGAAACGGCCGGTGAAGGCGTGAAGCCGGTCCAGGCGGAGGAGCATGCCCTCCGGGTGGATCCAGGCGGCGCCGACGTCGGGCCAGCCATTCGGCGCGCCGGGGGACCAGATGGGGTGCCCCAGCGCCGCGCCGCCGTTCACGGCCAGCTCCGCACGGTCCGCCCCCGCGCCCATGGCGCGAAGGGCCGCGACAAACAGTTCCGTGGGATTCCGCAGCTTCGACAGGGGCGGGGACCAGGCCTCCGGCAGGGCCACCAGCTCGCGGGAGACCGCGCCAAGGTCGCCGCGCGTGTCGCGCAGCACGCCGGCCAGCCGGTTTACCACGGCCGGGGGCGGCTCGTCGGCCACGAAGTGCCGGGCAAGCTTGAACGCCAGGTGCCGGTGGGTGGCGGGATGAACGGCCAGCCAGTCCAGCGCCGCCTCCACCGAGGCCTCGCCGGGCGGAAAGACCTGGCCCATCACGGTCTTGTCCCCGGGCTGGTGGGCGCTGAGCCGAAAGACGCCGCCGGGATTCCTTGGGTCGCGGTCCACCTGCAGGCCGGTGAGCAGCCTGGCGAACTCGGTCACGTCGGCCTGGGTGTATCCCGCGGCCGGGGAGAGGGTGTGCAGTTCCAGCACCTCCCGCGCCAGGTTCTCGTTCAGCCCGCGCCCGCTGCGGCGTCCGGCGGGGCTGTCCGGCCCAACGGAGGAGCCCTGGTTCAGATAGGCCAGCATGGCCGGATGATGGATCGCGGCCTTCAGCAGCGCGGCGAAGGGGCCGGTGACATGCGGGCGAATGGCGTGGCGGATGTAGTCGCCCAAAAAGGGCGCGGTGTTGCCGTCGCGCCCGCTGACGGCGAAATGGTTCGCCCAGAAGGCGACCAGCCGCTCGCGGAAGGGCGTCGGCGTTTCCACCAGCCGCCCGACATAGGCGCGCTGCTCCAGCGCGAAGAGCGTCCTGCCGCGGTTGCCCTGCCCACCCGGCAGGGGTGAGCGCTGGTCCAGCTGCCGCAGGGCCATCGCATCGGCCAGGGTTGGTTCCTGTTCCCAGCCCTGCGGCGGCGTCGCCGGGTCGGGTGGCGCGACCAGCTGGGCCAGCAGCCAACCCCCGGGATCCCCGGGCGGAGGCGAATCGGGGCGTGGGCCCAGGCCGAAGCGCAGGGCGGCCACAGCGGCGGAAGGATCCATCGCGGAACAGCTAGCACCGCCGAATGCCTCTCGTTCAAGTGAGGATACGAGGCGAAAGGTGGCGCCGGGACCGGCGACCCGCGCACCGGACCCACGGCGTCAGGCCGGCTGCTTCCGCGCATGGCGGGCGGGAATGCTTGCAAAATGCCTCCTGGGAGAGCATGTGTCCGCCCGCAGCAAGGTCGCGGCAGCGGCGCCCTGCGGCATCAGGCAGACCGGATGGGACACGGGCGGAGCGACTTGGTCGCGAAGGCCCGCGCAGCCGCATCCGGGAAGCTGGGCCAACCCGGCGGAAAGGGCGGTTCATCCCGACCGGTCGCACGGGGCGACGCAGCTGCAGCACCCAGGCGCGCGCGGAGGACCCGCAGCGCGCCGCACGATCGCGCGGCCTGGCCGTGCACGCTTCGCGCGGCATTGCCGCGCAACCACGGCGCGGCTCCGGCCGCACAACCAAGGCGCGGCCCCGGCCGCGACATCACTGCGCGGCCTGGCCGCGACTGACGGAGGCCCCAGTGGCGCGCACCCCCCTAGACCGTATCCGCAACATCGGCATCACCGCGCATATCGACGCCGGCAAGACGACGACCACCGAGCGGATCCTCTACTACACCGGCAAGAACCACCGCATCGGCGAGGTCCACGAGGGCAACACCACGACGGACTACATGGAGCAGGAGCGTGAGCGTGGCATCACGATCACCTCCGCCGCCGTGACCGCCGAGTGGAAGGACCACCGGATCAACGTCATCGACACCCCCGGCCACATCGACTTCAACATCGAGGTGAACCGCAGCCTTCGCGTGCTCGACGGCGCCGTCTTCATCATCGAGGGCGTGGCCGGCGTTCAGCCCCAGTCCGAGACCAACTGGCGCCTGGCCGACCGCTACAACGTTCCGCGCATCATCTTCATCAACAAGCTCGACCGCACCGGCGCCGACTTCTACCGCGCGGCCGCCACGCTGACCGAGAAGCTGGGCATCAACTGGGTCACCCTCCAGCTGCCGATCGGCATCGAGGACACGCTGAAGGGCGTGGTGGACCTGGTCGAGATGAAGGCGCTGATCTGGGAAGGCGACGAGCTGGGCGCCAAGTACCACGACGCCCCGATCCCCGACGACCTGAAGGAGAAGGCGGCCGAGTACCGCCAGATCCTGCTCGACACCGCGCTGAGCGTCGACGACGCCGGCATGGAAGAATACTTCGAGAAGGGCGACGTTTCCGTGGAGACGCTGAAGCGCGCCATCAAGCGTGGCACGATCGACGGCACCTTCCGCCCGGTCTTCTGCGGTTCCGCCTTCAAGAACAAGGGTGTGCAGCCTCTTCTTGACGCGGTGATCGACTACCTGCCGGCGCCGACGGACATCGCGGGCATCAAGGTCGCCTATGACGAGGGCATGGATGAGGTCACGCAGCCCGACCGCCGCATCATCCCGGCCAACGTGGAAGCGCCCTTCTCCGGGCTCGCCTTCAAGATCGTCAACGACAAGTACGGCAACCTGACCTTCGTGCGCGTCTACTCGGGCGTGCTGAAGTCCGGCGACACCGTGATGAACACGACGAAGGGGAACAAGG
>Ga0210040_10001912_pt1 | contig 30385 bp, 32 predicted proteins | sample CryGeyCG12114_NA_FD_185462 | JGI IMG/M metagenome (GOLD analysis project Ga0210040, IMG submission 185462) | Groundwater microbial communities from aquifer - Crystal Geyser CG19_WC_8/21/14_NA (SPAdes) (version 2) | ecosystem: Environmental > Aquatic > Deep subsurface > Groundwater | place: USA...
AAATACTAACATGGAAGTATGTGGGGTTATGGGATATCAATAATGCGTACTTCAAATATAGTATTTGGGGTTCTGGCATAGCAACAAATTTTACTAAAATAGAAGTACGTGGTACGCTAAGGGTTAACTACTGTATTTTAGTATTTTGCATGGAGCATGCACATGTTCAAAATTCAGTAGATCCGAAATAAGGTACTGTCCGTTGAACCAAGCAACAATGAGCAACCCGAGCAACCATACAAATTTTCCATTATACAGGGGAATATTTCCTCGCCATCTCCACAATCATCAAGCATGACACATTTTGATGATATGATTCTCACAAGTGGCCCAAGCTAAAAGTAGGTGCAAAAACGTTAACAAACTAACTACTAACATGCCCCGCATGTAAAAGCAAGCATGCAAAGGCTTAAAGTTTCTAATATCGGGGTTACCGGGCAAGCAGTACCAGTAGATTAAATACAAATACTTGGCAAACTCAGCATTTAAAAATACATGCAGTTTTTTTCTATTCGCTGGTTTGACACTTGGGCGTGATCACAACTATATTTAGGCAAACAGATAGAGCCCATCGAATCATAGCATGAAAGCAAGTCTTTAAGCTTAAAAAAACTTGACAAAAAAAACTTTTTGCTATGAATACTTAATCAAGGTTCCTATAAAAACAACCCTGTTAAATAAATAGGGAAATTCGAATGCGTAGACATAAGTTACATTCGTTATTATATAAGTACATAATACATCAATAAGTAATACGTGACATAAGTTATTTCGAAGTACTTTCTGTCTTGTTATCACGGGATTAAGAAATCAATTGCCACTAATTTTAGGTTAATGCGTTTAAAATCGTAATAAAGCTTCCAAGGATTTTAATAGATCTTCACACACAGGCCATTGTAGATTATAGAAACAAGTGCAGGTGAAAAATATATTCTAAAATAGAAGAGGACAGGACTCTCAAACAGTCAGCTAACGATGACGAAGACAGCACAAACCCAGCATAACACACTCAAACAGCACACAAACGTGAGACAAGGTACAAACACGGTGACGGTGAAAAACAACAACAACAACAACAAACAGTGGGAAAATAAAATAAAAAATTACTCGCAATGATTCCAGACAGGAGACACATAGCTTTTGTACCATCCAAGAGTTTAGAGCTACTTTTAAAAGGTAATCTTTGGTACAAAACCTCCACTTACAAAATATTGCATCGGTTGTACATTCCTTGGATGCTTAAAACGTAGATTCAAAAGGTTGACTTTTATTATATTACTACACTCGAGAATACTCAACAAAAGACAAATTATGGACATTATGGAGCCAATCAGCAAAAAAAAAAAAAAAAAAAAAATGTTTACATACCTTTGGGTAAGTTGGTCCAAGCCTACGAGCAACATATTTCTGTGGGGATTAAACGTAGGAAAATTGGCCATCCCATTTGTAGATCTTGAGGTCTTCGAAGAAGCCAACTTTGAAGAGAAACAATGCTGTCCGTAATCATGGCCTTGACTACGAGCACCGGACGATCCTGGCGGCCCATCAGAGTTTGATTGGGATACATGCTCCGTTCTTTTCTTCCGATTCAGACGAGTGTCTGTCTCTCTCAGCCTGTACCCTTTTTCCTCTTTCCCGGGACTTCGTTTCTTGGCGAAAGCTCCCATACTTCGACTAAAAAATTATAAATTTTCATATAAATCAGACTAGCCTAGTCTACACACACTAATTACATGATGTTACAACTCAAAGTTCAGTTGTTGAATTTAAAAGCACAGAAATTCGTCAAGGAGCGATTATGAAAAGAATAATTCTAAATTACTAAAATAGGGAAAATATCAATAATGCTACTATAGTAGTTTGCAAAGATGTTGAAATTGTTACCGTTCACAAGTGACACACTCGCAACATGAGTTGTTGTCTCCAAAAAAGTCTTCCCCATAAAAGCATGTTATTTCCTCGCCGTCGTCAATGTCTCGTAAAACTTTCACACACGCTGTGTCCCTTCCTGTGGCCACAAACTGAAACAAAAAAATAAGGAGCATGAATGTTAACTATTAGATGCGTCTTTACATTTCATTCAAAATTAATGATGACCACGGCACACAGATTAAGACAAACCTTGCAATTGGCCCGACAGTCATGGTTAATATACGCTGCGGGTCCAAGCCACAACTGGGCACAGTTTTTTCGACAACTGTACATTACCGAGAAGTCATTTTTGCCTGGGTGCAGCAGTTGCGTCTCTTCCTCTTCAGTCAATTCTGCTATACATCCCACTAAATGTGTGATCTTTTCATTTTTACTCCTGAATAAAGTGCATAAAAAACCGTCACAACTCTTTGCAATAATTAACCTTTTCTCTCAAGAATTCATAAACATGCAGAAAATAGTGAATGTAAAGCAATTTCTCACCATTTTTTAGTGGCACAGATTTTTGCCCCTTTTTTGCCCTCAAGAGAATATCGAAAACAAGGTTCAATACGAAATCCCGAATTTTTATGAAATACACCGTAGTATCGACAAATCTAGAAGAGCAGATTCACATTTTAGACTTACGAAGATGAGATTTCAAGTACAAACTTGAAGCCAAATGTTATGTTTAAATGTAAACAGAGAAGGCCGTTCATGTTGACTCCAGACTTCAAATGAGGCATTAGAGCAAGGGGAGGGGAGGGGTAGTGAGTACTGAGTTTGCGAAAATATTTCATCAAGAAAAGCGAAAAACTCAATCTCGCATTAACTAACTCCAAGATGTTGCATTCCTGCAGGAGTAATTTCAGGAAATAAAAACAAAAACCTGAAACCTTTCTAGTTTCGCACGTATAGACCATCCGGAAAAAGGAGGTAAATTTTTCCTGTCCTGTGTGTGATAAATTTGTGTAGTAGGATAGGATAAAATTTACCTCCTTTTTGCGGACAAGGTATAACTTTGGGTTGGAAGTAAGACTTTTTACTTACAAAGTGAGTCTTATGTTTGATTCTGGCCAGGTACACATTCATCTAATCTTTGAATAAAACTGGGAGCCCCAAATCCTGGCAATTTGCATTTAATGTGTATTATTAGCTCAATGCTCTAATCCAAGTAGCCGTAATTTTGCTAATCCGAAAGTGTTTCAAGCGAAAATGTGCAAAAACTTTAGTTGTTGGGGTCTGGGGTAGAACTGGGTACTTGGACAGTTTTTCAAGGGATTACTAATTGCGGACGAAGCAAGCTTCTAAACTTTTGATGTGGTCGGATGAAGCAGAGCCCAACTTTTAGACTATAGTATCACTAATCTTGGAATATTCAAAGAAACTTGCATGTTCTTTGACAGCCTCCTGTTGTTCCTTCTGCTTAAAATGAAGATGTTTTCGAAGCCACCCGGCAGCAATGAGCTCAATGAAAGCCTTTGAGTAGTCCTGATGATCTATAAAGTTTTCTACCAGTCGCTTCAGCTGAGCAGCTCTACCTGGTTTGGAATACGGCGCTCGATATCTAAAATTATAAGCAAAAGGGAAGCTCCTCTGTAGATTATAGGTAGCAAAAAATCTATAGTCATTCATCTACTTGAAACTAACCTGATGTTCATTTTATGAGTCGTGAACCCCAGATATGGGTCCAAGATGAGGGCAGTGGCCAAGTCATCGTTTTCAGACAGTTCTTTTGGGGTCATTCCGTAGCGGTGGGGCCAGGCGCTTTTCCCTCCATTTGTAGTGATCCCATTATTGGTCCCAACGGCAGTCCCTGCAGTGGTGCCTGAAGATCCACAGCTACTTGTGGTCACCATACTATTCCCAGTTGATCCCCCCAGCATTTCAGCACATCTTCCTCCTTTTATATTCACCCCAGGCAGCAGGAAAAACTCTTTTCTTGAATTTCCAGCTCCAATAGTAGATCTGTCAAAAACAACTATTCAAATCAACTAACTCGACTAATTCCGTTTGTCTTCGTAGCCCATTCAAAATTATTCAAACCTCACTTGTTTTTTAGTCAACTGACTCAGGAAAAACATAAATTAAAAGAAAATAGAGAAGACAAATTCTTGTGGATAAAAGGAAAATCTTTGGTGACGCTATAAACAGTCAGTGACGAACGAAACGAAGTATCTGATTATAATCTGATACAATCCACAAGGATATATGAGAAAACAATCAACTCATGGTGAACAACCTACAGGTTAGAATTTATTACTGAAAAACTAGAAGGATCTTCAACCAAATCGTTCAAGTACAAGTGAGAAAAAAAGTTAGATTATTTCATAAATCACTTACTTGAAATCAAACTTTAGAGATGACTGTATTCACTTTCTCCAAAACTCCAAACGCTAATAAGGAATTGGGAAAACTTGCGTTGATGATAATTGGACTATCACAAAATGTGTATATTGCGAACAAAATTAATTAGAATAAATACTCGTTATTTCACACACACTGTCACCTGGAACAATTTTGAATGAGCTAAAGACGAAAGTGTTAAAAACAAGAGTCATAGCATAAACTGCAAATCACAAATTCTACCATACCATAAAAGCATAGCTTTTGGCTTTTTGGATATGGATGGAACGCACAAACAAATGTACTGGTCATATAGCTATAGAAACTCGATCATCACACCGTCACACAGTATGTACTACTAGCTGCATACGGAACGGATAGACGGACTACGGACGGAGCAAGTTAGCAACCCAAAAAGTGGCCGAGTGGAGGCACACAATTGACAATTCCTCTTTCATAAGGAAATAGAAGGGCACTATTGAGCCCATTGAAAGCATTTGGAGATTTTGGAGACGCCAAAAAGGATATTTTGAAATCAGGATGCTCCTTCATCCTTCGACTCCTTCCTGTTCCTAATGTCTATGCCATGCTCATAATTCTTTCTCTGGCTTCTCTGTGAAAACCATGTGAAAACTAACGTAACTAAACTTGAATGAGACCTTCTCCCTATCTCCCTCCCTCTTTTGGGTGCTCCGGTGCTCATCTTTAGTCAAACAGTATGATCAGCAGGAATTAGTTACGGAGCATCAATTTTTTTTATTAGTGTTACAACGTACGTAAGCAGTTTTATTTGGTTGAACACAATTAAAATAATAATGTTAGCTATCCTAAAATGGGAAGAAAGTTGAAAGAAGCCTGCTCGCCATTGCACGAAAACTTGAAATTCTTCGGAATAGCTAACAAAAAGAAACATGACTTGAGATTTTTTTCACGCGATTGTTTCTTAAACATCGTAATTTCATTGTGCACTACACTAGAGTCAATCACATGTCAGATGCTGAATGCCGAGACAGACACTATATGCGTAAAATTGTTCATCTTATGAAAAGCTGGTAAGCTTCTGGAATGCAATGACTAAACAGTAGAATTGTCTGAATTAACAGACGAACCTCTTGGATCCTGGTCAAAATGCATTGCTTATTTGTGGCTCTCAATTTAAGTGTAAAATTGATGCGATTATTGGACCTGCTTTTCAATGCTTTTTACTCTTAAATAGTGTCACCCCAAGGATACCAACTTTCAATTGTTGATTTGGGATTGGCTCGTAGAGAGTCATTTAATTTGATCTGATATAATTATTCAAAAACTTACAGTTAGTTAGTACATAATATAGTATGTTATTCATCTTTAATATGTGAAATAATATCTTACGATTACGGTTGTATACGTAATATACCTCTAATCTTAATTTGTCGTGCATATTTTTAAATTATATAATTGGCATATTTGCATTTAGCGCTTAATTCACGTTACGGTTACAGTATATGGAGATAAACTAAAAAGCTTTCTTCCTTCACGGTATAAGCATAAGCATTAGCTGATAATGTCCTTCTATAGGTCACATCAGAATATATGCACCCAAATTTGGGAAGAAACTTGCAATTTTTAGAATGCAAATTTTATTTTTGCATGCGATTTGCCCCACACGTAGTTTAAGAAGCAATCCCTCGGTTGGATGAGATCGTGTGGTCGTATATGGGAGCAAGTATCTGTCCGACGGACGACAATGCGAAACTGGCGAAACATTTGTGCTGCTGCTGGCTGACAGCGCCTTAACCAAAACCATTTGATTATGAACTTGAACGATTCAATTGGGAATGTCCAATGTACACATACACAATAACACAATATAGATTACAAAGTTTCAGTTTCGTTTCCTATATATTCAAAAGGGTTGTCTATTGCCTGGAGTGTATGATAGATGCATGCGCCGTCGAATCATGCTGCCGACGATTGGGGTTTTTCTCGTCAAAAACCACATTGTCGCCTTAAGGAAAAAACTCAACACATTACTGACATTACACATTGACGAAAGTTGACATGTTGATGCGTGAAAATTTAAAATTTACAAGTAGTATTTAAAATTTTTTTAGTTCAGAAATTTAAATTTGCCGGAAAATGTATTTAAATTTTTTTGCTGTAGTTGATTCCCGTTGACGTGAACAGTTGCAGCCGGCAGCCGCCGTCGGTAGAAAAATATCCCAACGCCGCCGCCGGGGTATGTTAAACAACGCACACGTCTAGTGTATGAGCTAATCTTGAATAAATCAGTCAGTCAGTCAGAAGAAGAAGGAAAGACAAAAAAAAAATGCGTTTTTTTTACACTGGAAATGACTTTGGTTTTCCACTGGTTTGACTGAGGTATTTGAAACATGTGATTCAGTTCTGGCTGATTGAATTTCCCTACTGATTCAAAAGAATTCATTAAATGAGGACAATTGGGGCCCATCTGGAAGACAATAGTGCTGACGCGAAGAAACTGCCGAAGAAGACTTGAGAGTATCCTTAGTCGATTTAGTTTCATACTTTTTAATGACGGTAATTAATGATTCTATTATCGATTGCGTTGCTAGCTACAGCAATTGCTCAGGTGTGTTGCTCTCGGCTTTTAATTTAATGCTAATGCTATATTTCCCGTTTACAGTCATGTAATTCTTCTAACTTGAAGACAACACTGATCACTGATTATTTATATAGATACACAAATCTATGTACATAGATACTACTTAGAGGGTGTCCAGTCCTAATGACCATCTGTCACTATGGAGCACAATAAAGATTCCGAGTCTGTTTATGTTGCCCATGAGGATTCTCATGTTGTCATGAATGAAAAGGTAATTAATATTATTCCATATATTTATATGCAGTCCAGTTCCAGCTTTTATATGCACGTTCTCCTTGATTGACATTAAGTGTTTAGTTTCATCTCTGTTACTACAAAAAGTAGAAGCAAAGTAGTAATGCTCAATCATCATTATGAGAGAGTCCAAAAAAAGGGAACAGGTAAAAGTTAATGTCTACACCTAAGGTTATAATATTTAATATTTTAGCAATGTCCATTGATGTTGTCTTTTGTCTATGAATTACTAAAGAAGCCATTATAGGCTATATAAAGTAGCCTATAATGGTTGTTTCCGTACTCTCTGTAATATCAGAGCGCTTTATATTTATTTTTAATGAATCTCTAAAACTAACACATTTGATTGTATGAACAATGAGAAGGAAACAATTGCTGTTCTTTATGCAAGCATCAAGCATGTGTTGTTAAGTGTTGTAGCATATGATAATGAAATGACGACTTTTGTGAATGTGTATATAGACTGGAATCGACTGCTTTTTTGAATAGCTAATACTTGTGATACAGATTAAACCAAAAAATGTGGAATAAACTATTGCAGCTTATTGATAATGGATTTATGAAAATAATAGGTCCAAGCTTTGGCTGGGAGCATTTATCAGGAGTTTGAGCGGATGATGAGTAGATATGACGAAGAAGTTGTGAAAGAATTGATGCCTCTAGTTGTGAACGTGTTGGAAGCCTTGGATCTGTCATACACTGAAAACCAAGAACATGAAGTAGAACTCGAGTTATTGCGTGAAGACAATGAACAATTGGTCACTCAGTATGAGCGAGAAAAAGCGCTCAGAAAAACTACCGAACAAGTACATTATTATTCCCCCTTTTAGTCTATTCTATCATGTGGAAGTACTTTTGCTTCATATCTTACTTCAGTTAGTCATTTGTCATTGCTCTCTGTCTCTACTAACTAACTCTAACTCCAAAACTTGTGGCTTTGTTGACTATGCAGAAACTACTCGGTCTCGAAGATGAAACGGAGGAACGGACAAAAGAGCTGGTAACAAAAATTGAAAGCCTAGAAGCCATCACACGAATGCTAGAATTGAAATCGAAAAACTCATCTGATCATGGTGAGTCTCACCCGTTGCAACTCTCTAATTGTTGACAAATAATTATCTTCCACATATTTGAGCATGAATGTGCATAGGGTGGCTCTGTCTTCTTCAACTGCTTATCAGTTGTGAGCAACTCCTTTCTTTCTTTTGTGCAAAATGTTTATAAAGGTGAATAACCATGAAGCCCTGCGTGGCGAAGGCTTTGCTAGGTCATGGCTACCCTTGTTAGCGGAAATAGCTGATATGATACATGATCAAAATCTTGGCTCTGATATGAATAGGATAGAAATTGAAAGTCCAGAGTTTGTTGGATTTAACAGTTTTATGCTTCACCATCAACTATTTGATTGTGTTTTTATGTATCAAGTGAGTCGCTTGGAAGAAAAAGAAGGAGAAAGCAAAAAAGAGTACACCAAACTGCATGAGAGATACACGGAACTTTTTAAAACCCACATGGACCATATGGAACGAACCAAGATATTGATGGGCACAGTGGATCCAACTGATCCATTCTCATTTGGGAAACGTCTGTCGGGCACTCCCTCTTTAGGTCCAGGAGGATTTCCTTCTTCAGCAGCCCCCACACCTGGAAGTCAGCGACCAAGTGTTGGAGATTTCAACTCACCGCCTACTTCTCCTGACGGACCTGATAGTTCTCCTCAGCTCCAGATGGATGAACCATTGTCTCAACAACTTAGAGATGCTGCCAATGGATTAAGTAGTCCCCGTAAGCTTTGCCACCTTATTATTCGAGTGAGGGTGTAGTAGTAGTAGACGGGTTTTTCACTCGCACTCATCCGCACATTTTTCACTCATACGAAGGCATAAAGACAAAGCGTAGTGCTGCTATATATTTCAATTACTTTAGAAAACCATCTGACCCTTTACCGTAACCACATAACGTATTAACATTCGAGTAAAGTCTCGAGTCAGACCCATCCATTTTTGTATTTTCATGGAGCGTGGTGAATGCAGCTGCTCGTCCTTACTGAGTTGCCCCTTTTGTCTGGTTTATGTTTCAATCAGTATGTCTGTATGTAACAATCTCATTTGAAATTGTGTTGAACTGAAAACAGAGAGCGAAAAGGAATGGAGTCGGGGAATGGCCGAAAGTGCTAGCGGTACCAGTGAAGCCAAAAAGTGAGGATGAATGAAGATATTTTCCTACATTTTGTGTCTATGAATGAGGGTACGAAACATAGCATTTGTCGGTCCCTGTTTTTTTCTGTTTCTGTAGGGAGGAGAGAAGCGGAAATCTTTTGTATCAAGAATTTAGTTTCCAAGAACCAGATTTACCTGATGAATCCCCTACACCACAAATTACAGGTAAATGTTCGTTTATCTATTTTTCGATGCAAGAGTTATGTAATGCAAAAAAAGTCAAAATGATTTAGCTTTTAGTATTTTCTGACTTGTCGCATTTTCAATTTATAGGAAGCTGGGTTCACCCTGGTGAATATGCTTCTTCAGGTATAAAAACGAATCATGTTTATGATTTTGTGATGGTCCGAGTCTTATTTGGATCGTAAAAATTAACATACCCTGTTATTTTTCATGTCCCATTATTAACACTTGACCTGACGCGACCTGTTAACATTTCATTCTGACTAACCTCTTGCTATAAAATGGGTTTCAATTCTGCCAACCAGTCAACGATAACTTTTTTGGTAAGTTAACTGAGCTTTATATAGAAATTCATAACATACCTTACTGGCTTGATTAAAATGAAAATTCTATTGAGATTCTGTGGCTTACTGTGCTACCTTTTTGTGTCATTGGGTCTTCACATTTTAAGCTACATATTATAAACGGTGATTTGTCATTTGTGGGGATCTTTTAGGTATGGGCAAGGAAGTAGAGAATCTAATTTTAGAAAACAACGAACTGTTAGCTACCAAAAATGCTCTAAATATTGTCAAAGATGACCTTATAGCCAAAGTCGACGAACTTACAAGGTGAGTCAATTTGCCCTAAATATTATCCAAATAGTCTTGGTTGGTATTGATGAAGAAAAACATTAACTTGTACAAGATAAAAATTAGCTGTGCATTTGCATTGACGACGGCATAGATAATAGTTAAATGATCGACTATATGACTCAAGTTGTTTTCGTAACTACAGTGAGCAAGAAATTTTGCGGGAAGAAATCAGCTCATTGAGTTCGTTGAAGACTCGACTGCGAGCACGTGTAACGGAATTAGAGGATGAACTGAAACGACTGAAAGAGGAGGGGGAAAAGAACACCAAGGGAGGTGGCAAGTCAGATGAAGAGGAGGATGTACCTTTAGCCCAAAGGAAAAGGTTCACTCGTGTCGAAATGGCACGCGTCTTAATGGAGCGCAATCAGTACAAAGAACGGTTCATGGAGCTGCAGGACGCTGTCAGGTGGACGGAAATGTTGAGGGCTGCGCGCCAAGATCCTTCCTTTGAGAAGAGAAATAATAAAGGGTTTCTCAATTTGTAAGTTTCGGTATCTGATTTGATTATAAAATGCTATCTTTGGAATATGTGCGAAGCAACTGTGCTTTGCACTGCTATTCTGAATAAAAATAATAAAAACTGAATATTTTTGACTGCAGTTTCAGCAATCTGTTTAGCCCCAAAAATGCAGGAATAGCATTAACCACAGATCGGTTGGTTTCTGGAGGTGGAATCGCTCATTCATCGCCTACGAAAAGCATAGAAGCTCCCAAGACTACGGAAATGTTAGTTGGCTGTTATAAATGTTATGTTAATAATGTTATAAATAATGTTAGTTAGTTCATGTCTCATGTACAAATGGGAAAGGGATATGCATGTGCACATACAGTGCATTGGCGACGTGACTCTAAATCTAATTCCATCGATTTTGTTAAGGTCAGGGGAGAAATCGCAACTGAGACGTCTTCCGGAGCCTCATTCCAGTCAGCGACGGGAGTTGCCTCAGTACAAGCAGATTCGAGCCCATGTTCGAAAAGATGACGGTCGCATGCAGGCCTATGGTTGGAGTCTGCCTGCTCGGCCCACCCCTTCCAATGTGCCCTCCTCCGTCGCTCTCTCAGATGACAAATGTGGCCCCACCACTGCTAATCCTCTAGGACATCAGTCTCGCTCATTTGACTCGGAAGGTCAACAGTTGAGCCAGTCTAGTCCGACCACAGGAACAGGGAAGCAGCTCCCTGTTCCTGTACCCATCTACTGCCGGCCTTTTATGGAAGCATCTCCCTCTATGAAGGTATCTTTTTGCATCCAACACACATGTCATGTCATTCTATATTCGTTGTTTAGCAGAAAATATTTTTATTTTCCTAGTTCACTTGCTACCCTGTTAAAAAACTATGTTGATGTATTTATTTCAAAATAATCGTGCGACATGAGAAAGTTGAGTTCACATTCAATTGAACTTTACTGGTTATTGATCGCTATAGTAATCATCAGTGATTTTTCGTTTTATCTTCTGCTAAATATTATATTTATCGGAATATTACGTTGTTCATACACACCAAGTTTAGTTTCATCTAGTCACTGCAGAACTCCTGATATCGGCTTTAGGATAACAATGGGCAATCGGTTGATATTTATGACCACCCGTCATGGACTTTGACAAACGATACGTCAAATAAAAGTTCTTCTCCAGAGAATTACAAATATACAACTCTTTATTGGGGCACAAGAATTTTAAAAGTAAAACGCCCGCTCAAGCATGCAATTTTAATTAAAGAAGGCTCGAAGTACATAAAAGTGACTAGTGATAGCTATGGCAAGTATGGCAACTATGGTTTCTCATCATCATCAATATCTGTTCCTCTCTAAAGGTATTCAATTTAGGACAGGAATATTATCTTTTCACAACGACTGAATCACACAATCCTATCCGAAATCCAAGAAGGCTATCCGATTCGAATCGGATCGCTGCGCGTTCCGAATCCGATCTGATAAAATTATCGGATTTGGGATCGATCAGATTACCTTCGATTTGATCCAATAGTGATCCGATAAGAATATTCAATAACTTTCACTGCATATAGAGAAAAATATGCACCCTGTATTGCATGCACACGAATAACGGAATAACTAACTACAACATGAATGAGGTTGTCGATGTGAGTTCAGTATAAAGAAGTATACTTGCTCAGTACAAAAGTGCGATTTTTCTTGATGTGGACTTTATATCACACAATGCCACAATGTAAGAATTGCAATATTCTTGTCGGATCGGATCACTTCAGATTCGATCCGATAAGCTTATCGGATCAAAAATTGCTCATTCAATCCTATCCGATCCGAAATCCGATAAGGCGATCCGATAAGCATCCTTAAATAGAAATAGAGGTGGTCAGGCTAGAACGTGGGTTTTTACCTTTGAAAGTGATTTTCCTCAATAAAGAGTTGCATATTTGAAATTCTCTCATCATGGGTTTTCATTTGACGTAATGCTGGTCAAAATCCAGAAAGCGTGATTATAACCGACTTATGCCCGGGTTTGTTTAATATTCGTATTTGAATTGCACTTGAGAAATGCATTTTTGTAGCCTTAATTGTATGAGTTTGATTGTATAGATGTTTTGTGCCACTGGAGTCCCAGGAGGAGGGATTGGGGAGGGCTCCCATGTTTGGATTTGTACAGCAACCCATTCAGTGACTCGTGTGTCCATTATCGATGCAAATCGACCAGCCGACATTCTCCATCACTTTGATGTGTCCACTTCTCAACTTCTGTGCATTGCTTATGTGCCAGGTATCCCCTTGTTTGTAAACCTAATAAATGTTCAAATAAAAGCAATGAAAATCATCATGGCTTATTTTGACACACATAGTAACCTTTTTTACCTACTAAAACTAACTATCGAGAACTAACTAACTAAATGTGATGTTAGAATGGTTGCCGGAAAGCGAGACGATCGATGAGACTGGAGAAGCTGAATGCGAGCAGGTGGAGACCATTGGTGGATCTGGTGATGGCCAAACTGATGACAGCGAAGGCAATAATGATAGTAGTCTACAAAAACTGGCCAAAGGACCAACTGTATGGTTTGGATCCCAAAGTGGCTCTCTCTATGTCCATTCAGCTCTTCAACGAAGAGAAGAATGTATAAATAAATTGAAACTAGCGGACTCCATACTGGCCATTGTGTATGTTGTACTCAAATATCAAAAACTCACCATCACCACACAATACATAAAATATACAGTATTAGGGAGTTTGCGCTTTTACAAGTCAACTGACAAAACAAATACGAGTCCTATCTTGTTCACTTTAAGTTACAACTGTTTAACGTGAACGAGATGGGACTCGTCTTTGTTTTGTCAGTTGACTTGTAAAAGCGCAAACTCCCTATTGTCTCGTTTGTAGGCATGTGAATGGAGTTGTTTTCGTGTCGATGGCCAATGGAACGGTAGCCATGTTACAAAGGACTGAAAATGGCGCCTGGAATATGGACAATGTCAAAGTGTTGGACTTGGAGGGTCAACCTCATCACTCTGTTCGATGTTTGTGTGTTGTGAATGACACAGTTTGGTGTGGGTTTAGAAATCGAATCCATGTGCTCAGTGCTCACAGTTTAACTCTCACGGTCAGTCTGTTCATATATGTACATTATTGTATCCTTTTGTTTTATGTGTGAAAATATGGGATAAGAGGTGTGCAATAAAAGTCGTATTGTGATTGTCATGTAGAAAACTTTTGAAGCTCATCCTCGTAAGGAGAGTCAAGTGCGACAAATGGCATGTGCGGGAGCTGGAGTGTGGGTGAGCATTCGATTGGACTCAACATTGCGACTGTATCATGGTACTACACAGGAACATCTCCAGGATGTGGACATTGAGCCTTATGTATCCAAAATGCTAGGTGAGTCCCAAGAACGGGTTTTGGGTAACAGGAGTGCTACGTTACGGAACAAATATTTCGAGTTCCACTACATTCTTGAATCCAGGGTTTCTATTATTGTGTAGGTACAGGGAAGCTGGGCTTCTCGTATGCCAGGATCACGGCCCTGTTGGTCTCTTGCCAGCGGTTGTGGATCGGTACAGGGAATGGAGTGATAATTTCTGTGCCATTGACCATGGGTCAGTCAAGTGGAGGAGGATGGGACGGCTCAACTCCTACCGCGCCGGGTTCAGTGGCCAAGAAATCGGGACCTGGGGTTGCCCTACGTGTTTTTTCACCAACGGCTGCTTCAGGCCAGTCAGTGCTCCCATATTGCTCAATGTCACAGGCACAACTATCCTTCCATGGTCATAGGGATGCTGTCAAGTTTTTCGTCTCTGTTCCAGGTTTCTGTTCTTCTCCTCTCTCTCCTGTCTCTTTCTCTCTCTTTCTTGTGTCTAATTGGAAAACAAATACGTAATTAATAACTTTGCTTTCTTAAAGGGAGTACAGGTAACCGAGTGACCGAAGATGGTAGTGGCGACTCACCGGCTGTATCTTCATCATCATTTTCATCTTCAGAGGTCACCGAATCCACTCTAGTCATATCAGGAGGCGAGGGTTATATTGACTTTCGTGTCGGTAAGTTCAGGGTTTTCAAGTTCAACTTTTATTTCTCTTCTCATTTACATATCCCTATATACTGAGAGCCTTACTTCTTTAATTGCTGGCACACAAGGCTTACGTCGTGTCTTTTCATGTGTGATCTAAATCTGTGAACTTAAATGTTTCGCAATTTTAATTAATATCTGCATAGTAATACGATTTGGGTGTATCTGTGTAATCTCTCGCGTCTACTCCACTGTATTTTTGCTTGTATATTTAGTCATGAATTATTGGCAACAGTAAATCAGTAATCAGTATTCTGTCTGTCTGTCTGTCTGTCTGTCTAGTCTCTACTCTCTAGTATGTGTGTGTGTGTGCGTGGACTCACCAACTCACCATCACCAACCACTCTGCTCACATTCTCACATTCACATTGTTGTCCATTGTGAAACTATCGTTTTTATTTCTCGCTGCGAGTCGCTACTCACTTACCATACTTCCTTCACTATTTTCACAAACTATTGGAATATTTATCAACTTTTGACTTTGACTGTCATATATCTTATTCAATTGATCCTGGATGATTTGATTATGGATCATGGATTAGTTCATAAATCGTAACCAGTAACTTATTTTGCTACCCACCTTTGACTGCAGCTCTTGGTTTTTTTATGCTGACTGAGTTGTAAAACTAAAGTTGAGAGCAATGATGCATCAAGGTATGCATCTTTTTTGAATATTACAACTGGAGATTCTTCTTGAACTCATTTCAATGTTCAGTCATAGTCAGAGTGGGAGATCTATTTATGTAGTCAGTCATCTCTGTTTCTGTATTATCTGTATTCAGTATCAGTTGGACGAGTTAGATTGTAGTGTTGCCAACTGGGTGATTTGGACAAGTTTGTTCTTGGACTGAATTGAATGCTTTTAATTGACCATAAATGTATGTTGATTGACATTCTGAGCTGGTTCCTTATGCCCGAAAGAGCTGGTCAACAATTAAGTAGAATGTACAATAGAGAATGAGAGAGTGCCCTCGGAGGGGGGAAGGTTGAAACACTTGAATAATCTGGGGTGGCAATGATAATGTACAGTGGAGGAAGGCGAGGGAGACACAGCAACACACCTTATCGTTTGGAAACTCTCTTCTGGCACCATTTGACCTAGTTGACCTTTTTTTTCTCCTCCTTAATTGTGTGCAGCAGAGGTCGACGGGATGGAATGTCTGGACTCTCCTCTCTCCCATCAACAGCGGGGAGCGGGTGATCTTATCACTGATAAGACTCATCTCATCATTTGGCAAGTAAGTCCTTCGTCACGGGTCCCTTGAACAAATGTGCACTCTGCGGTCTGCATTTTCACGCCGTTGCCAATTTCACCACAGCAGAATCAATCCATATCCTTGGTTTGGTTCTATCCTGTAATCCTGTATTTTAATTTTATAAGCTATAGGCTCAGGCTAGAATATTCACGAAATAACGATGGCCTAGACTAGAGGTTTATTATGAAAATCACCAGGTCTGGTAGTCAGTCCCGCCTTCCCTGCTTTTTCCCACCCGGATGAAGCATTTAAACCAGGGGGCTTGCCATTTGGTTCAATCACTTTCGAAATGCTTAAGTCAAGTTCAAAATGTGAATTTAAAATGATTAACTGTGGTGGTCCTACAGACTTTGCATTGTTACTTGTATGCAGTTGCATAATATGAACTTGTTACTTTGTAGTTAATAGTCTTTTAGCCAAATAATATACCAAAGATTTTAGTTGAGCCTGATTTTTTGTTTGAAAGTGCCTATATGAGATTTGAACTGAAAACAAAAATGGAAAAGCAACCAGAATTTTATTAGTACGACTGATGATAGTATGGAAACTGTGAGTTGTTGTTAGTATGATCGAACAGATTTGTATGGACTATGGACGACAAAAATTTCCTTCAAGTTGACGTTAGTCATATTTCTGTTAGTTTGGTAGTTTTTATTACGTATACGTATATGCTCTAGCTTTAGCTGTTTTGCTGTATAAAAGATTCCAAGATGCAAATCTGTTCAGTCATACGGTGTCTAAACTTTTAGTTCCCAAAAATGATCAAATCTTTTTACGCTTTATGCTATCAAATTACATAGTATTAACTATTAAGGACTAGTTCAAGTCATGCACAGGTCTCACCTAAAGTATTAACTAAGAATTGTTACTGTACTGACTGAATATTAATATTAATATAGTGTATAGGCTTTTGTTTGCTTGTATGGATAAGCGCAATATGTCGTTTTAGTTGACTACCACTAAAATTGGTAATTTTGATTTTTTCCCCTCTTGTTATTCTATAGTTTATCTCGCAATCATTGATATTATTGCAAGCATTTAGTGGCGTTCATTTTTCAGGAGATTAAATATTATATCCTTATATGACCAGATTGGTCACACGCATGTATACCGTCGAAATCGTGACAATTGTTGAGTGTTCGTCTATCATGTTTTTCAAACACTTCTGCATGACATCCAGAAGTCCAGATTATAATTATTATGATTTAACTTGTGCAAATAAAAAATGGGGAAATCACAACTTGACTTCTTGAAGGTTTTATACAGAGCGGTATTTCTTTATTCACGTTAAAACAAACAATGATAAATCGGTTAAGGAATGCATGTGCAGTGCACGCACACATAAATTAAATGGATAAGGGTAGAGTGCGAGAGTCAGTCTTCACAACAAACATTCATAATTTTTCAAGCACGAATTTCCAACATGAGAAGCAATCAACATTGGCTATACGAATACAGATATCCCACAAAATTGTATTTACAAAAGTTTCGAATAAAAAGTTCACAATGAGCTAGACAAGCTAAATACAAAAAAAAATGAGACTAGTATATTTATTTATTCAACATGTTTTTAGGATTGGTATTTTTAACTGTTTCAGAGCTCACAATTTCACATGCAAGAAATAATGAATTCTATAGGATTTTAGGATGGAAATATAAAGTGGCTATTCCCATCATCCACATCCCTCGCAGAGAAGGAACAACTCCATAACATATAACATTTACAACAATCCAACAAAAAGAAATACAAAACGGATGCAGGCAAAGAATCCTAGTACGGGATGATTTTGGCTTCAATTAACCAGAACACTTTAACTTTAAACGATTTCTGCACTACTTGCTAACAAACAATCAAAGTGATTCAAATTCAATTATCGATAAATCAACGTGCAAAGTGCAAAGACAAACAACATTCATAAAAAAGGATGAACTACAACAGTAAAAAGTGATAATCACAGCGCCATAGAAGACGACTACGAAGAGCACTTTACACACTCACTTAATGCGCTCCAAATTATCATAATATTAATAATATTAATGCGTGAAAGTAACAAATCGTTACATAGAAACACTAACAATGTACAATGTTTGGTGAATTTTATCTAAACAGAGAATTTCCAGAGCGTGGTAAAAAAAGGAGGCCAAAAACAATAGGAGAACAACGCATAAGCATCCACATACATATGTACATTATGGAGAACTACTAATAGTCATTTTATCAGATATTTTTTAGATTATCAGTGCTGTGTTGTATCACGTCAGCATATTTTATTTAATGCAACTGTACACAAGTTTTCAACGTCCTATTCTTTTTTGCATAATTAATTATTACAAACCATGATTCTCCTTGTTTCTAGCAACATCAACATTCCAGAATTGGCATCCACCATGTGTTTGCCCTCTCAATGACTAATAACTAGCCCTACACCGACCGAAACCAGACATTTTCAGTCATTCATAATTACACAGCTAGAGACTCATTAACTCATTGAATACAGCAGTTCACTCATGCCTCGCAACATTTTTTTCCCTCCCCAAAAGTCACGGACATCTATATTACAGAGTGATCTAAGAAAAGACAACGGTTTCTATGTACAAGCTCTGGTTGCCACCCACATGCTCAACAGCTACGGAATTGGATCAACCATACTTTTTTTAAATTATTTATTATGCATTCGATAAAGGTGGCTAAAATAGCTCCTATACTAATTACTAACTAAATCTATCGTCAGGTCACAATATATACGACATAAGCAAGTTTTCTCTTTTGCATTACAGCAGGAAACCAGTCTCACGAACCAGTATAACATCAACTTCACCCACATACATATCTGTTTTTTTATTCCCTTTTTGACCCCAAGCAAATCTAGTAGCTCATTTGCCGACATTGCTATTCACCACAAGTAATTTTGTCAACATCAATCCAATTTTAGCAACTAGAATATTAAAACTAAAAGTATTCCCAATTCCAGATGACAATTTCGCGCAAAATTTTTCATGCATTACAAGGTGAAACAAAATATGGGCTCGTAAGTTCTTTCCGGGAATGTTTTCCACAACTCTCATTCAGTCAGCCAGTAAGGCTGATACTGGGGTTTAGGTGAACCACCCATCGGGGTAAACGCGTAGGCTGCAGCAGCCAACTGTGGTTGGGTGCTAAATAAATGCGCAGGGGGAGGCAAAGATGGATTTCCCGCATGACCAACTGGCCCTCCATGATGAGCTCCACCTCCAACGGCTGCTGCCGCAGCCGCCGCTGCAGCCGCTAACACTGACCGGGCATTTCCGTGGTGAGCAGGAGGAGGAATCGCACTGTACACAAAGAATGAAAACAATTAAATTAAAGGGTAAGGTTTGCGGCCATTAGCTTTTTACTCTAGTTATGTAGCTACCCATACCCAGAAGCATAAGGACTGAGCTGATAGCCCGAATGATTAGAAGCCGGAGGTAGTTGATGAGGACCAGGCGGAGGAGCATACATGGAGGAAGACTGCAAGACATTGGGAGGCGCAGCTCCAGATCGACGATACAGTTCCCCAGCGCTGTATAGATTGCTGGCTCCATGAACATGAGGCGTCAATCGAGGTGCGTTCATCATTAACTGTCTATGAGGAGTCTGGGGAGAGCACCCATTGCTCATCCTATGAAAACAAAGGACACTCATTAGTCCTTGATTTTCTTATATAATCTTAACTGAATCAATTCCATTTTGCATTGAGATCATAAAACAAGTTGAATGGAAATGAAAAGATAGCGGATACTTTGGCGAGAATAGGGACATACTGTAACTCTCGATGTGGATACGCCCAGAGATGATTGGGTTTCTCGCGAACAACATAGAAGTGATCCCGGGACATGGAGACAGAGTTGGCACTGGACACCGTTCCGTACATAGAGTCCCGAGAAGAAGAAGATGAGGAGGATGGTTGGCCATGGAGATGATGATGATGGGCTGGTGGGGGCACTATGTCAGATCGTACATCCCCGAATACCCGACTTCCACGGGCATCAATCCGCTCTTCTTCATATCTATGGAAATTAATTGACAAACTTCGTATAACAGTTAATTGCTCACCCACCTTTACCATGCCAATGCCTTTTAGCAGACTAAATTATTTGAGGCTTGCCAATCCTTGCGTACAAACGATTCAAATAAACCAGATTGGAAGCATTAAATATTACTCCCGACAGTTGGATTTTAGCATTGATAAATTGATTTCCCTAAAAATGGAAGCTAAGGAGGCAGTTAGAAGAAAAGGATGAACAAAATACGTACATGGGAGTTGGATGTGGACAGTATCGATTGTATTTGCGTCCATTGGTAGATGGAGTAGAGCCAGCAGCAGTAGAGTGATGAGAATGAGGTTTGGTTACACTTTTGAAAGAAGATGAACTGGACTGCTTGTTCCCTTCATAATGATGATGACCAGTGCTGCCATTATTTAGTCCAGGTTCTTGCTTGAATGACGTTGGAGCAGCCAACAATGCTTCAGACTGAGCTTTGGCAAGCAATCGTTTCTTTTGGGATCCATAAGAGTACGATGGTTTCACAATGGGCTTCAGATCTTTATCCTCTTGTTTGCTGGATCGACTGCTGTTGTGAACCATGCTCTTGGCATGTTGCGAGTCTTCACCATCACTGTCCCCCACGGTCACACAGGAGACCACTTTCTTGCCATTTCCTCCATTGCTTCCATTCCCCGTACGCGCAGATTCCCTGGGTTACAAAAAATGTAATTTAAAAAAATTATAAACCTCAAAATCCAATTCACAAACAATACATTTCCATCGTGTACATGGAAAATTTCACACGTGTTAAAACTTATGAGTCGGAGGAGTAGAAATGACTTGAAAGAGTGCAACTATTAATAATTGAGTGCATCAAGCGCTTACTTTGGATACGGAGACAACTGATAGGGAGAAATGGGCAAAACGGATGGACAATTCGAACCCAAAGTACACTGCGGTGTCTTCCCCTGATGAGTACATGTTGTACAGTTACCATTTCCACATCTAGACCCAAAGAATTCAAACGTTAATAAACATTTTCATTTCAGTCATTTCTAATCATTTTAAACTTGACTCTAATTAGCTAACTGGCTGCTAGAGTTTAACTTCAGGCTGGCTTTGCTTCGTTAACCAATCTACATGTTTACAGCTCAAACAAGATACCATTCAACCATTCCAACATTCAAGAATGGTTATTCTCATCTAATTGTTTCATCAGAAAGTTAACAGTTCAAATCTGAAATGACCACCTATTGCAAAATATGGCTTCATTCTATAAGTCTACATAAATATTCTACTAGTTCTGATTGTTATAATAATTTATGTTATGAGAGTTATGAGATTGTAACTCCATAAACGGCCCTATAAGTAACACAACTTAAATTAGTGCAGTAGTAAATCTCGAGTTCGAGTCAAGTTCACCACGACATTTCCTAACTAGAGGCATAATTATGTACAGCATCGAGTCGAGTTGAGCAAGGCTTCGATTCGCTCGACGAGTCAATCTTGAGCCGCTAGAAACAACTATGATTATTTATATGATACTAACTAAGTGAAAAAAATTAATACTACAATATTGTTGTTCACATAAAAATACCGAGAAGAATCATAGAAATCACACTTTAGCGTAACAAAATTGAAAATTCGTAATGAATATAATAATTTCTAAAATACTGGATTGTTAAAAGGCTGCTTTCGAGTGGAGCAGATTTAATGACAACACTAACAATGTGTAATGCTCGGAATTAAGGAAACACACTCCCAGAAAAGCTTGACTGGGTTTACTTTGCAATTATAGTTACAGTGATCTAATTACTCAATGCCATTAACTACTTGTTCTTTCTTTTATATTACACTTCCCCATATTATTTCCGAACATGCTCGAGATGGACTCCACTCGCTCGACATTGAGTAGAATCGAATACAACTTGGACTCGCTCGATAATTTCGAGTGGAATTGACCACGATCTTATAGTTGGCTCCACTTGCCTCGTTAAGAACTCTACGAGGTTAAAAACTTACGAAGGTGCAGAAGCCTCATCCTCCGAATCGGAAATAGTAATAACGGACACGGGTGAAGGTGTATCCCGAATAGTAATGGTGGGTTGCCTGGAACTACTACTGCCCCCACAGCCATCATTGGAGTATCCATTCCGATTCCCATTTGAATCTCGTTCCAAAGTCATCATGAGAGCTCCCTTCACTCGTTTCTTCACAGGACTATGATGACTGACCCCATGATCCACTTTCAGACTACCAGGAGCACCCGAATTTCCATAAGTTTTCGAGGAATGTGCTGGAATTGAGTTCACCTGGCCCGTGTAAACTAGCGACGAGGCCGAAGACTGATGTGCCATGGGTGGCTGACTCAGCCTCGTTCCAGAAGAGGATGATGCAAAGCCCAGAGGCCGAGTTCGTTTACTCCACGGGGTGTCCACCAAACTAGCTCCTGGACCCCGAGGCTCGTACATTTCGGCCAATTCCACTGGAAGGATGTGTCGTGTGTCCTATATAACAGATGGTTTTTAGTTACAACTGAAACATTACATGAACCCAATGTTTTTGCCAATAATTCATAACTCTTCCAAGTTTTTAAGCCAGTAGCAAATAGCTCTCCGTGTCAAATGTCAATATACTTCGACTTCCCACAGAGCTCTGTGGGCTTCAGAGGGCAAACATGACGATTTAGTTTAGAAAATATTCAAGTCCATACGATTTACGACTTATATCTTTGCTATGAAGTGACTTGGGACGGTTAGCTGGAGTAGCTCCAGCGCACGAATATTTCAGCATTTCCTATTGTACTGCCAAAAGTAACAACGCTATGTTTAGTGCATTAGATAGCATATTCAGTCTGGAACGATAATGTTTTCCTTCTACAAAATGTGCGTATCTCCAAGCCCAGTAAAGTGTGCAATTTAATTACAGCATCAGCTTAGTCTACAGTGTATAGTAGTTGATTATCATCTTTCACATCTATTTGAGCTGACAATAAGTACACCTGAGCGTTCAAACATCCCATATCCCGAGACGAGCTAAGAGCTGCCTAGTCGATAGATTCCCAAAAACCGACAAGCAAAAACCAATGGTTGGCCTCCTGTAGGAATATATAGCCACGCAGCTACAGCCCAAGCCAACTGACTGAACGCAACTACTACTACTACTACCAAACTACCATACTGACGTCAACGCCATACTACTACAACTACTACTACACACGTGTGTTGTTGATCCACACAGCAGTACGCGTGCAAATTGTAAAACCATGCTCCTTTACCCCCATACTTCCAATGTACAGAGGACATAGCATAATACGGAGGCCGGCCTCCCTTTCACTTTCTATCATCACCAAATTAAAATGTTCCGTTCAGTCAATAAGTAGAATAAGTTACACAGGAAGAAAGCCCAGGGTTCAGGCTTCAACTTCAAGGACTATGTTCAAAAGTGTGGACTCCACTGTAAATATTATGGATTAGTGATGACGGATTGTGCATCCAGCAAAAAAGAAACAAAAACTAAACATCGTAATCCTGGATACGAATATAATAACTAAATTAATATGCGACTGAGTGAGTACAGCTAAATAATGCAAAACAAAATTGAACGCAAACCAGTACAAACAAACTTTTTTCACAATATAGAAAAAATGAAGACTAGCACAAGATCTACAACAAAAAATATACAGAAACTACTAAATTACAAAGATTTCAAATAATACAACAGGACTAACATCTACAATTCAATACAGACAAAGATAACTTACTTGCCGTGAGATAAAGCATACTACAAAGAGCAACTAAAAAGTTAAAGGCAATTAATCTAAGAGTCGTTTTAAGCTAAACATCTTGAGTTAGTGTGTACGCATCATACACATAAGGAACAAGAAGCAATCGTAGGGCCATAGTTTAAACCCCATCATGCTTCTCCCTATCATCCTCGGTGTTTGGGTCATCCAAAAAAGTTATGTAGTATTTTGGACTTCCCGTCGAAGACTCTGAATTTTTCATTTTGAGCTTATCCACACTGCCGATGATGATGTCATTTTCGTCTACTACTTGGAACACCGTTTCGTCCGTTTCGTCTGTTACCTCCGTTTCCACCGTTTCGAAAGCTCCGACATTATTCTCCTTATTCTCCTCGTCCCACACACCACGAGTTGTATTGAAGTAGTTGTTACTTACCCGATATGAGTTATTCACGGGGATCAATGATGATGAATCCACAAGGAGAGGTCGAATCCAGTCCGTCCCATTTCCCTCCCCATTGAGAATCGAAGAATGGCCTCCATGGTGATGATGATGGTGATGGTGAGCAGCTACTTGCTGTTGAGCTGCTGCCGCTGCTTGCCAACTTGAGGGCACCAGTGTCACACCGCGCCCAGTATATGTTGGCTGCACTCCCTGAACACATTCATACAAAACAAGTTTTCATTTTCTGGATTTCATTCACAAACCCATGTCAGCAGTTATGGTCTCAGCAAATAATTATTTCATGATGACAGACAATGCCACATGGAATGGGTTCGTTGACAAAGTTCAAAACCAAATACAGAACCAAAATGTGAGCAAGTATAATCCATACAATTCAAGGTTTTCATGCAAACCAACTCGCTTAGATGGATAGATGGATAGATAGATTGATTAATGGATATGGATAGTGAATAGCTCTTGTCAAACAGGATTTTGATGCGAAAACCAGGATTTATATAATTCATTTATATCGATGATGAGCATAATAAGTAACTAGTATATAAGGTGATGGTGACTTACGGGCATCAACACAGTTCGGCTGGATTGATCTACCATGGATACAGGAACGTACTGTTGTTGGGCTGCTGCTGCAGCGGCAGCCACCTATCAATTTCAACCAGTATGTCAAAATTCAATCTTACAGATATGAATTTTTTGAATACGATCCAAATACCTGTTGAGTTAAGAGAGGCGGGGGTAGCTGCAATTGCTGGGGTGCCTGTTGGACCATCATCGTCTTAGCAGGAGATGATAGAGAACCGACTCCACCAAAAGGGGGACACAAAAGGGAAGAACCAATAAGTCCAGCGCCAAAGTCCCCACGACTCCCACCATACTGACGAACGTTGCTTCTCCCATATAGGCCATACTACAAAGCAACAAAAGAAGCAATAAGTGAAACATTTCACAATCTTTCAAATTTCCTCGGACTGCAATTTACATACTTGATTAGCAATAGCCGGAGGGAAGGAAAGAGCTACATTTCCTCCTGAGCTGGGAACCAAACTTCCAACTAGAGATGATCCGCCGGATGACCCAGAGCCTCCAGTATAACTATTTGTCCCACGGCGACACACCTAATAAGAATATGAGTTTGAGAATACAAGTTGGAGCAGCAAAGGCTAACAATAACAATATCCGGCATTTGAGCGGAAAACCACACCACAATATGAAAGATTAGTACCTCCATCATTTGAACGCTAGCTTTTACGTTGGAACAATGTGCATAGTCAACCAAATGATTTAAAGACACAAACGGATGATTCAAGGCTTCTCCGGGCTTTATTCGTCTCTCCTGGAAACATAAAAAAAATATTGAGCATTTTGCAATTCTACACCGGCACTGGAACTGAACTCGTAAACTCAGAATCTCGGAACGAGCACTACTGGGAAGCCGAGTCAATGTTTACACTTACACATGCACACATGATGATGAATTTATGCTGATCCAGTCTAACACGTTAACAAAACTTTTCTACCATACAAACCGAAAACTTTATCAATACTAGTACACGAACACTGTAGTTAAAATGTACGATTTAAGATTCCCTAGTCCCAGAGCCGAAATTATGATCGATTGTATTTTGAAGATATGGAATGGGAGAAACACATACACAATGTAGGTTTACCTGATCCATAGTGAGCATCCGCTTCAGTAGGTCAATGAATTCACGTCGGTCCGCCTTTTCCGCTAACAGTTCTCCTCCTTCAAGATCTGTTGGCACATTTACTTGACCGATGTCATCAATACAATTAAAAATATATTTACGAGCTTCTTTTGACTTGATCCCTGTCTCAGACTCGTGTTCCTCTGGAGTCTATAGAATTCCATATCACCATGTTTTATTAGTTGGAGTTGGAACAGACGTTTCATTGAATACACGGAACTTAAGTAGCTACACTTGTTTGATTTCTCAACCAAAGCAGATCTCACCTTAAGTCGCCAAAATGGATAGGATGAATCCAAATCACGGTAAAAGAACTTGGTAGTCTTGGAGGCCGAATTCAACATATGTTCGGTTGGCAGTCCCTGGGTCTGACTAATGTACCGAATCTGATCATATTCCGATGATCCAGGGTACAAAGGCCAGCCCAAAAAGAGTTCAGCAATGACACAACCCAGTGACCACATATCAATTGCTTCCGTAAATGGCAAACCTGGTAAGTCGTATGCCAGTAAACCAGTTATAGAATCAGAAAAAATCATTGGTGAGGAAAGCACGAAAACAAGAGGCAATAGCTAAAATATGCATACCTAAAATGATTTCTGGAGCTCTGTAGTATCTGGACTGTAAATAAGTATTACAAACAGCTTTGGATACATGGGAGGCAGAGCCAAAATCAATGACTTTCACTCGGTATGGCTGTCGAATAGGATCCACCAACATGATATTTTCTGGTTTCAAATCCGCATGTATTAATCCCAGTTGTTTTAGCTTTAGCAACGCAGTCAACACTTGTTGCAAAATAGGGCGAATGTACTTAAGCGGCAGCGGAGAGAACTTATTGTGCTTCAGAAAATCGTACAGATTTTGTTCCAGCATTTCAAAGACCAAACAAGTATGATTACGATGTTGGAAGCATTCGTACGCTCGAACAAAATTGAATTCGTCGGCGTTTTCTTGACTTAGTCGAGATAGAATGCTCACCTACAAAACGTGTATTATTTTTATATGCTTATTCTTAATCAATTAAATCGGTACTTACACTAAATATCCCTAAGCATTAATTTGAATTTCATTCTTTTACCTCAATCTGCCCCTGCCGTGCGTATGAAGGATGATTTTTCAAGATCTTGATGGCAACAATCTCATTCGTTCCTTTTTTCCAACACTTTACAACCTAGGAGACAAACCACACATGCATGAATATTATTTTAAATCCTACTCAGAATTCGTGTCGAAGTTGCAAACTAAAGAACGAATATTTTTTACCTGTCCAAAAGTTCCCCTCCCCAAAAACTCAAGCACCTCATAGTTAGTCTGTGATGTAAGAGAAAACAAGACTTCATGTTGAACCAACTGGTAATCCCCGTCAGTGGCCACAGAACTGGCCGCAGCAGCAGTTGTTGCAGTCGCAGTACTCGAATCTTTGTTCCCCCCACTGTTGACATTCAATGTAGTGCTTCCATTCAGGGCGGTCGGAAATGAAATCAAAGTGCTCGTGCCACTACTTTCAGAGCTGATCACATGACCTTGTGTGGACTGTTGTGGCTGTTGTTGCACTGTGGAGGAATGAGTGCCCAAAGAGGAAACTGAATAGTGTTCCACTTCAGCTCCATGATTCACGTTTTCTGATGATCCCTCCGCAGTACATTTTCGCTGTAAAACGCACAATTCAAATTAATCTTCACTTACAAACTACCACATCCTACTATCACTATCTACAATCTAAAGCTAATAAGCTAAATATCTAGAGAAATACGGATGCTTATTGCGCATAACCTTATCGGTTTGGATATCAGATCGGATAAGAGTCCGATTTGTATCCGATCCGAAAAGAGTATCTTATTTGCTACATTATATTATTAATTATTATCATTTGAACTCCATATCAAGAGAAATCGTTCTCTGTATTGCGCAAGCATACTTCCTTACTGACACTGAGGTGCCGAAATTGGGTGGCGGAGTTGTACATGCAATATAACTCAAATGAAGTTGTGAGAACTTCAATAAAAACCCCAATTTGATCCCCATACGACCGCTAACTCTCACAGCATCAAAATTTTTTTTTTACATGCATCTAAATACACGAGTCACCAAAATCGAAAAAACAGTAAGGGTCCCATTAATTTCGAGATTTTTACATGTTAATTTCCATAAGAAAAATCGAAAATTGATTCTCGATTTCCAAAAATTATTTGGTTGACCGTAGGATACGTAAACAGGGATAAGCATGGGGATTCCCTATGCTGCTTCTCCGTTGGGGAAATAATATGTTAAGGGAGTGTTGTAAGCACGCTCCAAATCATTTAAGGCTATTTGTCATTTCCCAACTTCGGAACCCACCTACAACATCTAATTGTGAGTCGACTTGTATCATTCACGTTAAATTTGTTTCATATGCATGCAATATATGGTTCTGTGAATGTTATAAGCTATTGAATATCCTTATCGGATCGCACACTGATCTGATCGAATGACATCCTATGACGTTATCGATTTCGGATCGAATTGGAACCGAGGGCGATTCAATCTGTTTGATCCAAAAAGCCAGAGGCACGACCAAAATAAGGTATTCAATTATATACTCACCTTTCTGGTACAGCGATGATGATTGGACGAAGGCTCAGGGTGAAAATATTTGATGGTAGAAACGCGAGCGGGCACTTGAGGTGAGTTCACCTGTTGACTTCCTCCAGAAGACTCGGAGTGACCATCACAAAGGGTTGAACCTGACCTCCAACATGCCATGCGATCATTATTGTTCCCATTGCTATTGTTTGGTGCTAGGGCTCGTGGTTTACCATCCATCCCATGATGATGGTGATGATGGTGGTGATGATGATGACCAGAATTTCCTAAAATAGGTAACGATAACGACATAAACATGAAACATATGGATGATGACTACACAAACCAAAGACTTCTGACTCAAAGCCATTTAAGTTTAAATCATTTTAGTTGAAGGAGGGGCTCACCATTGTTGTTATGTAGAATGGACGAAACGGAAGCAGAAGATGAAGATGAGGATACTGAAGAGTCTGCAACGGCAGAGACAACACAGTCATCCATCTTGCGTTTCTTACTCAAACTCAGCAAAAGATTGTGAGCACCGAAATCTCCAAGAAGTTGAGACTGTTGTTGAAGAACACGATCATCAAATCGGGACAATTCAGGTCCTCCAAGACCAATCGAGTCACTTAGAATCCGTCCAGTGCGAACATCTACTGATGAGCCACAGTCTCCATTTTTGAACAGTCGCTGCATTCTCTCCAAGCTATAAACCCAGCAAATAAATATGATGTTTATTTATTTTCTGGTTCCGGGCCATCTAATGGAGTATCCATTGATTGATCTGCTTAGCACACCTATAATTTCTGATATTATCGGCAACATTCACTCCCTACTCCTAGTACTCAGGGGCAAAAGGATTGATATAATCACACAAAGCAACACCTCAAACACTTTTTTAACACTTGAAAATCTTGTGTCTCCCAAATGAAAACTGAAATCCAAATTTCATCGATTCTAGAAAATCGTCAAATAAATTCGCAAATTCCAAACAGACAAAATTAATTCGACTTACACCAGGCACCAATCTTAGCTATGTTCAATCTAGTTTAAACTTCAATCCAAAATTTCTTTAAATAATCAGATCCGGTCTATCACTAAACTCCGAGCTTCAAACAAACACACAATAAAAATTGATTACTGTCACAGATCGAGAAAATGAGTAAATTGCAGGTTTCTGTTTGATCTCCTCAGTTAGGTAAAAGTTGGGGGGCACATTCAAATGAAAATTAAAGGCCTTTTTAATTAGAAAGTGAATACAAATTAATGGAAAAAGAATAACGAAAATTATAAGAAAATTAATTTTTGGAAAGGCCAAAATCCATGTTCTCTTGCGACTTCATGGAGCTGGTGAGACTGACTGACGACACTGACGAGCTACCAAAGTTTCTGACAAAATATTTTAGTATAGCTGAGCATTGGGAAATTGAGATTGAGGCTCTTCTGGGCATCTGGGCCAATGGGCACTGAGCTCAAACAAAAACCAAAATATTCACAGTAACTTTTAATTCACATACAGTCTGTTCTCAAACATTTAGTGCGATGGATGAATATGAAAGTGAACGCGTTTTGTATAGGTAACGGTCTAGTATATGCATAAATACACAGGAATTGGAATATGGGCCTTTTATTGCCTTCCGTCTATATATGCTGCTGCTGTGTGCGTGCGCTATATGGTGGGTTCGCCCTTTTACAATCATATCCTTATTCGCCTACTTTGGTCTGGTCGGAATTTCATGATTAAAATATAGCTATTTTACTCTATAGTTATGTGGCAACGGTTACTTTTTGCCAGTTACTGTGCTAACGAAATTTAAAAAAGTGTTCATTTTAAAATGAGACATGTGTTTTTGGAATCAGTTTGTTGATTTCTATGGTTTTGGTTGCCACAGTTTTGGAATATACTGTATTCTCAAAACTCAAACGGACGTCGAATACACACAAATGCATG
>Ga0210040_10001915_pt1 | contig 30376 bp, 29 predicted proteins | sample CryGeyCG12114_NA_FD_185462 | JGI IMG/M metagenome (GOLD analysis project Ga0210040, IMG submission 185462) | Groundwater microbial communities from aquifer - Crystal Geyser CG19_WC_8/21/14_NA (SPAdes) (version 2) | ecosystem: Environmental > Aquatic > Deep subsurface > Groundwater | place: USA...
CCTCGACGACGCCGTGCACGACGCCCGCCTCGAGGAGGACCTCGAGGATGCCGGGGGGCCCGACGCGGTGGTCGGCCACCGCGGGGTCCGGCTCTCCGGCGGCCAGGTGCAGCGGCTGGCGCTCGCCCGGGCGCTGGCGACCGGCTCGGAGCTGGTGCTGGCCGACGACGTCTCGAGCGCCCTGGACGCCACCACCGAGGTCGAGCTGTGGGCCGCGCTGCGGGCCCGCGGTCGCACCGTCCTCGGGGCGACGTCCAAGCGGGCCGCGCTCGCGCAGGCCGACCGGGTCGTCGTGCTCGTCGACGGCGAACCGGTCGCCAGCGGTCCGTGGCCCGAGCTGGCCGGGTCCTGGGGACACCTGGCCGGCTGACCCGAGCGTGTCCGGGATCGCGTTGCCCGGCGCTTCTACCAGCGGGTAGCATTGGCGGTTGTTACCGGTCAGTAGTGCACTCACCGGTAGTCGGCCACGGCCGGCCCCCGCACCCAGACACGAGAAGGCGGCGTCGAGATGAGCCACTACCAGAGCAACATCCGCGACATCGAGTTCAACCTCTTCGAGGTCTTCGGTCGCGACGAGGTGCTGGGGCAGGGCCCCTTCGCCGACATCGACCCCGCGACTGCTCGCGAGATCCTCGCCGAGGTGGACCGGATGTCGCGTGAGGACCTCGCGGAGTCGTTCGAGGACAGCGACCGCAACCCGCCGGTGTTCGACCCCGCGACGCACACCGCGCCGGTCCCCGAGTCCTTCCGGAAGAGCTACCGGACCTGGATGGACGCGGAGTACTGGCGGCTCGGCACGTTCGCCGAGCTCGGCGGCACCCCGGCCCCGTCCAGCTTCAACTGGGCGATGGGCGAGCTGGTGCTCGGCGCCAACCCCGCGATCTGGATGTACGGCGCCGGCCCGATGTTCGCCGGGGTGATCCACCGCAACGGCAACGAGCGCGACCACAAGATCGCCCAGCACATCGTCGACCGCGGCTGGAACACCACCATGGTGCTGACCGAGCCCGACGCGGGCTCCGACGTGGGCGCCGGCCGCACCAAGGCCACCCCGAACCAGGACGGCACCTGGGACATCACCGGGGTCAAGCGCTTCATCACCTCGGCCGAGGGCGACCTCTCCGACAACATCGTCCACCTGGTGCTGGCGCGCCCCCAGGGCGTCGAGGGCGTCGGCGGCCCGGGCACCAAGGGACTCAGCCTGTTCATCGTGCCGAAGTTCCACTTCGACGTGGAGACCGGTGAGCTCGGCGAGCGCAACGGGGTCTACGTCACCAACGTCGAGCACAAGATGGGCATCAAGGTCTCCAACACCTGCGAGCTGACCTTCGGCGACCCCCAGGTCGGCGGCGGGGAGCCGGCCCGGGGCTGGCTGCTCGGCGAGGTGCACGAGGGCATCGCGCAGATGTTCCAGGTGATCGAGAACGCCCGGATGATGGTGGGCACCAAGGCCATCGCCACCCTGTCGGCGGGCTACCTGAACGCGCTCGACTACGCCAAGTCGCGCGTGCAGGGTCCGGACCTGACCCGCGCCTCGGACAAGACCGCGCCGCGCGTCACGATCACCCACCACCCCGACGTGCGCCGGTCGCTGATGACCCAGAAGTCGTACGCCGAGGCGCTGCGGGCACTGGTGCTCTACACCGCCACCTGGCAGGACCGGGTGATGATCGCCGAGCACCGCGGCGAGAAGGACGACCTCGCCGAGCGCGTCAACGACCTGCTGCTGCCGATCGTGAAGGGCTACGGCTCGGAGCGCTCGTGGGTGCTGCTGGGCACCGAGTCGCTGCAGACGTTCGGCGGCTCCGGGTTCCTGCAGGACTACCCGATCGAGCAGTACGTCCGCGACGCCAAGATCGACACCCTCTACGAGGGCACCACCGCGATCCAGGGCCAGGACCTGTTCTTCCGCAAGATCGTCCGCGACCAGGCGCAGGCGCTGGGTCACCTGTCGGGGGAGATCCAGGCCTTCATCGACAGCGAGGCCGGCAACGGCCGGCTGAAGACCGAGCGGGAGCTGCTGGCCACCGCCCTGGCCGACACCCAGTCGATCGTCGGCACCTTGATCAACGACCTGATGTCGGCCGACCCGAGCGCGGAGGGCGGCAGCATCGCCAACGTCTACAAGGTCGGGCTGAACACCTCCCGGCTGCTGATGGTGCTCGGCGACATCGTCTGCGCGTGGCTGCTGCTGCGCCAGGCCGAGGTGGCGCTGGGCAAGCTCGGTGGCGAGGTCGGCAAGGACCAGGCCTTCTACGAGGGCAAGGTGGCCGCGGCGCAGTTCTTCGCCCGCACCGTGCTGCCGAAGATCACCGCCGAGCGGGCGATCGCGGAGTCGGTCGACCTGTCCTTGATGGAGCTCGACGAGAGCGCGTTCTGAGCCTCCCCGGTTGACACGCACTGACCCGGGGTAGGACTCCCGGGTCAGGGCGTCGGCCCTGGCCGGTGCGTGAGCGCCGCGAGACCCGTAGGGAGCCACCATGGGCATCGGAGTCGGCATCGTCATGCTCGTCGTTGGACTCGTGCTGGTCCTCGGCGTCTTCCCCGACATCCCCCGCGTGGACGACCCCACGCTGGGCTGGATCCTCGTCGTCGTCGGTGTGCTGGGCATCGTCCTCGCGCTGGTGATGAACCAGCAGCGCTCGCAGACCAAGCACGTCGAGGAGCGTCGCTACGACGGTCGCTGACCGCGGCCCGCTGAGGACCCGCTGACCGCGACCCCGTGGCCCGGTCGATCAGTGCGCGGACAGCGGGAGCTCGAGGCGCGACGGCGCGCCCTCCACGACCCGCACCGGGATGCCCCAGTCCTGCTGGTGCAGGTGGCAGGCAGCTCCCTCGCCGCCGTGCGCGTCGCAGGACGCCGCCCGCGCGGCCACGTGCAGGACGCCGTCGCCGACGGCGGGGTCGAGGGTGAGCACCCGGGTCAGGACGGTCCCCCGGCCCTCGCCGCCGCGCACCAGCGCGGGCGGGGTCGCGGACACGTGCAGCTGGGACGCCGGCCCGTAGCGCTCGTCCACCTCCTGCCCCGGCGGCGGGGTGAAGGTGACCACGAGCTCGACCTCGCCGGGCGCGACCTCGGTGACCGGCCGCTGGGTGCGCTGGGCGAACCCGTCGACGGCCACGACCCCGGCCAGCGGCACCCGGGTCAGCCGGTGGGCGGCGGACTCGACGACCACGAGGTGCTCCCCCGACACGACGGCACCACTGGGCTCGGCGAGCCCGGTCGCCACGGTGGTCAGCTCCCCGTCGGCCCAGCGGCGCACGGCGCCGTTGTAGGTGTCGCAGACCACGACCGAGCCGTCGGGCAGCGCCGTCACGCCGAGCGGGTGCTGCATCAGCGCCTGCTCCGGTGGTCCGTCCCGGAACCCGAAGTCGAACAGCCCGGTGCCCACCGCGGTGTGCACGCCGTCGGCGTCGAGCCAGCGCAGGCTCGAGGTCTCGCTGTCCGCGAGCCACAGCCGGTCGCCCGCGGCGGCCAGGCCGGACGTCTGCGCCAGCCACGCCTCGGCGGGCGACCCGTCGAGCAGTCCCTCGTTCCCGGTCCCGGCCGCCACCTCGACGCTCCCGGTGCGCGGGTCGAAGGTCCACAGCTGGTGGACCCCGGCCATCGCCACCCACACCCGGTCGCCCCACCACGCCACGTCCCAGGGGCTGCTCAGCCGGGGCGAGGTGCGCGACCTGTCGCCGGGCAGGCCCTGGTGGCCGTCGCCGGCCAGGGTCCGCACCGACCCGTCGTCGAGCCGGAGTCCTCGCAGCGCGTGGTTCACGGTGTCGGCGACCACGACGTCGTAGCCGACCTCGTCGGCGACGTCCTCGGGCAGCAGCACCAGCCCGTTGGGCTCGTCGAAGGACGGTGACCCGCCGTCGGCCAGGCCCCGCTCCCCCCAGCCGATGCGGCGTACGACGGTCTCGGCGTCCGCGGCCAGCTCGACCAGCTGGTGGTGGCCGGCGTCCGCGACCAGGAGGCCGCCGCCGGGAAGCGTGACGGCCTTCGCCGGGAAGCGCAGGTCGCCCGACGGCACGGCCGGCGCGACGTACGGCGAGTCGCCCGGCTGCAGCGTCCCCCGCGCCAGGTGCTCCTCGCGCAGCTCTCCGAGGAGGGCGTCGAGCGCGTGGGCGTGGCCCTCGCCGGCGTACTGGGCGACGACGTAGCCCTCGGGGTCGACCAGCACGAGCGTCGGCCACGCGCGGGCGGCGTAGGCCTGCCAGGTGACCAGCTCGGGGTCGTCGAGGACGGGGTGCGTGACGCCGTAGCGCTCGACGGCGGCCGCGAGCGCGTCGGGATCGGCCTCGTGCGCGAACTTCGGGGAGTGCACGCCGACCACGACGAACTCACCGGCGTACCTGTCCTCCACCGGTCGCAGCTCGTCGAGCACGTGCAGGCAGTTGAGGCAGCAGAAGGTCCAGAAGTCTACAAGCAAGAAGCGACCTCGGAAGTCGGCTAGCGAGAGGTCGCAACCTCCGGTGTTGAGCCAGCCTCGGCCCCGCAGTTCAGGGGCGTGGACAAGTGAACGATGCGGCACTCAACAAGTGTCCCCATCAGGGCTAACGGAGCCCCCAACGGCCATTTCCCAGGCCGCCAGAAGAGTAGAAGAGGTCCTCGCCACGAAAGTTGTCAGAGTCCGAGGAGTGTGACTCGATCACATTCCGGATGATCGCCTGCCAGGTCTGGGGAAGCGGGGCACGAGCCTGGGCGACTCGCGTATAGATGTCAGACAGGCTGGCCTCGCCTCCGAGATCGCGTAGGGCGTCCACGATGTCGTCTTTCCAGGCTCGCACTGAAGGGAACCTATCGGCCTTCGGGGGAGAACGGGTCGCCTTCGCCCTCGACGTCGCCCATCTCATACCAGGCAAGTTCTCGTGTGGGCTCGGCGAGGTACCAGGCGAAGGTGTCGGCCGCGAGGTCCTTCAGGCGGCGCTTGGCGATCGCGGCGTTTCGGTGGACGAACGCTGAGAGGAAGCGACAGGACTCGGGCGGGATGCGTTGGTCCTCGGCCCAGCGGAGGAGTTGGCGGCGGCGGTCCTCGGTGACGACACCGTCGGTTGCGACGGCCTCGACGATCCAGAACTCGGGCGGGCGGGTGCTGATATCGACAACCACCGCGTCGGGGAGGAGGCTTTCGGCGTCGATCGTGAGGCCGAGCGATCGGAGGCGGCTCTCATCGGCCAAGTAGACCTTGTCGCCTGGCTCGGAGATCGAGAGGACGACGGGGTCGATCAAGCGAGCCGGTGCCCACTTCTCGATCACGCCTTGCAGTATGCGCGATGCGTCGCCTGGTTCCAGGTGGCGCGTCGTCCCGTCGGGGAGCCTGACCTCAATGGCGTGGGGGGCGTGGTCACGGCTGCGGAGAGTGGCGATCCGGAAACGGTCGCCCGGACTCATGCGCGTCTCGCGCCATGCCTCAATCGCGACGTCGAGCGCCTCACCTTCGAGCGCTGGGTCAAAAAGGGCGGCGAAGCCCTCCGTGAGCGCCCAGCGTGGAGCGCTGCTGTTGGTCGCGACGCCGGGGCGGTCGCGGATCGCGCCGTGGTCCAGCCACTTCGGGAACGTCTCGTCTCGCAGCGTCTCGCGAGTGTTGTCGGCGTACCAGCGACGGGCGTTCTCTTCTGCCCACTCCGCTTCGAGCGTTTCGGCGTGGCGGCGGCTGCGCAACGCGGCCTGACGCCAGGCAGCGCGCTCCTCCTCGGCGTCGTGCCGATAGATCTCATCGCTCATCCAGAGACACAGACTCGGCCGCGCCCAAGTCGCTCCGTCAGGGACGGGGCCGTCGTCAGGGACAATCGCGTCGACGTACAACATGGCCGCGAGTGCCGACGCAGCAAGCGGGTTCGAGAGAACGGGGTCGAACGCCTCACGGGGGAACACGCGGAGGAGGCGCGCCTGGATCTCGTCGCGGGGCAGGAGGGGCCTCATACGTCGGCCAATCGGTAGGCGAAAGCGACGGCACCCTCTAGGTCCTCATCGGTCCGGCCGTTCCAGGTGCGCAGCGTCTCGGCGTCGGGAAGTGGGATCGACTCGATCTCGTACGCGCTCACGGCGACGGAGCCCGAGAGCGAGCGAATTACACGGTCGAGGGTCGCGGAGTGGAGGACTGCGGCGAGCGTCGGCCCGTCGAGGATCGGCTCCTCGACAATTGAGTGCAAGACGTTGACGTGGTTCTCCACGACCACGCGGCCACCCCATGCCAAGAGATCCGACTCGGCAAGGTGGGCCGCGACCAGGCGGCGGGCTTGCTCGGGTGCCGTGGTGCGCTGGACCAGGACGGCCGGGCGGGTGAGGACCAGGCTGGGACCGTCCGAGGCGCGGAGCCGGAGGTAACGCAGGAGGTCGCGAGCGGGGTCTCGGTGGAGCCGTCCACCGTCGATATCGGCCGCCCACACGACCGGCACAGCGGTCGAACCCGGTGACGGCGAGAGGTCGGCCTGGCGGCGGTTCCAGACCAGCGGGCCGGTCGAGCACCGGTAGCCGACGTCGGCCAGTCGCAGCGGCAACCGAGCGGCAGAGGCGGCGGTCGGCGCATCGTCGGCGCGACGCGGCAGGAGCCAGGGGCCAGCGCCTCTCGGCGACTTCACGCGAGCGACCGGCTCGACGTGTCCGTTCACGCTCGCGATGGTCGTCCAGCGCGACCGGGTGCGCCGCGAGAAGACGGCTAGGCACGTCTCCTGGAGGACGTTGGCGAAGACGCCGTCTCGCTCGGCGACGAACGCGGTCGAGCGAAGCGGGGCGCTTGTCGAGATGGTGTCGCGCAACTTGGAGAAGTACAGACCGCTCGTGAAACTCGTCGGTACCAGAGCGGCGAGGACGCCGGAGTCGTCGAGGTCCTCCAGGGCAGCGCCGATGAAGAGGCCGTAGAGGTTCGCATGCCCGTAGAGGACGTGGCTCCAGCGCTGACGCTCCTCGGGCGTCAGCCGGACGCGACCGTAGGGCGGGTTCTGGACCTCGACGCGGGCGAGGCGTCGGCCGGTGATCAGGCCGTCGGCGCAGGTGACCAGAGCGGGGAACGGCCGACGTCGAGACGCCGGCACGTGAGCCAGAAGTGGGAGGGCCTCGGCAGCAAGGACGACATTCGCCAGCCAGACGGCGTTGGGGTCGGCGTCGCTGCCCTCGATCAGCGAGGGCAGGGCGGCCAGCGTCATAGCGGCATCCATGCGGGCCGACGCCTTCACGTGCTCCCGCATCGGAGGGAGGAGGAGAGCGCCAGAGCCGCTCGCGCGGTCACGCACCAACCCCGGGAGGCACGACGCTCGCGGCGGGAGCCCCAGCGCGTCGCGGGTCATGCGCCACAGGTGCTCGGCGAGGTCGGGCGGCGTGTAGTGGCGACCGTGCCGGGCTCGAACGTCGGAAGAGAGTGCGGCGACGTACGCCGAGCCGAGGCCCTCGGCTGTCCATGCTCCGGTGATCTCGGCGGCAGGCTCGGAGTCGAGCGCCACGAAGGGGACGGGGCTGTTCACGGCCTCCGCAACGTCGAGCCAGCGACCCGAGAGCCCGGCCACCCGAGCGCGGTCGCGCCACCAGTCGACGGTCGCAGCTAGTACGGCCGCAGCGGCAGGAGTGACGGGTCCGGCCGGATCGGGACCGGCGACCGAGCCCCTGGAGCCGCGTGCACCCAGGTCGCGGGCGGCGAGAGGGGCTGGCGTAGTCACGGCACGTAGTTTGCCGGACGCCACCCACGAAACCGGGACGCACGCCGAGGCGTACTGCTCGGCCCCAGCGGGACACGCGGTTCCCGTCCTGTCCGGGTTGCCGGGGCCTACGACCTACCGGGACAGACGCCTCTTGCCGGGAGACACCACGGTCGGATCGGGGTCCGGAGCCGAGCCAGCTAGGAGGTCGTGGCGAGCAAGGAGCAGGAAGTCCGAGAGGTTGTCGAAGGGCTCGGCCTGGGTCTCCTCGCGCTAGGCGCGACGCGGTTGACCTCTTGGATGATCAACCTGGAGTCGGCCTTTCCCCACGCATGGCGGCGTTGGGAGGGTGCCAACGGAGCCCCTTCCTTGAATAGTCCGGACGGCACTCCCGGACCGGCCGAGGCGTCTCGCGCCCGCGACCGGCGCTCGGTGGACCGGGGTGCCTCTGGGACAGTGGTGGACGTGAGAGCCCTGCTGCTGGAGAACCTGCACCCGCTCGCCACCTCGATCCTCACCGCCGCCGGCTTCGAGGTGGACGCGCGCAAGGCGGCGATGGGCGAGGACGAGCTCGTCGCCGCGTTGACCGGGGTGGACCTGCTCGGGATCCGGTCCAAGACCGAGGTCACGGCCCGGGTGCTCGAGGCGCACCCGGACCTGGTCGCGATCGGGGCGTTCTGCATCGGCACGAACCAGATCGACCTGTCCGCCGCCACCGGCCTGGGCATCGCGGCCTTCAACGCGCCGTTCTCCAACACCCGCTCGGTGGTGGAGCTGGCGATCGCGAACATCATCGCGATGGCGCGACGGCTGACCGAGCGCGACAAGGCGTTGCACGACGGCGTCTGGGACAAGTCGGCCGAGGGCAGCCACGAGGTCCGCGGCCGCAAGCTGGGGATCGTCGGCTACGGCAACATCGGCTCGCAGCTGTCCGTGGTCGCCGAGATGCTGGGCATGCAGGTGTACTTCTACGACACCGACGAGAAGCTCGCCCTCGGCAACGCCAAGCGGTGCTCGTCGCTGGAGGAGCTGCTCGACACCGTCGGCACGGTGACGCTGCACGTCGACGGTCGCGAGGGCAACGCCGGCATCTTCGGGCGCGAGCAGTTCGAGCGGATGCAGCCGCGGTCGCTGTTCCTGAACCTCTCCCGCGGCTTCGTCGTCGACTACGAGGCCCTGCGCGACGCCGTCGTCTCCGGCCACGTCGCCGGTGCCGCGGTCGACGTGTTCCCGGTCGAGCCGCTGCGCCGCGGCGACGCCTTCGACTCCCCGCTGCGCGGGCTGCCCAACGTGATCCTCACCCCGCACGTCGGCGGGTCGACCGAGGAGGCCCAGGAGGACATCGGCCGCTTCGTCGGCACCAAGCTCCGCGACTACGTCACCACCGGCAGCACCAACCTGTCGGTGAACCTCCCGCCGCTCACGCCCGGCCCGCCCACGGACGCCGCCCAGCGGGTCGCCCACGTCCACCAGAACACCCCCGGGGTGCTCGCGAAGGTGAACGCGGTCTTCGCCGAGCACGACGTGAACATCGGCGGCCAGGTGCTGTCCACCCGCGGCGAGACCGGCTACGTCGTCACCGACGCCGGCTCCGGCCTGTCCTCGGCCGCCGTCGCCGCCCTCCGCGCCGTCCCCGAGACCGTCCGCCTCCGCGTCATCAGCTGAGCCGGGCTGAGCTGGGTCCCGACGGGGACGAGGCGCCCTAGGGTGGACGCGTGCCCCACGAGACCCCCGCCCCGCCCGTGCCCGAGCCGATCTCCCGCCCGGCCGAGCCCACCGACGACCTGGTCAGCAGCCGGCACCAGCTGAGGGTCGGGCGACGCACCCTGGACTACACCGCCACCACGGGCCGGGTGGTGCTGCGCGAGGAGGTCCTCGAGGACGGCACCTTCACCGGCCTCAAGCCGCGGGCCGAGATCTCGCTGACCAGCTACGTCCTCGACGGGGACCACCGCCCCGAGGACCGGCCGGTGACGTTCGCCTTCAACGGCGGTCCGGGCAGCTCGAGCATGTGGCTGCACCTGGGCCTGCTGGGTCCCCGGCGGGTGGTGTCCGGCGACGTCGGCGAGCCGGCCCGTCCGCCGTACGCCGTGGTGGACAACGCCGAGTCCCTGCTCGCGGTCAGCGACCTGGTCTTCATCGACCCGGTGTCGACCGGCTACTCGCGCGCGGTCGAGGGCGGCAAGCCCGCGGCGTACCACGGCTACCAGGGCGACATCGACTCCGTCGCCGAGCTGATCCGCCTGTGGACCACGCGGCACCGGCGGTGGCTGTCGCCGAAGTTCGTGGCCGGCGAGTCCTACGGCACCCTGCGCGGCGCCGCGCTGACGGAGCGGCTGCAGAGCCGGTACGGGATGTACCTCAACGGCCTGGTGCTCATCTCCAGCGTGCTCGACCTGTCGTCGCTGGACTTCGAGAAGCAGCGCAACGACCGCGCGCACGCGCTCTACCTGCCGTTCTACGCCGCGGCCGCGCACCTGCACGGGAAGCACGGTCGCCGCTCGCTGCGGTCGGTGCTCACCGAGGCCGAGGAGTTCGCGTCGCGCGACTACCCGTGGGCGCTGGCGCGCGGGTCGCGGCTGACCGCCAAGCAGCGCGCGGACGTCGTACGCCGCACCGCGTCGCTCACCGGCCTGTCGGAGGACTACGTCGACCGCGCCGACCTGCGCATCGAGCACTGGCGGTTCTTCGGGGAGCTGCTGCGCGACCGCCGGCTGACCGTCGGGCGGCTCGACGCGCGGTTCACCGGGCCGGCCGCGTCCGCGATCGCGGAGGAGATGGACGCCGACCCGTCGATGGACGCGATCACCGGGCCCTACGTCGCGGCCTACAACCACTACGTGCGCGCCGAGCTCGGCTACGACCAGGACCTGCCCTACGAGCACATGACCGAGCGGGTGCACCCGTGGAGCTTCAAGGACTTCGAGGGCCGGCCGATCGACGTCTCGCCGCTGCTGGAGCGGGCGATGCGGATGAACCCGCACCTGTTGGTGCACGTCGCGTCGGGGACCTACGACGGGGCGACGCCGCCGTTCGCGGCCGAGGACGTGTTCGCGCACCTGCGGATCCCCGAGGAGCTGCGCGCGAACATCGAGCACCGGACCTACCCGGCCGGGCACATGATGTATGTCCACGAGCCGTCGCGGGTGCAGCAGTCCGCCGACCTCGCGGCTTTCGTCACCGGTGCCAGCGCGACCGCACGGCGGTGACGCGTTCCTGGGCGCTGGTGTCCTCCGCCGTCGCGCCGGTCGCGCTGATCGGCGGCTGGACCGTCGCGGCACCGCTCCAGCCGGGGCGCTTCGACGCGGTCACCGGCACGATCAGCGCGCTGGCCGCCCGTGAGGCCACCGACGCCTGGGTGATGACGACCGGCATCGCGGTGACCGGCGTCTGCCACGTGGTGACCGCGGCCGGGCTGACCGATGCGCACGTGGCCGGCCGGGCGGTGCTGGCGGGCGGCGGCGTGGCGACGGTCCTGGTCGCGGTCCTCGCCCAGCCGTCGGCCGGGCACTTCCCCGTGGCGACCGCCGCCTTCGTGGCGCTGTCGGCGTGGCCGGCGCTGGCCGCGGTGCCCGACCGGCGCACGGGCGTGGTCGCCGCGGTGGCGCTGCTCGGCCTGCTCGGCTGGCTCGGCGTGGAGATCGGCGGCGGGTCGCGGCTCGGGCTCGCCGAGCGCGTGCTGGCGGGCGCCCAGTCGCTGTGGCCGCTCGCGACGGTCGCGCTGGTCCGCCGGCGTCGCTGACCCTCCGCGTGCCGGTCGCCGGCCGGGTCAGGCGCTCTGCTGGAACAGCCAGTCGCGCAGCGCGGTGATCTTGTACGCCGGCTCGAAGGACGCCATGTGCTCGGCCGTGCCACCACCCATGGACGAGGTGGCCGACGAGCTGCCGCCCGCCTTCAGGACGGTGCCGGTCTTGAAGGTGGCGAAGTTGGTGCTGTCACCGTCCGCGAGCAGCTTCTTCGCCGCGGTGTCCAGCTTCGTGGCCGACCAGGTGGCGTCCCAGGTGGCGGTGCCGTAGGAGACGCCGGCGTCGCCGAGGATGCCCTCGACGTCCTTCTGTCCGCCCGTGGAGTTGCTGTCCCCGCCGGCCGCGATGTAGAAGAACTTCTGCTTCGCGAGGTTCGCGAGCTGGCTGGCCTCCCACTGCCCGGAGACGAACAGCTCCGCGGTGAACAGGTCGGGGTGCTTGGCGGCGAGGTCCATCACGGTCATGCAGCCCATCGACTGGCCGGTGCCGTAGACCCGCTTCGGGTCGACGGCGTACTTGTCCTGCATGCCGGCCACGAAGCGCGCCGTCAGCTCGACGTACTCGGTGGTGGTGAAGCTGCCGTGGTCGTCGATGATCACCGACGGGTACTCCGGCACCACCACGATGCTCTTGCGCTTGGCCTGCTCCGTCCCGCTGGCCCAGATCAGGGCGCCGTACTGCGACAGCGGCGCGGTCACGGACTGGCCCACCAGGCTGGAGTCGGCGATGTAGAGCACCATCGGGTAGGACGCCGAGGAGTCGTAGCCCTCGGGCAGGAAGACGTTGTAGGGCAGCGTCTTCCCGGTCGTGGCGTCCTTGTAGGCGGCCTGCTCGAACTTGCTCTTGACCTCCGCGGAGAGCTTCTTGGCCGCCGCGCTCTGGGTGCTGCCGCCCTGGCCGCCCCCGCCGGAGAATCCCCCGGCGCCGGTCGAGGCGGACCCCGACGACGTCGACGAGCTGCTCGTGTCGGAGCCGCAGGCGGTCGCGCCCAGGAGCAGGGCGCCGCAGGCGGCGGAGAGGAAGGTGCGGCGGGCCAGTGGCTGGTGCGTCATGCGCCCATCGTGCGGCCGTGCCCTCGCGAAGGATTGTGTGTTCCTTGTGCGTCGTCTGTGAGCGTCAGCCACCGTGACGCGCGGCAGCGGCTGCGACCAGGCCGGCGAACAGGCCGGCGTCAGCCCTCGTCTCGGGGTGCCACTGCACCGCCACCAGGAACCGGTCGCCCGGGCCCTCCATGGCCTCGAGCGTCCCGTCGTCGGCGTACGCCGCAGCCGTGAAGCCCGGGTGCGTCGCCACCGCCTGGTGGTGGTGGCAGGCCACCAGCGACCGCTCCCCCACGAGCTGCCGCACCCGCGTCCCCGCGCAGGTCGACACCTCGGTGTCCCCGAACTCCGGTCCCTCGGGCGAGTGCGTCTCGTGGCCGACGGCGTCGGGGAGGTGCTGCTCGAGGGCGCCGCCGCCGTGCACGGCCATCACCTGCATCCCGCGGCAGATCCCGAGCACGGGCAGTCCCAGGGTGTCGGCGGCCGCGAGCAGGGCGAGCTCCCAGGCGTCGCGGTCGGCGCGCCAGGTCGTGGTGCGGGGGTGCGGGTCTGCGCCGTACCGCTCGGGGGCGACGTCGGCGCCACCGGTGACCAGCAGCCCGTCGAGCCGCTCGGCGACGGCCGGCGCCGTCGCCGGGTCACCCGGCGGCAGCAGCACGGGCACGCCACCGGACCGCGCGACGGCATCGGCGTACGTCGTGGGCAGCAGGTCCGCGGGCTGGTCCCAGATCCCCCACCGCGCCTGCTCGCGGTAGGTCGACAGCCCGATCAGCGGACTGCTCACAGGGGGGTGACGTAGGCGCCGGAGATGCCGCCGTCGACGAGGAACGTGTTCGCGGTGATGAACGACGACTCGTCCGAGGCCAGGAACAGCACCGCGTCGGCGATCTCCTCCGGCTCGGCGAACCTCCCCATCGGCACGTGCACGAGCCGGCGCTGCGCGCGGTCCTCGTCCTTGGCGAACAGCTCCTGCAGCAGCGGGGTGTTGACCGGACCGGGGCACAGCGCGTTGACCCGCACGCCCTGGCGCGCGAACTGCACGCCGAGCTCGCGCGACATCGACAGCACCCCGCCCTTGGACGCCGAGTAGGAGATCTGCGACGTCGCCGCCCCCATCACCGCGACGAACGACGCGGTGTTGATGATCGAGCCCTTCCCCTGCTCGAGCATGTGCGGCAGGGCCGCCTTGCAGCACAGGTAGACGCTGGTCAGGTTCACCTCCTGCACGCGCCGCCACGCGTCCAGGTCGGTGTCCAGGATCGAGTCGTCCTCGGGCGGGGAGATGCCGGCGTTGTTGAACGCCACGTCGACCGAGCCGTAGGTGCTCCTCGCGGTCGCGAACAGCGCGTCGACCTGGTCCTTGTCGGTGACGTCGCAGTGCACGAACAGCCCCCCGGAGTCCTGCAGCCCCTCGACCACCTCCTCACCACGGACGTCGTCGAGGTCGCCGATGACGACCTGCGCGCCCTCCTCGGCGAACCGGCGCACCGTCGCCAGGCCGATGCCGGAGCACCCGCCCGTGACGACGGCCACCTTGCCGTCGAGCCTGCCTGCCATGTGCTTCCCTCCGGTTGCTGCTGATTACCAGGGGATGCCGGGTTTCTGATGCTCCCCATGGGTTGTTTCCCATGGGGAGCATCAGATTTCCTGCATACCCTGGTAAACGGTCAGTGGTGAAAACGGTCAGTGGGCGATGAAGACGTTCTTCTCCTCGGTGAACGCGTGCGGGGCGTCGGGGCCGAGCTCGCGGCCGAGGCCGGACTGCTTGTAGCCGCCGAACGGCGTCCAGTAGCGGACCGCGGAGTGGGAGTTCACCGACAGGTTGCCGGCCTGGATGCCGCGGGCGACCCGCAGCGCCCGGCCGACGTCGGCGGTGAAGATCGAGCCGGACAGGCCGTAGTCGGTGTCGTTGGCCTTGGCCACCGCGTCGGCCTCGTCGTCGAACGGCATCACCGCGACGACTGGCCCGAACACCTCCTCGCGCCAGATCCGCTCGTCGGTGGAGGCCGAGCGCACGACCGTCGGCGGCACCCAGAACCCGGGGCCGCTCGGCGCCGGGCCGGTGACCGCGACGTCGACCCCGTCGAGGTACGACGTCACCCGCTCGCGCTGCCCGGCCGAGATCAGCGGCCCCATCTCGCTGGACCGGTCGCTCGGGTCGAGCACGGCCATGCCCTGCACGGCCCGGTCCAGGAGCTCCAGGAACTCGTCGTACGCCGTGCGCTCGACCAGCAGCCGCGACCGGGCGCAGCAGTCCTGCCCGGCGTTGTCGAACACGGCGTACGGCGCAGAGGCGGCGGCCGCTGCCAGGTCGGAGTCCGCGAAGACCACGTTCGCGCTCTTGCCACCGAGCTCGAGCGTGCACCGCTTCACCTGCTCGGCGCACCCGGCGAGCACCTGCTTGCCGACCGCGGTCGACCCGGTGAACGCGACCTTGCGCACCAGTGGATGGGTGACGAAGCGCTCCCCGACGACGGGCCCCGCCCCGGGCAGCACGGTCAGCACACCGGGAGGCAGACCCGCCTCGAGCGCCAGCTCGGCGATCCGGATCGCGGTCAGCGGGGTGAGCTCGGCGGGCTTGACCACGACCGTGTTGCCGGCGGCCAGGGCGGGCGCCATCCCCCACGCCATGATCGGCATCGGGAAGTTCCAGGGCACGATGATGCCGACCACGCCGAGCGGCTCGTGGAAGGTCACGTCGAGTCCGCCGGGCACCGGGATCTGCCGGCCGAAGAGCCGCTCGGGGGTGGCCGAGTAGTAGTTCAGGCAGTCGCGGACGTTGCCGGCCTCCCAGGTGGCGTTGCCCCAGGTGTGCCCGGCGTTGCGGACCTCGAGCTCGGCGAGCTCCTCGACAGCGGAGTCGACGACGGCGGCGAACCTGCGCAGCAGCCGGGCCCGCTCCCCCGGCGCGACGTCGCGCCAGGCCGGGAACGCCTCGGCCGCCCGCTCGATCGCGGCGTCGGTCTCCTCGACCGAGGCCAGCGGCACCTCGGCGACGGCCTGCTCGGTGGCCGGGTTGACCACGGTGAAGCTTGTCACGACATCTGCACCTAACATCGGGGCCTCCGCGGCGTTGTGCGCGGAGGAGCGGAGCGGGGAACGTCCGGGGGGGTCACATCCTCTCGAAGGATCGCCGCAGCTCCCAGTCGGTGACGGCGGCGCCGAACGCGGCGAGCTCGACGTCGGCCATGTTCGTGTAGTGCGCGACGACCTCCTCCCCGAGCACCTCGCGGGCGACGGCGGAGGAGGCGAACGCGTCGCGGGCCTCCTGCAGGGTCGCGGGCACCCGCGGGGCGTCGGACTCGTAGGCGTTGCCCTGCAGCTCCGGCTCGAGCTCGAGCTCGTGCTCGATGCCGTGCAGGCCACCGGCGAGCATCGCGGCCAGCGCGAGGTAGGGGTTCACGTCCCCGCCGGGCAGCCGGTTCTCCATCCGGGCGCCGGCGCCGTGGCCCACCAGCCGGACGGCGCAGGTGCGGTTGTCCAGGCCCCAGGCGACCGCTGTCGGCGCGAACGACCCGAGCGCAAACCGCTTGTAGGAGTTGACGTTCGGGGCGTAGAGCAGCGTGAAGTCACGCATCGTGGCGAGCACCCCGGCCACGAAGTGGTCGTAGAGCGGGGTGCGCGCGCCGTCCTCCCAGAACACCGTCGACCCGTCGGTGCCGCGCAGCGAGAGGTGGATGTGGCAGGAGTTGCCCTCGCGCTCGTTGAACTTCGCCATGAACGTCAGCGACTTGCCGTGCGAGGCGGCGATCTCCTTGGCGGCGGTCTTGTAGACGGCGTGGTTGTCGGCGGTCACCAGCGCCTCGTCGAAGAGGAAGCCGATCTCGTGCTGCCCGAGGTTGCACTCGCCCTTGGCGCCCTCGACGTTCATCCCCGCGCCGTGCATGGTGTTGCGGATCTCCCGCAGCAGCGGCTCCACGCGCGTCGTACCCAGGATGGAGTAGTCGACGTTGTACTGGTTGCTCGGCGTGAGGTCGCGGTAGCCGGCCCGCCAGGCGCTCTCGTAGGTGTCCTCGAAGAGAATGAACTCCAGCTCGGTGCCGGACAGGGCGACGTACCCCTGCTCGCGGGCACGGGCCAGCTGCCTGTTCAGGATCGTCCGCGGCGACGGCTCGACCGGGCGGTGGTCGGCCAGCACCAGGTCGCACTGGATCATCGCCGTCTTCGGCAGGTGCGGCAGCACCCGGATGGTGTCGAGGTCGAGGACGAACTCCATGTCCCCGTAGCCCTTCTCCCACGAGGTCATCGCGTAGCCGCCGACGGTGTTCATCTCCACGTCGACGCCGAGCAGGTAGTTGCAGCCCTCGACGCCGCCCTCGAGGACCACGTCGACGAAGTACGCCGCGTGCAGCCGCTTGCCCTGGAGCCGGCCCTGCATGTCGGTGAACGCGATCACGACCGTGTCGATCGCGCCGGACTCGATCAGGGTGCTCAGCAGCTCGAGGTCGATGAGCCGGGGGTTGCGCGGCGGCAGGGAGGGCTGGGGCATCGGGTCTCTTCCCATGGTCGGTGGAGCGTCGGGTGAGCTGGTCGGTCAGGTGAGCATGCCGCGCAGCAGCGCGGCGGTGTCGTCGCAGTGGTGCTCCATCACCCGGCGGGCCCGCGTCGCGTCACCGGCGAGCACGGCGCGCAGCAGCTGCTGGTGCTGCCGGTCGGAGTGCTCGATGTTGACCGGGAGGACCGGGATGGCGCTGAGCATGTCGTGCAGCGCGGACTGCACCTCGGTCACGGACCGGACCGTCAACGGAGATCGCGTGACCGCGGCGACGGCGAGGTGGAACCGCGAGTCGGCCTGGCGGTGCTCGGCGGGGTCGGTCGCCGAGGCGACCGTCCGGTGCGCCTCGACGAGCAGCTCGCGGTCGGCGGCGCCGAGGTCCCGGGTCGCGGCGAGGTACGCCGCACCCGGCTCGACGAGCCGGCGGAACACCAGCACGTCGCGAAGCTGGTCGTGCCGGTCGACGAGCGCCCGGGCACCCCGCGCCGACGGCTTGCACGGCCGGTAGTCGACCACGGTCCCGCCGCCACGACCCCGCCGGGTGCTGACGAAGCCGGCCGCCCGCAGGGCCGCGATCGCCTCGCGGAGCGTGGTCCGGGAGACGCCCATCCGCTCCGCGAGCTCGCGCTCCGGCGGCAGCGTGCCGCCGCGCGGGTAGACGCCGAGCCGGATGGCGGTGGCCAGCTGCTCCACGCAGCCCTCGAAGGCGTGCTGCCCGCGCCCCGCGCGCAGGACGCTGCTGCCGAGTTCCACGGGCCCGACGGGCTCGCCGGTGTCCGACCAGGAGGAGGGGGCGGCGGACACCGGGCCAGTCTGCTGAGGCATCGCTTCGCCGTCAATGGTCTGATCCCAGACCTTTGAGCCGGGTGACGACCACGACGGTCCGCCGGGGACCGCCGGCGTCCGGTGCTACGTTGCCACGATGCCCGACGCGCCGGACGAGGTCGCCCGCCTCAGCGCCGCCGCCATGTGGGCCGGCGACCGGGCCAGCCAGGGCCTCGGCATGGAGCTGGTCGAGATCGGTCCCGGCCGGGCCACCGTGCGGATGCCGGTGCGCGAGGACATGGTCAACGGCCACGGGACCGGCCACGGTGGCCTCACGTTCACGCTGGCCGACTCGGCCTTCGCGTTCGCCTGCAACTCCTACGACCTCAGGACCGTCGCCGCCTCGTGCGAGGTGCGCTTCCTGGCCCCGACCCGGCTCGGCGACGAGCTGGTGGCCCGGGCCGTCGAGCGCAGCCGGGAGGGCCGCGACGGGGTGTACGACGTGAGCGTGCACGTCGGCGACCGGCTGGTCGCCGAGTTCGTCGGCCACAGCAGGCAGATCCGCGGCCGCGTGACCCAGGAGGGACCGTGACCGGTGAGGTGCCGTCGTACGACGTCGAGGAGCTGCGCGCGCTCCAGCTGGAGCGGCTGCGCGCCACGCTGACCCGGGTGCACCGGCACGTGCCGCACTACCGGCACGCGTTCGACGACGCCGGGCTCTCCCCCGACGTCGCCTCGCTGGACGACCTGGCCCGGTTCCCGTTCACCACCAAGGAGGACCTGCGCCGGAACTACCCGTTCGGGATGTTCGCGGTGCCGCGCGAGCAGGTGGCGCGGGTGCACGCCTCGTCCGGCACCACCGGCCGGCCCACGGTCGTCGGCTACACCGCCGACGACCTCGCGACGTGGGCCGAGCTGATGGCCCGCTCGATCCGGGTCGCGGGCGGACGTCCCGGCGACGTCGTGCACGTGGCCTACGGCTACGGCCTGTTCACCGGTGGCCTCGGAGCGCACTACGGCGCGGAGCGGCTGGGCTGCACGGTGGTCCCGGTCTCCGGTGGCATGACCGCCCGCCAGGTGCAGCTGATCACCGACTTCGAGCCCCGGGTGATCATGGTGACGCCGTCGTACTTCCTGGCGATCCTCGACGAGATGGAGGCCCAGGGCATCGATCCGCGCTCGACGAGCCTGCGGGTCGGGATCTTCGGCGCCGAGCCGTGGACCGACGAGATGCGGGCCGAGGTGCAGCGCCGCAGCGGCCTGTCGGCGGTGGACGTCTACGGCCTGTCGGAGGTGATGGGGCCGGGGATCTCCCAGGAGGCCGTGGAGACCCAGGACGGTCTGCACGTCTGGGAGGACCACTTCTACCCCGAGGTGGTCGACCCGGTGACGCTCGAGGTGCTGCCCGACGGCGAGGAGGGCGAGCTCGTGCTCACCTCGCTGACCAAGCAGGCGATGCCGGTGGTCCGCTACCGGACCCGGGACCTGACGCGGCTGCTGCCGGGCTCGGCGTACCCGACGTTCCGGCGGATGCAGAAGGTGACCGGCCGCACCGACGACATGATGATCGTGCGCGGCGTCAACGTGTTCCCGACCCAGGTCGAGGAGCAGATCCTGCGGGTCGAGGGGCTGACGCCGCACTACCTGTGCGTGCTGACCCGGCCCGGCCACCTCGACGAGCTCACTGTGCAGGTGGAGGCGCACGCCTCGGTCCCTGAGGCCGACCGCGAGGCCCTCGGGACACAGCTCGTCGGGCTGGTGAAGGACACCGTCGGGACCAGCGTCCGTGTCGAGGTGCTAGCTCCGCACGCGCTCGAACGCTCGCTGGGCAAGGCGAAACGGATCTCCGACCGACGGGGCTGACCGGCCTCGAGGCTGTCACCGGGACGTCACAGGGGATCTGCTGGCGGGCGGCCGGGATGGGCGGCCCGGCGGCCGGGTTCCGCACCGGCTGGCTGAACCTCATCGGCCTGCTTCAGCAGCGGCTTCTACTGGTTCCTGGTGCTGCCCCTGACCAGATGCCTGACCTGATGTTGGTCGGCCACGTCCGAGCAGGACTACGATCGGTGCAGCCAACCCGAGGAGATCCCATGATCTGGGTCGTCGCCATCGTCGTCGCCGCTGTGCTGTTCGCGTTCGCGTGGTGGAGCAGCGGCCGGGCTCCGGGACGGCGCCGGTTCCGCAACCCGTCACAGCACGACGAGGCGGCCCAGTTCGAGTCCACGGTCGTGCACCGCAACGGCGGCGGCATCGGCGGTCCGCTCGGCTGAGCCCGTGTCACCCGCGCACCGGACCTTTCCGGCGCGCTCAGCGGGCGCCGCTGCTCATCGACAGCAGCTCGGTGACGACCTCGCGCTGGATGTCGGCCAGCGAGCGGGTCTCGCCCTCGGCGATCCACTGCCCGAAGGCGACGCCGAAGACGGTGGCGCCGGACTGGGCGGCGAGGGTGGCGGCCGGCTCGGGGGCACCGCGCTCGCGCAGGGCGCCGGCCAGCGTGGCGGCGAGGCCGGCCATCTTGAGCAGCTCGCGCTCCTGCAGGGCGGGGTGGGCCGAGATCACGGTCTGCCGTCGCCGGGAGTGCTCGCGGCGGTCATCGGGGAAGAACTCGGCCGTACCCAGCAGTGCCGAGACCACGACGGCGAGGGGGGTGGCGTCCGCCGGGGCCGCGGCGACGCCCTCCAGGACCAGCTCGGTGAGCCGCTCCTGACCGTGGAAGAGCACTTCGCGCTTGTCGGCGAAGTAGCGGAAGAACGTCCTCTCGGTGAGACCGACGCTCGCCGCGATGTCGGCAGCCGTCGTCTGCTCGAAGCCCCGCTCGACGTAGAGGTCCAGCGCAGCGGCCTGCAGCCGTTCTCTCGCGCCCGGCTCCCATCGCCCCATGACCCCAGTCTAGTTGATGACAGTGTCTGACATTGCGGTGTACGCTGACAGCAGTCCCTGACATCACTTGGAGGAGTCATGCGCGTCTTCGTCACCGGAGCATCCGGCTGGATCGGTTCGGCCACCGTCACCGAGCTGCTGGGCAACGGCCACACCGTCGTCGGGCTGGCCCGGTCCGACAGCTCCGCCGCCGCCCTCGAGGCGCAGGGGGCCGAGGTCCTGCGCGGGGACCTCGACGACCTGGCGGGTCTCCGCACGGGCGCCGATGACGCCGAGGCCGTCGTCCACCTCGCCAACAAGCACGACTTCGCCAATCCGGTGGTCTCCAACAAGGCCGAGCGCGACGCGGTGGAGACGATCGCCGAGGCGCTCGTCGGCTCGGACCGCCCGCTCCTGATCGCCTCCGGAGCGGCCTCCCTCGCCTCGGGGCGACCGGCGACCGAGGACGACGCCTCGCCGGCCCACGGTCCCGACTCGATGCGCGGCGGCAGCGAGAACCTCGTCCTGTCCTACGCCGAGCGCGGCGTGCGTGCGGGCAGCGTCCGGTTCGCGCCGACCGTGCACGGCGCCGGCGACCACGGCTTCATCTCCGTCCTGGTGGAGGCCGCCCGCGAGCAGGGCGTCGCGCGGTACGTCGACGAGGGCCAGAAGCGCTGGGGCGCGGTGCACCGCTCCGACGCCGCCCGCCTCGTGCGCCTCGGTCTCGAGCAGGCCGAGCCGGGCGCGGTGCTGCACGCCTTCGGGGAGACCGGCGTTCCCACGCGTGACATCGCCGAGGCGATCGGCCGCGGCCTCGGGGTGCCGGTCGAGTCCGTGCCCGCCGCCGAGGCGGCCGACCGGCTCGGCTGGATCGCCATGTTCTTCGGGATGGACATGGCGGCTAGCAGCGAGCGGACCCGGCAGCGGCTCGAGTGGACGCCGACCGGTCCGACCCTGCTCGAGGACCTGGCGGGCCCGGCGTACTTCCAGCGCTAGCTCGGACCCGTCCGGGTGTCGCCGGCCGACCTCCCCGCTCGCACGGCCGGTCGGGGCCACACTCGACGTACTCGGGACCCATCCCGGCGCACGCGGGCGTCCGGGCAGCCGACGGAGGGTGCAGCCATGACGAGCTCCAGGTCCACCACCATCCAAGCGGCCGTGCTGGTCGCCTCCGGCGCGGCCGTCGCGGTCGCGAGCCTGTGGGGCAGCCACCCACACCCGGTGATGGGCCACCGCGTGCGGCGAGCGCCCGCGCCGGTGCTGGTAGCCACCGGGCGGGAGATCCTCGGCGCCGACGAGGCGCTGCGTCGCTGGGCGCCCTGAACCGTTCGGGGTCGGACCGGCCCGAACCGGGTACGGTCACCGCATGGACGTCGACGAGGTGGGCCCCGACCGCAACCGCATGCACGACCTGGTGAAGCTGACCTGGGACGAGGCGGGTGGGTCCGACGTCACCGACGACGAGATCGCGGCGGCAGGTCCCTACTCGATCGCGCAGGTCCGCGAGCACCTGCGCTCGATGGACGACGACCTCTACGACGTCACCGACGACGACGGCACGCTCCGGGTGACCTCGGTCCGCTGATCCGCGGGCACGAGCTGCCGAACCGTCCTCACCGGCCGCTGGACGACCTCCGGCCGGGGCCTCAGGCCTGAGGGACGAGCACCCCGTCGGCGACGACCTCGAGCAGCGGGCGCACGGCGGACTCGTCGAGCTGCGACTGGTCCGCCACGGTGGCAACCCCGCCGACGAGGCGGCACAGTTGCACGCTCTCGACACCCGGGCGCAGCGCGCCCTCGTCGCGCAGCCGGTCGACGACGCGGTCGGTGGCGCGCTTGAGCACCTGGCACTTGGTGCGGATCGGCGACTCCGGGTCATCCAGCGCCGAGGTGATCTTGGCGGGGCCGCCCTTGTGCAGGCTGATCAGTGCGGCGTACGTCATGAACCAGGCGATCAGCAGCTCGCGCGGCGGGCCCTCGTGCGCGAGCGCCTTGTCGGTCGCCTCGGTGACCCGGTCCATCCAGCTCTGCATGATCGCGTCGAGGAGGTCCTCGCGGGTCGGGAAGTGCCGGTAGAGCGTGCCGGCGCCGACGCCCGCGCGCTTGGCCACGAGGTCGAGCGAGGCGTCGTACCCCTGCTCGCGGAAGACCACGCGGGCCTCCTCGATGATGCGGTCGCGGTTGCGCTGCGCGTCGGCACGCATGGACACCTCTCAGGACGAAGTTCTGGTGTGGACTTGCTAACCGGAGACACTCTCCGTATCGTTGCACCCGAACCGGAGTTGCTCTCCACATTAGTCTACGTCGACCCCTCGGGCCAGAACGGACTTCCACCTCATGTCTCAGACCCTCACCTCCCCTGTGCCAAACCCTGGGCCAACCCCTGGGCCAACCCCTGGGCCAACCCCTGGGCCAACCCCGGGACCCGACGCCAGGCGTGCCGCTGCCGGCATCGCCGTCGTCCTGGTTGCCCAGCTGATGCTCATCCTCGACGCCACCGTCGTGAACGTGGCGCTCCCGCACATCGACCGTGCCCTCGACTTCGGCCCCGCCGGCCTGTCCTGGGTGCTCAACGCCTACACGCTGGCCTTCGGCGGTCTGCTGCTGCTGGGCGGCCGCCTCGGCGACGTGTTCGGCCGCCGCCGCGCGTTCGAGATCGGCCTGGCCGTCTTCACGCTCGCCTCGCTGGCCGGCGGTCTCGCCCAGACTCCCGAGTGGCTGGTCGCCGCCCGCGGCCTGCAGGGGATGGGTGCCGCGCTGGCCGCTCCCGGCGTGCTCGCGCTGCTGACCACCAGCGCCCCTGACGACGCCGCCCGCAACCGCGCGCTCGCGCTGTTCGGCGCCGTCACCTCCGGCGGCATGTCGCTCGGTCTGCTGCTCGGCGGCGCGGTCACCGACCTCGGCTCGTGGCGCTGGACGCTGTTCATCAACATCCCGATCGGCCTCGCGGTGCTCTCGCTGACCCGTCGGACGCTCGACGAGACCCCGCTGCGGCCCGGACGCTTCGACGTCGTCGGCGCCCTCACCGCGACCCTCGGCGCCGTGTCCGTCGTGTGGGCCCTCATCGGCGCCCCCGACCACGGCTGGGGCTCCTCGCGCACCATCGGCGGGCTCGCGCTCGGCGTCGCGCTGCTCGTCACGCTCGCCGTCACCGAGACCCGGGTGGCGCACCCGATGATCCAGCCGGTCCTGCTCCGCAGCCGGCGCCGGCTCAGCGGTCTGGCGATCATCGCCCTGGTGGTCGGCGCGCAGATGTCGATGTTCTTCCTGGCAGTGCAGTACCTCGAGGGTCAGCTCGGCTTCGGCCCACTGACCACCGGCCTGGCGTTCCTGCCCCTGACGCTCGGCATCTTCGCCATGTCGCGGGTCACGCCCCGGCTGCTCGCCCGCCTCGGCCGCACCCCGATGTTCGTCATCGGCACGATCGGGCTCGCGACCAGCTTCACCTGGCTGAGCCAGGTCTCGGCCGGCGACTCCTACTGGTCCGGCGCCTTCGGCCCGATGCTGCTCAACGGCCTGTCGGCCGGGCTCATCTTCATGCCTGCCACCTCGGCGGTGCTGACCGGCGTCGCCCCCGAGCACGCCGGCTCCGCCTCCGGCCTGCTGCAGACCTGTCAGCAGCTCGGTGGGGCGATCGGCCTGGCCGTCATCGTGTCGGTCTACGCCGCCGGCGCGCAGCCGGGTCAGTTCCTCCCCGGGGCCGACCACGCCTTCTTGACCTCGGCGGTCTTCAGCCTGACCGCGCTCGCCGTGGCCGTGCTCGCCGTCACCCGCCGGCGCCGTGCCCCGGTCACCGCGCTGCCCACGGTCGAAGAGGTGGCGGAAGCCGCCTGACGGGGGTCGATCCGACAGGCACTCGCGGCACCGGCCGGCCCTTCCCACGCGGAGGGGCCGGTCGTCTCGCGTCCGAGTGCCTGTCGGTGTGGTCGCGTCCCGGCCGACGGGCCGCTCGGACGTGCACTTGACGCGGCGCGAGCCGGCGGTGAGCGGCGAGAGAGACCGGAACGCACGCGAGTGCACGTCCGAACGGCCCCTCACCTCCAAGGTATAGCGGGAACGGGGGCTTGCGGCAAGGCCCTGGTGCGGTCCCAGACTGCTCGACCGTGACCTTCGAACCGAGCAACGTCGTCGTCGTCGGCAGTGGCCCGACCGGCCTGGTGCTGGCCGCCGAGCTGGCCCTGGGTGGGGCCGAGGTGCTGGTCGTGGACCGCCGACCGACCGCGGAGCTGGCCGGGTCGCGGGCCGGCGGCTTCCACTCCCGCACCATCGAGCTGCTCGACCAGCGCGGGGTGGCGGACCGGTTCCTCGCCGAGGGGACGACCGTCCAGGTGCTCAGCTTCGGCAGCACGTCGCTCGACGTCAGCGGCTTCCCGACCCGGCACCCCTACACGCTGGGCTTGTGGCAGAACCACATCGAGCGGATCCTGCTCGGCTGGGTCGAGGAGCTCGGCGTGTCGATCCGGCGCGGCGTCGAGGTGACCGGCCTGGCCCAGGACGAGCACGGCGTCGACCTGCACGTGGCGGACGGTGAGCCGCTGCGGGCGGCGTACATCGTGGGTGCTGACGGCGGCCGCAGCGTGATCCGCAGGTCCGCCGGCATCGAGTTCCCCGGCGCGGACGCGACGCGCACCAACCTGGTCGCCGAGGTCGAGGTCACCGAGGAGACACCGACCGGTGTGCGCTACGACGAGATCGGCGTGCACGGACTGGGAGTGCTGGAGAACGGCCACACCGTGCGGGTGGTGGTCACCGAGCGCGAGCTCGGCCCGTCGACGGAGCCTTCGCTTGCAGACCTGTCAGCGGCGCTGCGCGAGGTCTACGGCACCGACTTCGGCGTGCACGACCCGACCTGGATCTCGCGGTTCTCCGACGCGACGCGGCAGGCCGCGGCGTACCGCGACCGCCGGGTGCTGCTCGCCGGCGACGCCGCGCACGTGCACCCGCCCTCGAGCGGACAGGGCATCGGGCTCGGCGTGCAGGACGCGATGAACCTCGGCTGGAAGCTGGCGCAGGTGGTCGGTGACGTCTCGTCCGACACGCTGCTGGACACCTACCAGGCCGAGCGGCACCCCGCGACGGCCCGCGTGCTGGGCTTCGCGATGGCGGTGTCCCTCACGCAGCGGGCCGACGCCCGGACCGCGGCGCTCAAGGACGCGATCGACATGCTCCTGGCCTTCGACGCGCCCCGCGACGCGCTGGCCGGATTGGCCTCCGGCCTCGACGTGGCGTACGACGTGAGCGGCGGCCACCCGTTGCTCGGGCGACGCGTCCCCGACCTGGACCTGGTCACCGCCGACGGCCCCACCCGGGTCTTCGAGCTGCTGCACCAGGCGAGGCCGGTGCTGCTGGACCTCGGCGCGGCCCTCGACCCGCACGGCCTGCCCGACCGCGTGAGGCATGTGCCTGCGCGCTGTGACGCCGACTGGGTGTTGCCGGTCGTGGGTCCGGTCAGACCGCCTGCCGCCCTCCTGGTCCGGCCCGACGGTCATGTGGCATGGGTTGGTGACGGGACCGGCGGCGGACTCAGCGAGGCGCTCGCCCGCTGGTGCTGAAGGTTCGGTCGAGCGTGGCGCGCTGCCGCGTCGACGAGGGCCCGCGACCGCGTCGTCGAGGGCGCGCGACCGCGTCGTTGAGCTGGTCATCTCGACGGCAGCCGTCCATCGCGTGGCGGGCACGCGGACCCTCGCCCGGTACGCCCGCCGTGTCCGAGCCTCCTCAGGTGCGTCTGATGAAGCGGATCTTGCCGTGGGGGAGTCGGGTCTGGTGGTGGGTGGTGGAGTGTGCCCTGCGGTGGTGGTGTCCGCAGAGCAGGCGTCCGTTGGCGAGGCTGGTGGCACCGCCTCGGCTGTAGGGGAGGTCGTGGTGGGCGTGGCACCAGCCGGGTGGTCGGTCGCAGCCTTCGGCGGTGCAGCCACCTTGCTGGAGTCCGAGCGCGATCCGCATGTGTGTGGTGTGCAGGCGGCGTTCTTGGCCCATGTCGAGGACGACGGAGGTGCCGTCGACCAGGCGGCGGGTGACGGCGGGGATGATCCCGGCCTCACAGACCAGGCGTCGGGCCAGAGACGCGGAGATGGGTTCGCCGGTGTCGAGGCGGGCGGTGCCGAGCCCGGAGATCAGGGTGTCGTGGTCCAGGGTGATGACCACGGTCGCGGAGACCCCACCGGTGGTGGGGAGCCGGTCGGTGGGGAACCGTTCCAGCAGCTCGCAGAACGCGTGCCCGAGCCGTTCGGGCCGCGACACCATTGGTGACGGCATCGATTCGGAGCCGCCAGGGTGGTCGCCGGTGGCGTGGCGGCGGGGGTTGAGGATCGCCTCGAGCATCTTGGTCAGCATCACCGCGTGCAGGGTGGGGATCCGGGCGGTCGCGGTGCAGGTGCCGTCCCCGTTGTCCCGCAACTCCAGCGACGTGCGGCGGGCGGCGCGTTCCTCCTCGGCCTCCAGCGCCCGCCCGAGACGGTGGTCGGCGTCGTCGGGGTCGAGGACGGCGTGCAGGTGCCGCACCAGGAGGCGCAGCTTCTTCGCGTCGTGGGTGCGGGCCAGGTCCAGCAGGTGCGCCTCGGCACGGGCTGGTAGTCCCGGCTCGGAGGTGACCGCGTCGACGGGGAGGGCCTGGACCGCGCGGACGATGACCCGCGCCTGGGCGACGTCGATCATCCCGGCGGCGAGCGCGACCCGGGTCGTCTCGAACCCCTCGTCGAGTGCTTGAGCGAGCTTGACGTTTGCGTGGGCGGCGCCCGGTGCGGTGACGGTGGCGTGGGCGAGCCATGCGGTGGTGGAGGTGGCTGCGGTGGTCGAGGCGACGTCGTTGCGGTCGGCTGCGGCCAGGACCCGCAGCGACAGCTCCTCCAACCCGGCGCGGGCTCGTGCCAGGTCGGTGATCACGGTGGCTTGTTCGGTGGCGGTCATCGACCACGCGGGTGCACCGCTCACCTGTTCCAGGGCGTGGAGCAGGTGGGTGGTGAGGTCCGCGATCGGGTGCACCGCGACGGGGGTGGTGGTGCTGGACATGGACTCATTCTCGACCCGGCCACCGACAGTTTCGAGACGATGTTCGAACCTGTGTAGAACCCGGGCCTCGGTGCCGCGGTGGACGGAAGCTGGCTCCCACGGTCCCCCGGGTGCCCCGGTTCGCGGGTCGGGGGGCCACGGGGTTTCGAGGCCTCGCCTAGCGGCTCGGCACCTCAACCACCGTCAGCGTCAGGACGCGTGCCGGCCGTCACGCACCACGGGGATCCGGGGGTTTCGAGGCCTCGCCTAGCGGCTCGGCACCTCAACCACCGTCGGCGTCAGGACGCGACCGAACCTGGATTAAGCGCCCCGGGTCAGGGAACGGTGCAGACATGGCGAAGCACTGGATCGCGACCCGGCCCGGCGACCTGGACGTCCTCGCGTTCGAGGACGTCGAGGTGGCCGCCCCCGGCCCTGGTGAGGTGACCATCGAGGTGCGGGCGGCGGGCATGAACCCCGCCGACTACAAGCACGTCGGCCGCGGTGACCCCGACGACTTCCCGATGGCCATCGGCTACGAGGTCGCGGGCGTCCTGGCGGCGATCGGCCCCGACACCGAGATCGCATCCGGCGGGGGAGCCGTGGGCGACGAGGTGCTCGCGTTCCGGGTCAGCGGTGGCTGGGCGACGGCCGTGACCGTCCCCGCCGCCGACGTGTTCGCCAAACCCTCGTCGGTGGGCTTCGAGCAGGCGGCGAACCTGCTCCTGGCCGGCACCACCGCCTCGGAGATGCTCCACGTCACCGCAGCCTCCGAGGGCGAGACCGTGCTGGTGCACGGGGCGTCCGGTGCGGTCGGGGTGAGCGTGCTGCAGCAGGCCGCGCTGCTCGGCGTACGCGTCGTCGGCACGGCCAGCGAAGGCCGCTTCGACGAGGTACGCCGCTTCGGCGGCGAGCCCGTGACCTACGGCGAGGGCCTCGAGCAGCGCGTGCGGGACGCCGCCCCGGACGGTGTCGCGGCCGCGCTCGACTGTGTCGGAACCGACCAGGCGGTCGACGTCTCGCTGGCCCTGGTCGCCGACCGGGACCGGATCGTCACCATCGCCGCGATGGCCCGTGCGCCGCAGGAGGGCATCAAGCTGATCGGCGGCACCATGCCCGACAGCAAGAGGTACCGCGACGAGGTGCGCGCCGAGCTCGTGCGACTGGCGGGCGAGGGCCGTCTCGAGGTGCCGGTGGCGCGCACCTTCCCGCTCGACCAGGCCGCCGAGGCCGCCGAGCTGCTCCGCTCCCAGCACCCCGGCGGCAAGCTGGCGCTCATCCCCTGAGCCGGCCGGGCGGTTGCCACCGCTGGCTAGGCTCACCGGCACCATGGAGGAGAACAAGGCGCGCCGCGTCGTCGACGCCCTGCGCGAGCTCGGCACCAACGCGGAGATGGCCCGTGTCGGCGTCTACCAGTTCGGGGTCACCGTCCGGTTGCCCGACGGCCGCGAGGCGACCTGGGACTCCGACGGCACCGCGTCGCTCGAGGCGCAGGTGATGCGCAACGGGATGCTGGTCGGCTACGTGCCGGTCATCGAGGGCTCCGAGGACTACACCGACGAACAGGTCATCGACACGATCCGGCGCACCGACTACGACAAGCCGATCGCCACCCAGCGCTCGACCACGCCGCCTCCCGCGCCGGCACTGGCACCCAAGGGCGGCCTGTTCCGCCGGTTCATGGACGGCTTCCGCTACCGCTGAGCCGACGTGCCGACGTGCCGACCGAGTGGGACCGGAGGGGCAGTGCTCCTTCGTGCGGACGCCACGAGCGGTGAGGTCGACCTGCGCAATCCACGCGCCGGTCAGGTCGTCGCCTCGACCTCAGAGGCCATGGTGGTCCCTCGCCGCCGTGACGACCTCGTCGAAGACCTCCCGCGCCAGCGCCGCCCCTTCACGGCGCACGTCGGACTCGTCGAGCCGCAGCAGCCGGTCGAGCCGAACCTCGCTGGGTCGGCGCTCGCGGTCCCAGGCGCCGCTCCCGACGTCCATCCAGGAGCGGCCGTGCCGGGCCTCGTCGGCGGCGTCGCGGTCGTGGTCCTTGCTGGTCAGGTAGAGCCCGAGCAGGTCGGCGCCGTCGCGGCCGACCAGCAGCACCGGCCGGTCCTTGCCCTGGGAGGGGTCGTCCTCGTAGGGCACCCAGGCCCACACCACCTCTCCGGGGTCGGGCCGGCCGTCGGGGTCGGGGGAGTAGGAGGTGATGATCGTGTCGCCCACGACAGCAGAGCCTGGCACCCGCCACCGACAGCCGCCAGCCCCTCGGCCAGCCCCGCCGTGTATGACTGGGACGACCCGAACCCCACACTCCTCGGGAGGATCCCCGTGACCACTCGCACCGCCACACCGTTCCGCGCCGACCACGTCGGCAGCCTGCTGCGGCCCGCCGCGCTCCTCCAGGCGCGCGCTGGCCACGCCGACGGCACCGTCTCGGCCGAGGAGCTCCGCGCAGCCGAGGACGCGGCCATCGCCGACGTGGTGCAGCTCCAGCGGGACGCGGGCCTCCAGACGGTCACCGACGGCGAGTTCCGGCGCACCTCCTGGCACATGGACTTCATCCACCAGATCACCGGCATCCGCCGCACGGAGGAGCGGCTCGAGGTGAGGATGCACAACGCCAGTGAGGACCGCTCGTTCACCTCGGCGGGCCTCGTCGTCGACGCGCCGGTGCGGATCGAGGAGCCGATCTTCGGCGACGCCTTCGACTTCCTCCGCGACGTCGCGCCCGACGGCATGACGCCGAAGCTGACGATCCCCTCGCCCAGCATGGTCCACTACCGCGGCGGGAGCGCCGCGATCGACAAGTCGGTCTACCCCGACGAGGACCAGTTCTGGGACGACCTCTCCGCGGCGTACGCCGGTCA